>VMBT01000407.1_pt1 | contig 28018 bp, 38 predicted proteins | sample 4404301 | NCBI WGS metagenome assembly VMBT01 (sample SAMN12238535, study PRJNA552566) | marine metagenome | isolation source: Coastal seawater | place: USA: coastal Georgia, Sapelo Island | collected 2008-08/2009-08
GCGAGGAATCCTATAACATCCTCTTGTGCTGCTTTGTGTGCATCCAATACTGCTTTTCCATCTTTGACAAGGGCGACGAAACTTGAAACCGTCATATCGCCGTTCAAGTAAAGGCCTGATGCGTTGTCTATTTCGTTTTGTACCCTTTGCCTTAGTTGGTATTTCTTTGGCATATTGTTCTTCTTCTTGTTCCTGTTCTTAAGGGCAGGTCCCCTTTGTGGATTTCTGTTATCCATGGTTAGTTTTGGCGGGTCTAGCAGGGTTCGAACCTGCGGCCTTCCGGTTAAGAGCCGGACGCTCTACCTGACTAAGCTATAGACCCTTGACCCTCTGACGAGGGTTTTGTCGTAAAACATTGTAAGTTAATGTCGGTCTTTCCCGTCTGTCTTTGTTTTGATGGAATCTAGTCCCATCATGCGTCATTACTCAGCAACAAATTATCAAACTTCCTCGGGCAAAGCCCGCGCAACATCCTCGCCCTCGACCTAGTCGTTAGGGTGATTCATAGCCTGATTTCTGTTCACCATAAGGTGTGCTGCATACCTACCGAACTTTCGCTTCCATCGGATTTCTCATTCTCAGAGTCAAGTTACCTGTTGGTAATCCTGTTCTGTGAGGCCGATTTCGCAACGCTGCTTTCGCTTTTTCTGTTCCTCTATGCTGCTGTAACGCATTATCGCGTATGATAGTGCCATCCAATTCATCCCTAAATGGAGGCCGTCCCGTCTTTCTGTTTCCAGATGTTGGCCTTTGGTTTTGGTTTATCCCTCTCTAGGAGGGGGCAACTACGCCCCAAAGTTGTTCCAATCTAGGCTGATTTGCTAAGTCAGCCCGTTTGACGGGTTACACTTTCATGCATACGAGCGAGACTAAGTCCCAGGATTGCTTCGTGAAATGCATGAGCATTAGATCCGGTGTGTCATAACTTCCTTGCAGTCCCTCGGTGTTAGCAACACCGCTTGTGCAAGTAACTCGTGAAGCCCCGCAGGGCAACCGGATTGAGAGCTACTGCTCTCACTATATAGGCCATCGGCTCTCTAGAAGAGAGCCAAAAACGGCCTTTTCGGGCGCTTTTACACGCCCTTACACTATATGGGCCAACGGCCCTCTAGAAGAGAGCCATAGTTAGTACCACATAGAGTGATTTCTATAGCATACGCCATCGGCATTCTTGAACTAGGGACATAAATGACCCTATCTCGCGTCAAATTGGCCTGTTTCCAGGCGTTCTTTGAGCCGTGTGGCGATCTGAAGCTATTTCATACCATAAGTTAGTAGTAAATAGCCGATATACTGTAGCATACGCCATCGGCATATATCAAACGACCCCATCTGAGGCTTTTCGAGCCATATCCTCTGGCGAATTACCAGGGGATCTGAGATTCGAAGCAGTAGCTTCAAAATATGTGTCGTAAGTTAATACCATGTAGGACAAATGCTACTAATTACGCCATCGGCATTCATTAAGCAAACCCACTCTGACAACTTCATGGCTGATGCGCTGAGTTTGGGCTTGCGGGCCTTCGATGGCCTCAGATGCCCCATTCAGAAGCCTCCAGGGTGTATTTTTGAGGGTGGAAACATCTCAATCGACACAAATGATAACAAAGTTCTGAGCAATCCAGAGTGCCCTATCTGTGGATTGACTCTAAAAACGGAGATTATGGAGAGTAGTTTGGAGTTCGATTCAGAGGGAGTCGCACAAATTCAAGCCCCACTATCGCTTACAGGCTCTCAAAGGAATAGGAAGCAAAAGAGGGAGATGCTGTTAGAAATGCTCGCAGATCCGAGATTCCAATTATCTGCAAGCGCTCAGGGAGAGGGGTTGAATTATTACGAGAGGATGGTAAATGCTGGCTATCACAAAGGAGGTACTGGTTTGGATGCAGTAGTTCATGCATCTGTTTTCTTCGCTACTAGGTTCGACTACAATTTCGTCCCGATAACACAAATTATAGAATCGGACTCAACACTTAGGAAGAAGACAAACAGGCTTTACAAAAGGGCAATCAAGGAAAACCTCATTCAAAGACCCTCGGCAAAACCATTAGCATTGTTGAATTCTGCACTATCAAGAAAGCCCCAAGTGTCGAAGGTCGAAGACAGAGCTAGAGAGTTGGCATCGCTACACATACCAGGACTTAGGCCCGCATTTCACGCTGCAGGCTCTCTTTACATGGCATTGAAGGAGGAAAATAGCCGTTGGGAAGAGTGGATGAGTCAGAAATCCATAGGTGAAATATTTCATATCAATAGGAAATCAGTAGGTTTGGGCTACAAGGCGATTATGGAATCGCTGAATCCAAAGGACAACCCGCCTCCTAAGTGGGAGACTGGCCCTGGATTGACTGCTGGACAAATTCGCCAACTACGAAAGTTGAGGTAGTTTAGCAATTTCCTCGTCCTTCTTCATGTGGTGAAGGATGTAGTGAATGTCTCTGCGTGAGAACTTGCCGCTAGGCAATCTCTTTGCTGAAATCCACTTGTACCGTATGGTTTCTCCGTCATTTACTTGGACATCATCTAAACTGAGTCCATACAGATCCATGATTCTATCCTCATCGACTTCTTCTTCTGGAATGAGTCTCCAAATAGTCTGTTTGTTTGAATTGCTTGTTTCGTGGTTCATAACTCTAGTATGACCCGCCTTAGTGAAAATGGCTGGATAACTGGAAAGAACGCCAGCAATAGCAGATGATGGTTCCCCAAGTTGGTCACTTATTATTTCGAATTTTAAATCTTGAGCATCGAATTTCTCGAATATCTTGATTATTTTCTTGACGAGTGGGTTTTTTGCTTTCCTACTCATTAAAGCTCCCCCACTTCAACAGCCAAAGTTTGGTTCTGCATGTCTTCAATTTCCTGTTCTAGCTTGCTGATTTGCGCTTTCATTTTTTCTTCCTCCTCGATTAGCCCATTGATGACATCATCAAAGGACAAATACGGCCATTTTTTTCTCTCGCACAGTTTTTGATGTGTTTCTAATTGAATAGAAACGACCTTCTTCGATGTCACAATACCACCATTGATTATATGCTAATGTAATTGTCGTATAATGAGTTCGATTACAATGCAAGACATAGTAATGATTTTAGGACACCTCCATTTCCACTGTAACATGACGAGCGAGGCCGATGAGTGGAGCCCCATCATCGAAAGGTGCCTCTCTCGGACTAAAGATTCTGAAATCTTACATCATTTAGAGGATGCAAACCACCTTAGAAAGCAGATGAGACAGAATAAACTCAACCCTGCAGCCATAGCCTTGCTTATTCTGCAGTTAGAAGATCTAGACCCTGTGAGGAGAAATCATGGCCTTGACGGTTATTGCTGATTCATTCTGTTGCCATACGAAAGCAGAAGTGAGGGTTTTTCCGATAGTTGGTGTCTCTTCTTCTGAATGTAAAGAGTGCGGCCACATGTCGTTATCCATATACGACAAACACGCTTAGACCGTTTTGTGAAGATTGGATTCGCTATCGTTGGAAACCCGCCTTTCATGCCTACAGGTTACGGCACCCAATGTCGATTATTGGGGGAATCTTTAGTTTCTGAGGGATTTCCTGTCTGTCATATCTCGGACTGGAGTTATTCTGGACCTATTATGGATTACAAGGGAATTATGGTTTACCCAGTAACAGAAGCACCAGGGACGATAAAGAGCGATGACTTGGTGAAGAAAATTTCACATTTCGCAGCACAAGAGGATTTAGACGATATTGTTTGCATCTTCTTGGGCGATCTGTGGAAATGGAATGGACTTGGCCGATTCCCCCCTAATTCAGTAGTCATTTGCCCAGTTGATGGTTCAGGCCTTACTCCAAAAGAAGTCATGGAGATTGGTTCTTTCGACCACACAGCGTCAATGTCTCTTTGGGGTTCCGAGGTAATCGAGGAGTTCACAGGAAGTTCCCCTCTGTATCTGCCCCATGGATATGACCCTGAGCTACTTTCCTCCGTTGAGAATTTGTCCGTTAGAGCGATTCGCTCAAGATGGACGGACCTGCTTTCCAAAATGCGAGTACCATTGCCAAAGGGAGATGATGCATTCATCGTAGGTTACTTTGGCGACTTTTCCGCTAGAAAAGAGCCAGAAATCAACTTGCTAGGCTTCCGTATGTTTGTCGAATCCCTGCCTGTCGAAGAAAGAGAGTTCGTCAAACTGTACCTGAAAAGTAAGCCTGAACACCCACAATCCCAAAGTTCTTCGATGTATCAATCAATTGGCATCCCCTCGTCGATGGTCATGTCTGTCTCGGACTCGGATTCTCAACTAGGACTTACTAGCGAACAAATGGGCAGGTTGCTCAAGGGAGTCGATGTTTTGCTACATTGCAGCAGCCAAGAGGGATTCGGTATTTTCCAAATCGAGGCTCAAGCACTTGGAACGCCCGTTATCAATACCAATTTTGGACCGATGGGCAAGTTGAATGCCTTTTCCGAGTTATGTTGTGATGTAGTGAAATACAGACAAGCGCCATCCGGCATTCAGTATGGGCAAGCAGACCCTAAACACATTGCTGAAAAGCTCAGACTCCTTTACAAAGAGTGGAAAGACGATACATTGTGGATTAGCAGAAAGACTGCTGTAAAGACTTGGGCGGAAGATTGGTCTTACCCTGTCGTGTTTTCAAAGCATATACGCCCTGCCATACTTGGGATTGTTGAATCCCTCAAGAACCCACGAATCAAGATTAGACCTCCTATTGATGCACACCATGTAGCCTTCATCTCAACATTCGATACTGACTGTGGTATCGCTACTTACACGCGAATGCTCGCAAACTCTCTCATTCAGAAGGGAATGAAGGTTAGTGTCCTAGCAGAAGTGACTCCAGAACACACAGTTAGTGATGAGCCTATAGATTACGATGGAATATCTGTGTATAGGTGTTGGAGCAGAAATGCCCCAAATTGGGCTTTGACTACCGAAATACTGCAGAACATCCACCCCGATGTAGTTCATGCACAACATGAATGGACTATGATTGGTCAAGCTACACAGGCTTTGGCTGATGTGCTAAGTCGTTTCGACGGTACGAGAGTCATTACTTGGCACACCCCCGATTTCCCCTCGAACGAGAGAGCCCTAAGCACATTCATGCTGTTTGACTCTGTAACTGACCTACACATACTACACAATCGCTCCAAAGTGCCTATCATGTCCTCTCAATGCATGAATGCAGTAACTCACATCGACCACGGAATCCTGTCTATCGAACCTAATCCAAGCGCGAAAGCGACTGTCCAGATAGGCGAAAGAGTGCCTATGTTGTTCACCTACGGCTTCTTATCTGGTGGAAAGGGTGTCCACACATTCCTGAAAGCAGCGTTGAAGGCTGTTGAGAAATCACCTTACTTCGAAGTCGTTGCTTACGGAGGGGCGCATCCCAACTACCCTACGCACCCTGAACTCCTCAAGGAGTGCCATGACCTAGCATCAAAGTCTGATCAGGTTTACTTCATTCCCAAGTTGCTCTCGGAGGAAGAAATTGACTTGCATTGCAACGCTGCAGACTTCTTGGTTTTCCCCTATGAAGGTGAGTTGCTGTCCGGTGGTGCAATATCGAGTTCTTCGGGTGCGGTCTTCCGTGTTCTTGATTCGGGCAAACCAATTATCTGTAGTGACGAGGGGCGTTTGAGGGACATAATCGGAGGAATTCATGGTTGGAAGGTAGCACAGGGAGATGTTGAGAGTCTGTCTGAAGCTATTTCGGACGCAGTAAATTGCTACCTATCTGAACCTGCTCGTTATGCAAAGATGAGTAGTTCAGTCAAGAAACTCTCCAATAGGATTTCCTGGACAAATGTCGGTCAACGACACATAGATGCTTACAGGAAGGCATCGAAACTATGGGGTATATACTCAAGCAGCCCTACTGTCGCATTCTCAGGCATTCAAGGCGAGGCAATAGACTTCATGCAGATTACCGAGGTTAGTTCTTCGACTGGATCCGAAACCGATGAGTTGTCGAGTCTAGCAGATGATTTGCAGGATGATTTGCCAACACCTCCCCCTCCTGAAGAAGTCGCAGAGATTTTTCGGAAGAACATGATTGAAGACATAGATAGCATGGGGGTTGAAACGAATGACTGATTTATTGATTGGATTACTAGGCGGGATGCTCGTGGGACATCTGACCTTTTGGATATTGAGTAAGAAGGAAGTGAGTAAGTGAGTGATTGGAGGTGGGGATGATGGATGAAAACGACCTTGATGACGACTTGAATGCTGAAAGGCAAATAATTGCCGAAGTAAGAGAATTCCTCAATAGAGACAGGACTCAAACATCATTTTTCGATTTGAACAACGATGGCATGGTTGATTTCGATGACCTTCGTGATGCTCTGCTTCGGTTTGAATGGATTATCTTTAGTGGTGTTCTGCTGACTCTGCTCCCGATCTTGAATTACATGGGAGTTACATCCATTCATGGCGACTTGTTTTGGTCGCTTGCGGGATTCTGTCTTTTGATAGAGGGTTTGATTTCAGTTTACCAAGTCAGAAACATGAGAAGAAAGAAGAGGAAGAAAGATGAAAGTTAGTTTGATTTGCATAACTGCTAGAGAAGCACCAGGTTTGGGAAGATTGCTTGACTCCCTCGCCTCCCAGACATTTCCGGCAGATGACTTCGAGCTTGTCTATGGAGACCGCCTATGGGAATCAAGAGAAAACGAAGTAAAGGCGTTAGCATCCGAGTATCAGTTGAATTTCACCTATGTCCGTGATACGCCTACGCAACCAGGGCCTTGTCCTGCAGGAGCAAGGAACGCCTGTGTAAGTGCCTCAAAGGGCGAATGGATTATCTCTATAGACGATTTGACATTCCTTGAGCCTGATACAATAGAAAGGCATTGGAACCTGTATAATTCAGGCTTTGATGCCGTCGCTGGATCGTACTTGTCATCTTCTGGCGACGATGAGTTCGTTATGGATGATACCCGAGTCACAAATGAGGGTGGCGTGATGAGCCCGACTGATCTTACGATTTGGACATCATGGTGGGGATTGCATACAGCGTTCTCAAGAAAGGCATATCTCACCATAAACGGTTACGATGAGACTTTTGATGGAGTCTATGGGATGGAAGACATAGATTTTGGTCATCGTTTGAAAATGGCTGGTTGCACCATGGCTTGGGAACCTTCTATCCTGGTTCTTTGTGACAAAGGACCTAGTCACAATGACACGCACTCAACTCTCCTAAAGGAAGGCGCTCCCACATCTTGGGCAAGAGGCGGGCTCAAGTGGAGGAATGATAAGTTGATAGATTACTGTCGAGCGATGAATGTCGTAAGAGGCAAGAGGCGAATAACATGAAATTTAGAACTACATCAGGAATGACCGAATTTACGAAGAAATACATCTCAGCATGGACTGAGCATGACGAGGGTACGGATGTCTTTATGATATGTGGGACTGTTTTCACGATTGCTAGAATAGAGCGAGAAATGTTCAGCAATTGGATAAGAGGCGAAACACCATGAGTGATTCAAAATCAGATGAAAAGAAAAGGGCTGAAAAGGCTGAAAAGCAGCGCAAATACAGCAAAGACAACAGGGAAAAGGAAAATGCTCGCTTACAATTATGGCGGAAAAAAAATCAAGTATATATTGTTGAAAACATTCACCCTACGCAATCTTTCATATTAGGTGTTTTTTCAGATTATTCTCATGGAAAGAAATTAATGGATAAGATCTTTATAGAAGAATTGAAACATTCAAACGAGGAAGTTTTCGACATTAATACTCATAAACCAACTAAAAACGAAATAAAACAAGCAAAAAAGGAATTTGAATGGTATTCATCTGATAGAAATATTTCTTTCATTTCTCCATCTGAGCCTGATAGATATTATACTTTAACTCCTGTCAAAGTTTTAGATGATTTGACTCACTCCGAAGGATATGATAAAGAACTTTTCGATTCGGGAATTTTAGATTTCGACCAATATAGTTTTAAGGAAAATTACCCATTTAAAGATGCAGAATCCTTCGAGGTGACGATTCATGAGCGATACTAGGTTGAATGTTGACCATTGGGATGCTCATTGCCCTATCTGCAAGGAGATTGTAGCAGAGGAAAGTTGGCCTCGACTACTCAAAGACAAGATGAAAGATGCGCAAATTGAGGCACCTCGATGCCCATTCTGCGACTCTGACATTGAATACAACTACCTGACCGTTCCAAACAAGGCTATGAGGGGAATGGTCCACAACATGATACTCTCCTGCCCATCTTGCGGTTCAGGACATTTCTATGAGGGAGTCGATGTTATGACCAACAGGGCAAAAATAGTCCTGAAAATGCCTCCTGAGTATGACTTCAAGGAAGCTCAGAGGCAGATCTCAATGGCTAGTGACGAAGAATCAAGAGAGAGGGCAAAGAAACATGCAGAGGATTGCCTGATGCTGTCGGCTTTCTTTCGAGTTCAGAACTTCCCATGCCTGGACGATGGTTGGGATGCAATGGGCTATGGAGTAAGACCACTAGAAAGGACAGACATAATGAATAAATTCTATGTTTGGACAAATAAAGAGGCCGTAGGAGAGGCAAACCAAGACGATAACCCCCTCAAGAAAACGCCTAGAACAAGGAAGTCTAGGCGAAAGAAGAAGTGGTGGTAGCAAAGTGTCATGTTTATACGACAATGACGGCTGTCCTAATTCATGCGTGAACCATACATCAAGCTAGCCCTAAACTTTAGTGATGCAGACGGAAACCCTGGTGTCATTCAGACCGAATGTGCCGAGAATGTTGTTTCTGAAAACTGGGAGACACTAAAGCAGTTGGTAGCAGAGCTTCAAAAGAAAGACTGAGGCAATCCCTAAACCCTAAGCCCCCCTCGGAGGGCTATGGTCGGACGGCTCGGGGCTCATGCAATGATGCCCACTTTCTATTTAATAGAGCCATCAGACATAGAGGATGACATCCATCTTTCGGGACTTGAGAGCTTCAATGTCCTCCCGAAAATATCTGTGGATGATCCAGCCATCATCAGCTTAAAGGCTGAATTAGACATGACAAACGATGATTTGGATGGCAGAGTAGTCAAGTTCCTTAGAAGGTCACTCAAAGCAGGCATAGCACCATACTATCGTCAGATAGTCGCTACAACAATTGCGAACCAAGACAGGATATGGAGCGTGTAACGATGCAACCCCACTCAGCAGTAAATGATTCCAACTACGATTTGATAGCCTCACCTGTTAGCCCCTGGGTAAAGGGAGAAAGCCACTCGGCTAGGATGAGGCGCGTCGATAACATGAGAAGAATCTCATACGGCCCATCACTCCAACCAGAAGGCACTATTTCTGGAATTAAGGATTGGAACTCTGCTACAGGACTAGGTTTGTTGGCTACTACTGCTGTAGGAGGGGCATTTTTTGGAATGTTGTCTGGCGTTCCGACTGGTTCGAAGACATCAAGAGAAAAAGGCATGACAGGATTACAAAGGTCAGCATTTTTGGGGTTGATATGTGGTGGAATTTATGCAGGAACTACAGACACCCCAGGTATTGAGTTAAGCACAGGCTACAGGAAGAAGAATGTAACGACCAGTACGGATGGTGATTTTTTCCGTCAAACAGGAACGGATAACAGGAGTAGCACGACGCAAACAACCTATGTTCCAACATCCATTTCGACAGAGACAATCGAAGATCTCGCTTCGATACCCGCGTTTATGTTATTAGGCGCAATTGGTCATGGTTTTGGAAGGTATGTTTTGCTTTCGTTGAGCATGACTAAGAACACAATTCCAATTTTGAAGAAAGCCGAAAAGCTAATGTTTGGAAATTAGGTATATTCAAACGGCTTTAACGCTTGGTAGTGCTGATAACATGGCACGAATGTTGGAAGAAGGCGACCAATTAACCCTTAGAATTTTCACACTCCTACTTGTAAATTCTTTCTTGATTGGGGCAGCCGTAGCTATGCACGCACAGGGATTATTTTTCCCAAAAGAAGGAAGTTGGACCGCAATAGGCGCTCAATGGATGATGGCAGCAGTAACGATTCAAATGGTTGGATTCATGCTTTACAAGGTGTTCTTCCAAGAGCGTCTTGAAGATCAGTCCTACATCCAGAACTTGATGTACCAAACAAGGAGGAACACCAAGATGATGAACGCGGAGCTTCAGAAGTTCACAATAGGACTTGAAATGGAGCAGAAGCAAAGAGAGATGCAGAGGATTATGTCTCAAATGAGAGTCCAGACATCCGATGTGGACGATTCCCAAACCCCTGACAAACCCCAGATAAGCCTTGCACCAGATGTAAGGGACAACTTGAGGTGAGGTATTGGGAGTGTTGGACAGTAGGCTTTTCCCTGATGACAACGACTTGCGAATGTCGCACATGGCAGATGCCTATGCCTTTCGTTCTCTTTGGGATTTGAGGATTTACACAATAAAACTGTGGGTTTACACAGGAGGGGCAACTGTTCTGTCCATTCTAGGAACTTCTATGGCAGAAGAAATCTTTCACTTTTCACTCTTCAATTGGTTGTTAGGACTCTGAAACTTCAAACGGCAATAACCCTAGCACATACCAATGACGATGACGGCCTTCCTACCCTTTGACCGCAAACCTGGAAAGAATGTTGCTTCCATGATATGCAAATACAGCAACATGGTAAGCAAGGCAACAACTGGTGTTGACTGGATGTTTCAAGGCCCTGTGACTAGAGGCAGAGGTTCCATGCTAGTTCAATTGGTTGACTTTAGGGATTTCTTGAAGAGTTCGGATCCAGAGGTTCGAGACTGGGCCGATGATGCAGGTTGGACTGCTCCTTGGTCTATCGCCATCAGCGTCACCCACAAGAGAAGAACTGATGAAGAGTATGCTTTTTGGCACGCTTTCACCGCAGTCCTCTGGAATGCATACAGAGATAGCCTAGCTTCTGAGGAAATCTGGCTTACTGCAGATGACGATGGATTTCCTACAACTCCTTTCACATTCAACGAGTTCTTGCCAGATTTCAACTCAGCAGAAGCAGAAGATGTATCGCCAAGTGAAGAATACGAAGAAGTCGTAACTGATCTCCCCCCACCTCCACCTCAAAGAATGCAAAGGGCTCCCGCGCCCGCACCAGAGCCCGAGCCCGAGCCCGAGCCCGAGCCCGAGCCAGAACCCGAACCTGAGCCAGAGCCAGAGCCAGAGCCAGAGCCAGAGCCTCTTCCCCCACCCCCTCCATCCAAAACTAACCCTCAAGAAGTCGAAGTTGTGGAAGATTACGAAGACGAAGACGAAGACGAAGACGAAGGTCAAGGCCTAGTCTTGGTCCCAATGGATTTCGGAGATGACGAAGACGACTATGAGGACGAGGATGAAGAAGACGATTTTGAGGATGATTTCGAGGACGACTTTGAAGATGAAGAAGACGATTTTGAGGACGAGGAAGAGGAAGACTCAGGAGCCATCACAGACTGGTGATGGCTAATGCCTGATATGCTCCCAGGACAAGTCGCTTATGGAAGCATCCTCTGGCTAAGGCACATTTGGGCATCTTGGAAAAAACACAAAGTTGGAATATACGGCGTTTGGGGTACTGGAAAGACGACTCTCAATCGTCAAATCTCAACAAGCGGAGAGCTTGAAATCGATGAGTTAGAAGACAAAAAGACAAGCACCCACCATTCTTACAGTCAACGGCAGAAAAAATACATCCTGCCTCCACCATCCACGAAGAGAGTTAGGTTGAATGCCACAGAAACTATTGTTGCCTCAAGGACGCTGTCTGCAACAGATCTAGGCGGTCACGAAGAATACTTCGAGTTGTGGCTTGAGGATATGATTACTAGAAAAGTGGAAATTGTAATTTGGCTCATAGACAATAGGCACCTGCATAATCCAGAGGACAACAGTCAACGAGATGCTTTCAAAAAATTCGTCGATGTATTGATTTCGGGTAACTACCCCTTCAAAAATAGGAAGTTAAGAAAGATGGCTAGAGGTTACAAACCAAAATTGCTAGCAGTAGTAGCTAACAAGGCAGACATTTGGCTAGACGACTCTTGGACTACAGGCGCAAATAAAAAACAAATCGGCCAACATCCCATATTTGCTCCATTTACTCAGGACTTAGTTAGGCTACAACGCAACCTAATGATTCCCACTCTAAAACGGTCTATCTCAGCCCTCAGAAATTGGAATGTCGAGCGCGTTATCTGGGATTTATTGCAGGCCAAGCCATAAACGACAAGAACGCTTGGAAAGCCCGATGGCTACTACATCTGTGTACTACCCACAAGTCAATTTTGAATTTGACAACAACCCTGATCCAATCATCAGGAGGAAAAACAACATCGCAAGTGCAAGGAAGGTTTTGATGCCTGCTAGACAATGGGGCATCCCTGGTTATCCAAAATACAACGACCATGGAGTTTGTTGTGTGACAGGCGTTCAATTGCTGAGTTTAGGCTCTGAAGCTTACAACAAGCCCCTTCTTGACCCTGATACGCTTTCTCCTCTAGATAATGGAGAAACACTTTACTCGCATTTCTTCTCAGATATGGCAGGACATCATAGTGCCTTTACTGCTATGATGTATGTCGATAGAGGCGCACCCCTAAGATCCTCTTATTGTCCAGAGTTACTTCAATTGTATTGGCTATATAGCCAATGGAAGATACAGGAACAGGAAGAGGCGGTCAACGAACGGAGTTCATTCCTGTGGAAAAAAAGAAGAATCAAGATGATTCCAAAACAAATCGAGGACAAGGAGCGTTCTATGCCTACTATGGTTGAGGAACTAGAGCCGTTTATGAAAATAGTTGAGAAGTACGAGGGGAAGGGAGTAACTACAGGCCAATATCAAAACCCATTAACGAGGGAGGTTGACTTTGTTCAGATAATGATTGACCTAAGAGTTGCTAGAGCCAATGATATTCCGGCATCGTTATCCGACGCTACCGTTTCGGAGGGGCGAGGACCATGACCTACGGAACATACCAACAAGCCGTTTCGCCTGCACCTGCACCTGCTACAAGCGGTTATGGCGTAGCTTCTGCGCCTGCTGCTGCGCCTGCTGCTGCGGCTACGGGCACTATGCCCATGGGAATGCCCCAAGCAGGCAACCCATACCTTACGCCAGATATGCTGTACCAACAATTGGGTTACTACAACCCCCCTACAGAAGTTGATATTGACATTGACTTGCTCAACAATACTAACGAAATGGCTACATTTCTAGCGGAAGAAGGGGGTTTGAGCGTCCTTGCTTCTTTGGTATCTGTTGTAGTTGACCACAGGCTAAAGAATTTCTTTGAGTCATTCACAATTGGATTGAACGAAGCAGAAGATGGTTCGGGGTTGTTCCTAAAGCCGAGATCCGAACAAATCTCCGAAGAAGGCGTTAGAATCAAGGGATTGACTCCTACTACCGTTCAAGCAGAATTATCTGCAATTGGTAATCATCTCAAGACCAATCTAGTTGACCCTGGTCGAAGCGTCTTGAATACACATCGACAAGCAGCCACACTCGCTGCTTCGTCTTCGTTCCTAAGTGCGTTAGAAACTGCAGCAGGTGGAGACCCGAATCAAGGCCCAGGAGTTCTGAGTAATGTGATGAATTGGGGGCTTCATGTTGGTACGGGAGGGTTAGTGCCTAGAATTCAGCCTAACCCAATGACTGGCCCAAGTATGCCTCCAATGCAACCCCCTCAGTAGGTGATTAGATGACTAGAAGTGATGAACTATCACAGAAATTAGCAGAACTGATGAAGCCGCAGTCAAAGCCTCCTGATGGCATGACAGTCCAGGGAATGGTCGAGGACTGGTTAAATCCGAAACCTATGGTCATGCGCCATGTAATCGTAATTCAATTGATTGCCGCGTGTATCGTGGCTTTGGTTTTACTCGCCACTTCTGCTGGTTCATTCAATCCAGAGCAAATGCTTGTAGCGATTTTTTCCTTCTTGTTGTTCATTGCCTTAGCAGTAGGATTGTTCAGTAAGCTCTAACAAACCGTTACGGTGTGACGGGTCGAGTTTATCCTTGATACCCCCCTGCGACAAGCATGGTGAGTCGTGTCCAACACCAGACTGCTTCTGTTTTGAAGGCTGCAAAGTCCTCTAATTTAGGGAGGGTTACTTGGAAACCGAGAAAGGTAATGCCTCCAAATAAAGGCATAGGGCAGATAAAAACCAACCCACATTGCCATTGCGGTGCAGGGATGGCTGGACATTGCACATCTCGGCATTGCGGTTCTAGAATGGGTGCTATTATTCAAGAAAAAAGGAGAGATATTGCGACAGACACTATCGTTTACGAGCCTGTGGTTGGCAGAAAGTACGGGGAAGACCCCGCCTATGATTTGCTCAATATTGGTGCTTTAGGACTTGGAGCCTACATACTCTCCACATTTGCACTTGGTAAATACAGGGGTGAAAAGATGACTGCTCGGGAAGCGAAGGCCATTCGAAACATGATGATCATTGGAGGAACAGGGGCATTTTTGACTGGTGCTTTTCACATTACTCCAGGAACCTTGAAGCTATTGTAGGTGTAAATATGGAGAACTATCCCGCAAAATTCTATGCAAAGGAGGACAGTATTCCTCACATTGTAGGTTACACATTGGCGTTGGGCCTTATGGCTACAGGCGTTGTTGAAACCCTACACGGACTGTATTACTATTCAAAGAACGGCCAAGCTAATTTGATGCTTGGACCTGCTGTTTTTGTGGCAGGAGGCGCACTTGCATATTTGTACCTCAAACAAGCCAAAGTGATTTATTGAGGGTTGAAAGTGCGTGATGGTGTGTTTGTCGAAGGTTTGTTTGTCGGGGCTACGACGCTTGCCATTGGTTCTGCATTGATGCTGGTTCCATCAAAAAGCAAGGCGTGGCCTTTCGTTGGCACATTTCTTCTAGGATTCTTGACCCATGTAGGCTATGAGGCCGTTGGTCTGAATGAGAAGTTCGCAGATAGGATGTTGAGTGATTAGAGAGGTGAACTGGAAAATGAATCCGATTGATGTTGGAAATGGGCCTGTTCAATTCGAACGGTTTTTCAAAGCAGTTCCTAAGCCACCTGAGCCAAAACTCGCAGGTTTGGGTTCTGGTCTTGGCTATCAACCACCGAATCTTCTAGTCAATGGAGCAGCCCTTGGTTTGGTTGGAATTGGCATCGCATCCGTTGTAAAGGGCAAGAAAGAGGCCAGGAAAAGAAATGCTAGAGGTGCTGCTATAAGTGCTGTAGTAGCATTTTTTGTTATTTCTGCATCTTCATCTTGATTTCTTGATGAGTTTATCAGCCATCTTCTTGCTGATTTTTCTCTTGTCATCGAAGTGGTCTGAATTTCTCCATAGAGGCCATGTCCATGACAGTTCATCCACTACTGCTCCATGTCCCTTTCGCCTGTCAACTTGGAGATGCAGAAGCTTGGCGTGAGCCCAATCTGTGTCTTGATTCCTATTGAAATAGTCTGTAATGTAATCTAGAGCGATGTTCAGATCTGTTGTCACGGCTTCGATTCCCCAATTTATCCCCTCTCTCTTTGTTGGGCAACTCTTCTTTGGACACCATACGGGTATATTGTGATTGAAAACGATGAAAATGTCCTTGTATCTGCCTGTTAGTCTGTTCCACAGACTAGGTTTTGAAATCAAATCTGCATCCATCCCCATCAAAAGAGATTGCATTTCCTTTGCGTGGTGGTCCTTGAGCCTCCTTATCTGTGCCTCGTAGCGATCTGCTACTGCTTGGGTTGCTTGTTGAAAGGCCATCTCGTCTTCTAAATTCACAATATGCGTCCCTGAGTCGTCAGCGACAGGCAATGCGTCTTTCTTCGCTGCGTTTCTAACCCTGGTTGAGTTCGTGCCTTTCTTGCCTTTCTGTGTCATAATTCATTCTCCCAATCTTTGATTTCTATGGTTTTCCTGAATACTGAATGATTAGCCTTGCAAATGCTACAACTTCCCTTGAACGGTTGGGCACCCTTACAATGCTTGCACCAATATACTCTTCTAACTTGGTAGTTGGGCATTTCAAAATCCTCGAAAATCATAGGTAGTTGGCTGATTCCCCACTTCTCTCCTTTCCAATCCCTTCCATCTTCGTCAAGTATGGACGGAATCATGTATTCTGCGTGAGTCTTCTTCTCGAATGGCCCCCACGCCATTTCCCTTTGAATGAGTATTCCTAGTGGTGTGATTCTGAAATCAGAGCCTTTTGACAATAGATCCATCGTTTGTTTGAATACGCTCTTTGAGTAATCCTCTGGAAATTCTGTTTCGTTCTTTGAGGCTTTTGAGGCGTTAAGGATGAACCAAGCGGCATTGGTTTGCCTTCTGGTAAAACCGTTATTTTCCATGCAAAATCCCCATATTATGAGGATTATTCCTCTTCTTCTTTCACATCTTCTGATGCAGTCTGAATCCCTAATCCTGCCTTTACTGCTTCAAGAGCTTCAGGGAAGGAATTTAGGAATGAAAGGAGATCATCGTTGATAGCCTTCCTGCACTCTCTAACTTTCTGCTTGATTAGAAGTTGAGTCAAATCCCAAGTTTCCTGCATTACTGCGGCTCTTTGAGAGTTTGGCTCCATGTTATCAATCTGTAATGCATTACCCATTAGGGTCTGAGTCATTAACTGCAATTCCCCTTGAGTAAGGGTGGTCTTTCCTTCATCGTTTTCAATTTCTGTGTTTTCATCTGTCATTTTTATTCCTCCTCGTCACGAGTCCAGTTGCTTGATGTCCTACGGACATAGGAATTGTCGTTTAATTGTGACCACTCAGTAAGGACTTTCCAATCAAAATCCTTCACCGATTCGTCACCGTCTGCTACTTCTAGGAAATAAGGAGCTACTCTATCAAAACGGCGATTATACATTCTCTCGTCGTCATCTCCTGCACCATATAGTGGAGGTTGCTGTAGCGCCCTTCCTACTTCTCCCATAGCCCCTGCAATGTAAAGGGGCGCTCTATCTATGATGTTCCTAACGGTACTTCTATTCCATACTATACTGCCCTTTCTAGTCCTATGTTGATTGATGACCAAACCTGTAATTATCTTTGAAATACCCCACCCTGATGCTGCATTCTCCAGTATATTTCTTACAATCTCGGCCTCTCTAGTCTCTGGCACCAAAAGACCAGGGGAGACTCTTGTCCCTTGAGTGGTGAAAGAATCGTCTATCTTGTACCCAAAAGGGGGAACTCCTATCCATCTTCCGCTTCTTTTCGCACCCTCTAAGCCCATCTTTACCCTGCTAGAAATTGTCTCCCTTTCCATCTCCGCAAAGGCACCCATAACCTGTATGAAGAATCGTCCCTGGGGTGTCGTTGTATCGACTCTCTCTTCGGTTGATACGAAGTCGCATTCCTTGGATCTAAGGTCATCTAACCAAAGAACCATGTTCCTAAGATTTCTATGGATTCTGTCTAGTTTGTATATGACCACTACTTTCCATTCCTTGCCCGCCTTTTCCATCATTTCAATGTAGCCAGGGCGGTGTTCGAAGGCACTTCCAGATCCCGTATCGTGATAGTGCCCGACTACTTCGTAGCCTTCGAATTCTGCGTGGGCTTTACACCTTCTGAGTTGTTCCTCCGGTGAATGGCCGTCTTCCTGGTATTCTGTTGAAATACGAGTATATACTACTGCTTTCATTTTATACCACTCCTGAATGTATGGAAGGATGAGTAAGGTACTTCATCATCATTTTTATCTATAATTTTATTCAATTCATCAGTAATTTTTTTCATGCGGTAGATGTATTCATCAGTTGGGTTGTCCAACACTTCATTCAAATTGATTAGTAATTCGTGAACAGAAGTTGATTTGGTGTATTCTAGCATCTTTTGAATTCGCTTTTCTTCGGGATGGACACCCTCAAGCATAGCAAATCTGTCTATAAGACTGCACAGCCATTCAATAGCGAAATATGAATGTCTCAAAATATTTTTCTGAAGCATTAGTTCTTCTAAAGGCGATAAAGAGGTCAATTTCATCAAGTCTTCTAGTTTTTTTTCTTCTTCTTTCATTTTCCTCTCCCCCATGTTGGTTTCTCATCGTCATTGGACTCGATTGAACTCGTGTCTGATTTGCTTTGGATTCCATCGACTAATGCAATTTCGCATTGTGCCTTTAATGCCAAAATCTCATCGAAATGTTGCTCGACCAAAGTATCTCTTTTTGATACAACACCTAGGCAACTGAAAACATCCATCCAATCCAATTCCCCTGCATAGAATTCATCGAAATTGCCCTCCACCATTGCATTGATGTCCCTGGTGAAGCTGTCTATGCAATCGTATAGGCAAAAGTCTAGGTCATGGTTATCTGGATTATTGTCTATGATGTCCATATCCAACCACCAGAAAACTATCTTGAATAGGCTTAGTTTGAGGCCTACTTCATCATATTCTTCATCATCTTCTTCCAAATCCTCATCATCATACAAGTTACTCATTGCCCTCACTCTTCCTCTAGTTTTTTTTGTATTGATTCCATTTTCCTGACTATCCATTTTACTGTGGCGGTGTCCACAGATCTGCGTATAATCATTGAATGGGCTATTTTTAGCCCATCTAGCTTTCCTCTTAGGTACTCAGACATATCAAAATCTCCTTTTTGCGTTTTTTACCAAATATGCATCAAATAGGGGGGGGTTGAGGGTAATAATTGCCATTTTCTAAACCACCCCATATACCTTAGTCAAAATGAGTAGTGCAATACAGGTTTTCACCAATGACATGAATGTTCTAATTCCTGCCATGGTTCCCATGTTATCTAGCAACCTTCGTTCTATCTTGAAGAACCAACTACGATCTAGTTTCATGGTTAAACCTTGGAGGCAATAATGTCGTTTAACCGATGTGGTCGAATTATCTTTCGGGCATTCATGCACGATAAACCCCCCTATGACGGGGCATATAGCACACAAACCATGTGGTTTATCGACTACAATAGGGGGGTTTGCCATTAAAATTGTATAATTGTTGCAAATGGTTTCTAACTATATGCAATCTATGTAGTTGCATAGTGTTGCGTAATATGCAACTATTGTTCATGGTTGCAAGGTATATGCTTAACCATGCAACCATACACCTACTAAACCCTTATTTGGCTTTACCACTTGATTATATTCAATGGATATAGTGGGGTCGATATTGTCAGCACTAACTGTGCTATTTTTGCTAATTCTATGCATTTTCGTGCTTATTCTAGTTGTAGCCTTTTTGGCTATCGGTTTCTTTCTCGTCCTGGCTTTCTTTGGGTGGATCTTGACTTTTAGTAGCGTTTTCAGCCGAGATACTTGACTCAGAGGGGATGAAATACGCTCTGTACCCATCTTTCTCCATCGCTTTCCATTTTACTTCGAGAGGTATTGAATTAGCGAGGAAGAAGCTATCGTACCAGGCTTTGCAATGATGGCACAGGAATAGGGCAGTTTTGCCTAATTTCTCGTATTTGACGATAAACATAGCGTATCTTATGTCGCCAATCTTCTCTTGATGCGAACCCTTTGAGGAGCATCTAGAACAGCGTATTTTGCCTGCTATTAGAGTGGGGCTTGGAGACATTCCATGACCTAGGCTAAAATCTGAGGGAACTCCAACATTGTCACCAGTTGTTGCCTCTTTTCGGGCTCACAGGCTATTAGTTTGAGTTTGTGTTCCTCCGGTATGTCCTCGCACACATGTAGCAGGTGTTGGACACGATTTCCCATCTTTGTATCATCTAAGCAATAGTGACAAGGCCATATTGTTCGGTTCATGGAACTTTTCGGCAGAGTAGCGAGTCTATGAATTGTTTGGTCATTGACCCTTTCTAGCGTTTTCTTTCCTTCTTTTTTGCTTCTCTGCAATGTAGCACTTTCCGCAGAGAGCGCCTAACCCTGATTGGCCGATATTGCTCGCTCTTGGCCTTCTAGAACCACATTTGGCGCAAGCAGAAGCCACCCAATCACCATGGTTGTCGCTTGTATCTTCGAACGCAGGCAGATCCACCTGGGCGGAAGCATGTTTCGAGTTCTAAATCAGAATATTTGGGCAACCCCCCACACAAACACTGCTTTTTGCTATGTTTTTGGAACTTAGCGATATTTCTCGCCTTGCGCCTCACCCCTGATGTGTAGGGGGCTTTTTTTGCCACTTCCTTACCGTTTTCTCCCACCTTTTCACCCCATATTCTCTGATTCTATGTGTTGCAGAGCATATTCAATAGAAATTCTCTCTCCACATTCCTCACATGTTAGTGTAACTGGATTCCACTTCTCATTGCCTTCACAATGGCAATGAGTTTCGTGCATTTAGTATTCACCTTGAATTCTTATCGGCTTGGACCTGCACACGAATGTCTTGTGCGGTTCCCTTTAGGGTCTGCATAGCCTTTCGGACACGAGTTCCGGCGGCGGAGTTACCCTTGTCGTGCTTTGCAGCATCGACCTTTGCAGCAGTCAGTAGTTCAATCAATTCATCAACCTTAGTCTCAACGGACATGATTATTCGCACCATTCATTGTCCTATAACCGTTTCTTGGCGAAAAGGGCTATTGGGGTGCCATACGGGGAGTTTCTGAATACAGAAAGACCGTGATGTTCTATTATGCCACCTTGTCCCATTTTTGATTGCCAGATGTTTCTTTCAGGGTATTGTTTGTTCCTTTTTGCAGCGTGAGTCACCTTGTAGCCTCCACCTTCTTTGAGGGCAAAAAGGGCTACATCTGCATTAATTTCACTACTAACGGGCTGATAGCCATGTTTCTGATAATAATTCAGGAATTCACTCAAAGAGGATGTTCCATCTGAATTTAGATCTATCTCGTTCCAAACCCACCTATCTGAAATTCCCAGTGACCAAGCTATGCAATTGTAAGTATCGTCGAAATCGGACACCATAGCCATTTCTAGATGTGGAAAGTCATCCATGTATATCTGCCAAAGGGACGGAGGGGTGCCGAATCCTAGTGGAATCTCCGCCCTCACAACAACACACTCCCGACTACCCCAAGAAGCATTAGGAATTGAACGATTCGCCAGTTTAGTATCATTTCGTCCTTTGCTTGATTGATTGTGTCCAAAATTCTGTCAACTATTTCATCGACCTTTTCTTCTGATTCTGGCGATAGTTTGTGTTCAATAGTAGCAGGAATTTTGAATTGTAAATTCTCAAGCAGAGCAGATTTCCTGCTCATTCTGCCAACTCCCAATCCATCTCTATTTCATTCCAACGATACCTGTTTCCGTCCTCGGGCATTTCTATTGGCGGTTCCCAATTGCATGAATCGTCATCTAAAAGCCATGAAAGGAAGGGACGAGGGGGTATGAAAGCATCTCTTTCTTTGTCGTATGTGTAGCCAACGCCTGCAAATCTCTTCCTGAACGATGCGTTGTAGCTTGTTTGAACCCATTCACCGCCTAGTGTCTTTGACAAGAAATTCTTTCCTAACATCTCATTATGCCTTCCGTCTGCATCTCGAATGTAATCGTCGTCTAGAACCACGACTCGCAACACTAACGATCTGCCATCCAATTCTGCAAAATGAGCCATATTCACACTATCCTATACTTGATTATCACAGTTCCAGAACCGCCATTTCCGCCTTGTCCTCGGCCACTTGAACCTGCTCCACCACCGCCGCCTGAGAACTGTCCACCTGCGCCTCCGTTTGAACCCCCAGAAGTTGTTTGTGTGTTGGCGGCTGAAGCTCCGTCTGCACCGTCGTTTGTTCCGTCTTTCCCTCCAGAACCGCCTGTGTCGGGCCCTCTATTCGATGCACCGCCTCCGCCGCCCCCTTGGCCTCCATCACCTGCAGCACCACCTGTGCCGTAGCCCGAACTAGCCGATTCACCAGACCCGCCACCACCACCACCGTATGAATGAAATTCATTAGTGAAATCTAGTTGTATTCCTTTTCCACCATGACCTGATGGACCGTCTGAACCGTTTTGAGCAGAACCCGCACCACCGCCTCCAGACCTTGCAGACGATGTGTTGCCGTGATTTCCGCCTTTGAATCCATCATTGGCTATCATCCTCCATCCTGTTAGAGAGCTTCCGTCCTGTAGTCCTGAGAGGCCCTGCGCCCCTTGTCCTGGGTCTGGTTGCCCTCCGCCACCACCATTTGCTGCGCTATTGTCTGCGAAGTCGATTGGTGCATCTGAGGACTGATCTCCAGTCTCCCCGCCTCCGCCACCGCCGCCGAACTTGGCTATTTCTTTGTGAGGGACATTTAATTCCGGCCATGCGCCTGCTAAGTCTGCTTGCTGAACTACTGATGAGTTAGTGCCTCTCGTTCCTTGTACGAATGGATATTCTCCCCCTGCACCACCACCGCCTACGATTACCTGGTAAGGCTCGGCGCTGAATAGTCTCCTCTTCATTTGGACTACCCCGCCACCGCCGCCGCCGCCGCCGCCGTCTGCTCCGCCACCGCCGCCGCCGCCAACCATCAGGACATCTGCCCAACCCTGTGCTGTCACATCGAAAATCGTAACTCCGGTGAAAGTGTGAAGTCTGTACTGCACCCCGTTTTCCTGCGTGTATGTCGAAATAGTTCCACCTGTCGCTTGAATGTCGCTTACTGGAGGGTCTTCAAGATGGAATCCTGCTCCAATCACATGAATTACTTGGTTAGCAGTTGGGCTTACGATGTAAACCAAGGAAGAGTCAGATACCTTCATACCCATTCCAGACCCTCTTTTCAAGGGAAATCCGGTAGTGGAATTGACTTCTGAGTTTCCAATGAAAACGACATCCGTGTTATCCCTGTCTGCTTGGATTTCGATAAAATCAACTGGACCTGTTGAGCGCAATGGCTGGCTGATGTTTGCTTCCTCAACTGTGGCCTTAAATCGTATAATCTCATTAGAAAGGTCAGCACCGATTACGAATTCCATGCATATTTCCCCCTCAGACCCATTCCCAACCGTTCAATTCCGATACATAAGGCGAATACTTGTTCGTCAGTCTCGTTTGGTAGGTCGCTAGAGGTTCTTCGTGAGTTAGCCATGTGTCGAACCACGCAGCATCCCAACTGCTTCCCTCTGGTATCTCCCATGTGTTGATGTCTGCACAAACAACGGTGAATCTGTCGTCTTTGGCACAATCGGCCCAAACCAAGTCGATAACATCCTGTTCCTTCTCGACTATCGTCACGCTTGTCACATCATCTGAAGCTAACAATGGAATGTTAATCATGCCAATTCCCAAACCTCCGATGAGAATGTCCCCAGACATACGAGAGATTAGCCAGTCGTGTTCCGTGTATTCTGCCTCAGTGTCTTGCATTATGTTTATCCAGTTCGTGCCCCAACTTCCAGAGTATTTTCTATACAGAACCGTGTAAGGCCCACCTGTCAAGCCCTTGTAGTCAACATAGGTGAGCCATGACTGTTCTCCCGTCGTTGTCGTGCAACTTTGGATCTTGTAGTCTCCGCTTTCCCCGTCAGGGATTCCTGTTACTTCCCACCTACTCATTTCAACCACTTCCTATCAGCGTCACAGTCAATTCTGCTGCGTTTGTGCTGCCTGTGCTGTTTGTTGCGGTAGCGTTTATGTCAAATGAAAGTTCTTCATCCATACCCCATGGGAGATAGCCTCTTCCACCACTTACACCATTCACCCTGAATTCTGCAGCAGGGTCATTTGCCACAGCAGTTCCGTCCTGTGCGGTGCTTTCCACAATATTGCTTATTGATGAGATTCCAGTTGAGTCTTCTTGGAAGTTATCGACTATCCATTCGTAGGATGTTGCTCCTGTGGCCCTAATGTAACCGTACACATGGACAACAGTATATCCTGATGTTCCGTTCGGGTGAACTGCATATTCGTATGCGTCTGCCGTATCGAAGTTGGTCTCGACAGTTATCGATAGGGCGTTGGACGAGAAGTTCGAACCATCTTCATTGAGCCACACTGCGCTCTCCTGGTTTTGAAGCGCAACGGCATTGTCGTAATTCCCACTCGAACTCGTGGCAATGCTCACGCCCGTAGGCGCAGATGCCCCCGATTGCGTAGTGGCGTTTGCTACGGACGAGTATGCACCATCTCCGCCTGGGCTTGTGTAGGCTCTCACCCTGTAATAGTAGGTGGTGCTTGCCGACAGTCCTATGGAACTGTAGGATGTTGAAGTCGTGGTCGCTATCTGCGAATAACCAGAACCCGATGAGGTGGATCTCTCTATCTTGTAGCCAGCCTCAGTTCCGGTTGGGTTGTTCCATGATAGGTTGATTTGCGTGGAAGAGGCTGCAGTAGCGGAAAGTCCTGTGACTTGGTTTGGAAGCGTGAAGGTATTTGCTTCGCTAGAATAGCCACCATCACCATTTGAGTTGGTGGCTCTAACTCTGTAGTAGTATCTTGTTCCGGCTGACCTTCCGGTGTCGTTGTAAGAGTTCGAAGAGGGCGTGGCAATCTGTGAGAAGCCAGAACCAGAAGAAGTTGAGCGTTCCACCTTGTACGAGGTTGCACCTGTTACTGCATTCCATGTAAGGCTGATTTGTGTTGTCGAAGAAGGACTGGCTGCTAAACCTGTCACTTGCGCTGGAGTCGCGGCTGGATTTATTCTGAAAATATCGTCGTTGTTTTGGTCTGTGTAGTAAATGTAAGTCCAATCATCGTCAAACCACACACCAGATAGAGTGCCTGCGTTTGATGCCAACGAGTCTGATGAAGAGTCGAAGGTCGCTGTCGATACATCCCATGCAGTCGATAGGTTGTACTTGTGGAGCTTGTCGCTAGAGGCATCTGCTACAACGAAAGCATATCCGTTGCTCTCGAAGTGTATTCCGCCACATACCGTCACTTTGGCGGAAATGTCGAATGTATTGGCTAGGCTCGCTGTCGATAGGTCGTGAGCAGTTGATAGGGTGTATTCATACACATTGTCTGGATTATAACCTACGACATACATTTTGGTTCCGTCGTCCTTCATGTGTCCGTCATACACAAGGGAAATTTGGGAACTTGTGTTGAAGTTGCTCTGGGCACTTCCGCCTGTGCTAAGATCCCAAGCCGTTGAAAGGTCAAACCTGTTTACCTCGTTTGTCGAACGACCAAAGGAATACACTTTGCTTCCCCCATCTGCAACAGACAAACCTCCAATCAAACCCTCTGGTGGGTTTACATCCAAGTTTTGGCCCGCGAGAGGGCTTACTGTAACATTGGAGTCAATCGTGAAGGCAGTTCCCAAGTCATACTGAATGATGAAATCATCGAGAGTCCCCGCCATTGAACCGATTAGCATTGTTGTACCGTCGTCTTTCAATACGATTCCCCCCATGTATGTCGTATAGTTGCCTCCGTTGTATGACTGGTCGGTTTGGCCTGTCCCAAGTCCTGAAAGCGAGTCAGACCATATCTGAGGATCTGGGGTGGCGTTAGCAGTCTCCAATTGCTGGATAGTTCCAATCAGCCCTGTCATGTACGCCATTCATCCACCTCAGCCAATGTAAATCCACTTGTTCGCTTCTGGGCAAATATAGGTTCTAGCGGTTTCATCGGCTATAGCGGAGTGTGCAGTCCAGTTAGTGGCGATTGAGTTAGATGTACCAAGACCTGGTTCGTATGCAGCATTGCTATTGTTGATTATAACAAATTGCTGCCCTACTTCTGCGTTTGCGGGCAGGGTAAGAGTCCCGCCTGTGTAATAGATTGTCTTGCCCGAGTCTGCGTCTGTTAGATTCGTAGTCCCGCTGCTGGCTGCCTTTATGCTAGTCTTGTAGCCTTGGAACACATTCTTTACGACTGTGTCGCTTGAAGTGATTACCACTTGCTCAGTTCCAGTTAGCGTAGCGTCGTTCGCTGCTGCAGATATTTTCACTTCTGTCGCCGCATTGAAGCTGCTGTTTCCTCCACCTATGCTGACGGAGTTTGTACCGTTCGAGTTGGAAATGTGCAATCCTTGGACATCTTCCTCAGCGTTGTGATAATGCGGAGATGAAAAGGTAACTTGCTTGGCAGTATCATTTGTCCTTGAGGCCGCTTCGATGTCCGAACCTGCACTTATGTTTGCGTTAGTCATAGTTAGGCCGTTTGATTGACCGTGAGTGCCGTTGAAGGATAGTTTGGAGCTTGTTTCGAAGCCACTGTTTGAGTTGTCATAGGTTGGAATTTCCTTATCCCCTGGAGTGCCTGAGACACCAGGCAAGAAGCCTCCCCCGTTTAGAACAGACAGGTATGTTTGCATGTATTGTTCTAGATCGGTCATCTGCGCCTTCTTGGTCGCATTTGCATCTGTGTCCGAAATTATGATTCCGTCGGCTGTGGCTATTGTGAAATTGACTATTGATTCTCCTGCGTCAAGTTGGTTCAGTTCCTCTGCAGTTGAGTTCACCGTAGTTCCGTTGATTGATAAGCCGTCTGTCTCAAGCGAGCCGTCTATATCCACATTTCCCGATATGTCCAAGTGCGCTGCAGTTAGAGTTCCTGTAAATGTCGGACTGGCTGTTGGTGCGAATGTGCTAAGGACTGATGTTGAGTTTAGGAATGCTGCAAGGTTCGATATTGTCATTTCTCTAAGAGCTGCCGCTGAGGAATCGTAAATAACGAACGAGTCTGCTCCATTTGCATTGTTTCCGAGGTCTGTCTGACCAGTTATGTCCGATGCGCCAAAACCACCTGTGTCTAGATTCGTTAGAACGGAGGTATCGTTTAGGTAACTCACTAGGTTAGTCACAGTCATTTCTCTAAGAGCTGTCGCTGAGGAATCGTAAATAACGAACGAGTCTGCTCCTACTGGTGCAGCGCCGAGGTCTGTCAGACCTGTTATTGCATTGGAGGCAATGTTGTTTGCCGTAGTAGCGGTGGTAGAGGTGGTTGCGTTTCCTGTTAATGCTCCTATGAAGCCTGTAGCGGTAATCTTGCCTGTTGATGGGTTATATGTGAGAGTTCCATCGCTCTCAAGACCCAAGTTGCCCCCTGTCTGTGCGCCTCCTGCTGTGAATATGATTGCATTATCCTCATTGGTGCTTTCGTTGTCTGTAATCGTGACTGTCGTTGCGACGCTTGCTGTAGTAGCGGTAGCGGCATTTCCGCTTGTGTTCTGATTTCCAGCAGTATTCACACCTGGAAGGTTGATGTTCGCTGTTCCATCGAAAGAGACACCACCTATGTTTCTCGCTGTTTCGAGGGCTGTTGCGGTAGCAGCATTTCCGCTAGTGTCTTGAGAACCAGAGGCATTCACACCTGGAAGGTTGATGTTGGCTGAACCATCGAAGGAGACCCCCCCAATCGTTCTGGCTGTTTCGAGGGCGGTTGCGGTAGCAGCATTTCCGCTTGTATCTGCTGCGTTGTTTGGTATGTCGCCTGAAACTAACGAACCAATTGATATTGTTCCATTACTGCTAGTAGTCTTGACTATTCCATTGCTCGTTGTGTTCAAGGCTGTTGCCTTTGCTGCTAGTGTTGCAGTTGCGGCATTTCCGGTGACATCTCCTGTGACATCACCTTCTAGGTTAGCGACTATGGTCGCTGCAGTTCCAGTTACCTCGCCGCTAGCCTCTGTCACCCCCGTTAGTGCTACGAACTTGCTTGCAGACATGTCGTAGGCGAATGCTACCTTGCTTGCAGAACTTCCAGAGGGCTTGATGTGGCCGACGAAACCTAGATCCTTCGTAGTCGTGCTTGTTGGAACTTGGAGTCCGTCGCTTCCGTCATCTTCCATACCCAGTTCGAGCAGATTGTCCACATACTGTACTGTTTCTCCAATGTTGGTGACTGAATCCCCATCAACAGTCAGAGTTCCCTGAACGACGAGATTTCCACTTAGGTCGAGATTGGTGAATGTTGGGCTGTCTCCTGTTCCGACACCTATTGATGTTCTGAGTGTAGCTCCACTTTCTGCTACTGGGGCTGTCGTGCCGTCACCGACAATCATAGCACCATCAGCAAGAACGCCCATTGCTGTTATCGCACTTGTTCCGCCACCAAGGAGAACACCACCTTCTGTTAGGCTTGTAGCGCCCGTTCCTCCGCTTCCAACTGCGAGTGTACTGGAAAGACCTGCTGCCGTACCGCTTGTGTTCTGATTTCCAGCAGTATTCACACCTGGAAGGTTGATGTTCGCTG
>VMBT01000409.1_pt1 | contig 27958 bp, 27 predicted proteins | sample 4404301 | NCBI WGS metagenome assembly VMBT01 (sample SAMN12238535, study PRJNA552566) | marine metagenome | isolation source: Coastal seawater | place: USA: coastal Georgia, Sapelo Island | collected 2008-08/2009-08
TGTTGGATGAGATTGGCGCCAAATACCCCGCCGAACATAACGTCGGCCACTTGTACCATGCGGAGCCTCATCACGCGGCGTTTTATCAAAGTCTGGACCCCACCAATGCGTTTAACGCGGGCGTGGGGAAAATGTCGAAGAATCGGTGCTACCACTAGGTACTACTTGATCAATTTGAGGCCGTCGCGAATGAGCCGCGTCACAAACTTGGTCATAAAGATGGGTTCGATTAATGCCTGCTCAGGGATGTGAGTCCCCACGAGTGCTACATCCAATGGCCCTGTGTTCAGTACCCTGGATTCTTTTTGACGATGGTGTTTTATCAAAAGGTATTGAGCCCGAGGAGGCTTTTCCTTAACATCCTGCGCCCAAGCCGGTGTAGCTCAGTTGGTAGAGCAGCGCATTCGTAATGCGAAGGTCGGAGGTTCGACTCCTCTCTCCGGCACCATCTCCTAAATTATGCCTCTGAAACCCATTATTTATGCGGTTTTACTGAGGAATATCCATGGAGGTAACACAAAGTGACTAGTATACCCGCCCCCAAATTTATAGGCAGGGGCCCACCAAAGTCTTCCGCCGATACCTGTGATACTGCCGAGACAGATCAGAGGCTAAATTTAAAAAAGGTTAACTGCCGTTGTGACCGTGACGGTTACCGCCCAACCCTGTCGCAGTCATACTAGTACAGCCCATTTGCGGGCTTCGCAATCATCAGCCAAGTGGCTGCTAACAGCGGAACTGTGCTGACTAGCCCCCAGATCAGCCAGTGACGTGACAGTTTGCGATATCCGTCTCCAACATCGTTGCTAGCAAACGTTGCCGCAAGACTTGCTTGTCGAATTTGAATTGGCACCAGCACACACAGCCAAATAAGACCTGCTACGACAAATAGTGCCTGACTCCATAACAACCAGTGTTGCGTTAGTGGCAAGTTGGCAGAGAAGGCCATGAAATAACCTCCGCCCATCAGTAGCACTACACCCCAAACGGTCATAGACCAGTCCGTATAGGTAACTAACTTCTGTGCAAAGGCCAACACCACTGGGCTTTGCGTACGATCAGCAAAATACTTCCATATGGCTGTGACGGTGATGTTGCCCATGAGCATGACCACCCCCGTTATGTGAAAAAATTTTGCGATTTCGTATGTCAAAGCAGTGGCAGTTTCAGTCAAATGACTTAAGTCTAGTCTTGTTAAACCTGTTTTGACATTGCGCAAAAGTAGTCAATGACCTCCTCTGTCTAACAACGAAGTTGAACCAGCAGCCCTCCAATCCACCGCTGTCTAACTCGTCTGCCAAATTAGGTGATGTGCTAGAGCATCATCGGTGGTCAGTTGAGGTCTTTGGTGGGCGATTGAAAAAAAAGAGGCAGTTCGACGCGAAAAACCTTTTCTCTTCGTAGTCAAAGAAAGGGTAGAACGGTAGTCTTCCCCCCCTAATAAGGTTGCAGCAAGAGGACAATATGCCAGCCCACATCGGTTTAATAGGCGGAATAGGTCCTGCCGCTACGGACTACTACTACCGAAGGATTATTGCAGCGTATGCCGAATCAGGTGTGGAACTTGACCTAACCATCGTTCATGCGGACACACCGACGCTGGTCGGCAATCTGAAGCGAGATGATCGACAAAGTCAGGTGGAAATATACAGACGACTAACTGCTCGCCTCAAAGCCGCAGGTGCTGATTTTGTTGCTGTCACCTCTATAGGGGGACATTTCTGCATTGAAGAATTCAAGAAGACGTCTCCTTTGCCAGTAATTGATTTAATCGACGCTGTCAGTGAGGAGGTCGAGCTTAAAAGCTTCAGTAGCCTTGGGATCTTGGGAACCGAGACGGTCATGAGGTCAGCGTTCTACGGCGGTCTTGGGAAGGTCAAGGTGATCACACCATCGCCAGAGCTGCTCGCGAATGTGCACGAAGCTTATGTTGCAATGGCGGCGTCAGGCTCGGTTACAGCGCCGCAACGGGAAACTTTCGATGCGGCCTGTCTGGAACTTATTGAAGGCTCTGAAGTTGACTCGGTATTGATGGGCGGGACCGATCTGGCACTGGTCTACGACGAAGAGACTTCACGGTTTCCAATTGTCGATTGTGCTGCGATCCATGCCCGAAAATTGGTGTCTGTATCATTGACGACCTGATAAGTTTGCTGGCCGCTTCTGCTCTTCCCGTCCACACCCAGTTAGACCGTCCTAGACAAGGACTGAGTTCTGCCCTTGCCTGATCCAACCAGTTTGCCTCCTCAGATGCTGATTTAGAGCGTCACAGTTGGTCGGTGGGGTTATCTCCTTGAACTGATTGAATGACTCAATATCTGGCCTGTTCTCTACTTTTGGACAGCCACTGAATCAACGCCAGTAGTAACAATCTGCCCTGTTGTGGACAGGCCTTAACCGCAAAGCAGGCGCGCTGTGCACGGACTTACATCAAAAAAAGGTCTATTGATGTAACGTTAGTACAAATAAAAAAATCGGGCGGTTAAGGGTGTGCCTCAGATAATCCGTGCTTTCCTGCCCGCAGTATTTGCAGCCCGCCTGGCCCCCTTGGTCGCGCAGGCGGGGCATCACGCAGAGGAAAAAGTTGATGACCCGTTGGCGGCAGCCGCGGATTTCCCCTTGCTGTTTCGCCGCACCACAGTGGTTGTACGTGACATAGAGACGTCTCTGACGCTCTACCGCGATGGATTAGGTATGGAGGTGATCCACGACCAAGAGATCAATCGACCACATTCCAGTGAGGATTGTGAACAGCGCTTACGGCTGATTTTCCGCAAGGCATCGCATGACTATGTTGGTGTTATTGGTCTGATTGAATACGAATATGGATACCCGGATCACCCCGCCCATACCAAACCCGTTCGGTGAGAGGGCTTCACGCCTGGTAATGCCATCCTGTTATTCAACATCGAGAAGCTCGAAGAGAAGTGGCCGACTATTGAGAGCGCACCGGGGGTTGAGATCATCAGCAAGTCCAAACTGACTTCTTACCCAGGCTAGGGCGGCGGCGAGATCCGCGTGCTGGTCTCGAAGTTCTATGACGCTGACGGATACATACTTGAGGTAAATCAAATTCTTCGGGATGCGATGAGTCATCACATGGAAAGTGCTGGTAGCCAACTGGCAGGAGACCCCGGTCTGGGGCGTCATGTTGGAAATCGGTGCTGGCGGCACACGTAACGACGTCATTGCGGGCGTAACTTATCGGTTTTAATCGATTGCCGCGAGTCAGCGACGCCTTTCTGAGCGTCTAGGGATTGCTCGCGCGGTATCTGCCGCTATACTGCCGCACCAACATGGTGCGCAAAGGCGAGAGAAACTTCGTAAGGGGCTATTTCTCTCGCGGTTGCAATCCATCTAACGAAATCCGTAGCGCTGAATTACGACTTTGAGCCTAATGCAACGTTACCTTCTTCCTGCCGGTAGCCGCGATCTCCAAGCGCCGGGAGACGACTCCACCAATGAGGATCTTTTAATGACGTATCAATTCAGATGGTTGATCACCCTGTTCGCATCGATATTGTGGGCCTCGGTAGCGCTGGGGTCAGATGAAGATGCCGATGGCACTGAGGCGTCTGAGGACGCTAAGGAAGAAAAAACCATCGCCGAGTTGATTGAAGGTGACACCGAGTTTGCGGGTTTATTTACCTTCTATCGCGACACCGACACGGGCAAAACCGCCTTATTACTCAAGCCAGCACAGCTACAAAAGGAGTACATTTACTTCGTTCATGTCGCTGACGGTGTCGTAGATGCGGGCAGTTTCCGAGGTGCCTATGGACCCCGTTTCGTTTTCACCATTGAACGTCGATTCGATAAGGTTGCGATCGTTCGGCAAAACACAGCCTTTTACTTTGACCCCGACAATGCCATCTCCAGAGCGTCAGAGGCGAACATCACCAGAGCGGTTCTCGCCGTGCAGCCTATTCTCGCGGAAGATGAAGAAACGGGCGAGCTGCTGATCGATTCAGACAGCCTTTTCCTGTCGGAGGCATTCACCCGACTGACCCCGACGTCAGATCCTGACGCAGATTCGAGGGCACAGTTCAAAGTAGGGGAGTTCAATGCCGAGAAAAGTCAGATCTTGGCGCTACGGAGTTACCCGCTCAATACGGATATCGAAGTAGAGTACGTTTTTTACAACCCCAAGCCGCTGGTGGGTGGGTCAGACGCTGTCACGGACCCGCGCAATATTTCGATCAGGGCGCTGCATAGTCTCATTGAGATGCCCGATAACGATTACCAGGCACGCCGTGCCGACCCGAGATTGGGTTCATTCAATCAGCAAATTACTGATTTGACTTCGAATGAGGCGGCTCCGTATCGCGATGTCATTAATCGATGGCATTTGGTCAAGCAGAACCCGGATGCGGCGTTATCCGACCCGGTGGAACCCATTACCTGGTGGATTGAAAACACGACGCCTGTCGAGTGGCGACCGCTGATTGAGGCGGCTGCGCTGGAGTGGAATAAGGCTTTTGAGAAGGCTGGTTTTAGTAATGCCGTGGCGGTAAAGATCCAGCCCGATGATGCCGACTGGGATGCCGGGGACTTGCGCTACAACGTACTGCGATGGACGTCTTCACCCAACCCCCCTTTTGGTGGATACGGGCCCAGTTTCGCCAACCCGCGCACTGGGCAGTTACTCGGTGCTGACGTAATGCTCGAATTCTCATTTTTGAACCGTTCGTCATTGGCTCGCGAGCTGATTCAGGGTAAACCCCCTGCCACTGCTCCCGTCCTGTGGCCTTCTGAGCATCTGTGTTCGGTCGAGAATGTATTGGGGATGGGTAGCGTGTTCGCCAATTTGTCCGCCGACGTGATGGGGGGCAGCAACGCCATTGAGGAGCAGCTGGTCAGGGACCGCATGTATTACCTGATTCTGCATGAAATCGGCCACACCCTTGGCATGAACCATAATATGAAGGCCACCCAGATTCTGGATCTCGAGCAGATTCAGGACCCGCAGGTAATGGAGAGCGGCATTCTGGCGGGCTCGGTGATGGATTATCCGGCGGTAAACTATGCGCCCAGCGCAGACGCGCAAACCCTGTTTTATACGATTGCACCGGGTCCCTACGACGACTGGTATATCGAGTACGCGTACTCGCCAGCACTGGAGGATCCTGATGCCGAGCGCGACAGATTGCTCGCGATTGCCGCGCGATCCTCGGAGCCGGCCCTAGCTTTTGGCAATGACGCCGACGACATGCGTAGCCCTGGTACAGGCATGGATCCGCGGGTCAATATTTATGACCTGAGTTCAGATTCGATCGGTCATGCGGCGTCACAAATGGCGCTGATGCAGAGCACGTTAAATAAAATGGCGGACTGGACGCCGGAGGCGGGCAAGTCTTATCAACAGACCGTTGACGGCGCCGCTCTGATTGTTCGCCTGTGGGGTATTAGCGCGGGTGTGATTTCGCGGTGGGTTGGCGGTGTTTATGTTGATCGCGCTGTCGTGGGTCAGACCCAGGGCAGTGAGCCACTGCGACCCGTCGAGCGAAGTGAACAAAAAAGAGCCATGGAGGCGCTCGCTGAGCACCTGTTCTCTCCTGATGCCTTCGATGTGGATGGCGCGCTGTGGCGTACGACAGCCCCCGAGCGTCGAGGCTTTCAGCACGGCCGCGGCACCGAGGACCCCAAAATTCATGAGGCGGTGCTCGCTAGCCAGCAGCGGGTGCTCGATCATCTGCTTCATCCCACCGTGCTGACGCGTATTGTAGACACTGCGTTGTATGGCAATGGCTATCCGTTAGAAGAAATGATGAGTGATCTGACCAATGCAATTTTCAGCGCTGATATGGAGAGCGCAGTAAATGGTTTTCGGCGTAATTTGCAGATGGAGTATGTGCATAGGCTCATTGACGTTGCGGGTATATCCGGAAAGCCAAATTACAATACGTCGGCCCGAGCGATCGCATTACTTGAACTACTCAAGTTAAAAGAGACGCTAGCAACGAGTGATGCCGATGATGCGATGACCGGCGCGCATCGAAAATTGCTGGTGGTGACTATCGATCAGGCACTCGATAACGAGAGGCGGGGATAGGCTAAAAAAAATGGGTCTCCCCGCGTGAGCCCGAGAGCTACGCGGGGCAGTCCACAGGCTGATCGGGGTGGCGAATGAGGGTGAGAACGATTTCACCGACGCCGAAGCCCCACTTGCGCATTTTGGATTCGTTAACGACCACATTGTCGCTGATGCGGTACATGCGATCGTCAATGTGTACGTCGATGCTGCTGTCTTCCAGCGCAATACGCAGCGTGTAGTCGAGGAACATTGCATTACCTTCCCAGCGCGCCGTGCCGTCGCCAATAACGTCACCGGCGGTGCCGATATACGTTTGGTCGCCAGAGGGGGTCAGCGTCCAGATCCGCGTTTGTTGTTCTCCATCGTCGAACACAAAGGATTCATCCAAAGTACCGACGCCATCTGACCAGCAGCCGACAATATCAGCGTTGAAGTGGCGAATTGCGGTGCCGGAGAAGTCTTTTACAACACCGTGGGCCGTGAGCGCGCCATCAAAAAAAGATTCAGGTTCGAAGCGGGGCTCGCGATCCTGATAATCGGTGACAGACGTGGAACTACAAGCGCCCATGAGCAGCATGAGGCATAGCGGGTGAACCAACTTGATCCACTGCCCCGAGTGAAAAGTTCGAGATACAAAATGCTGAAGTGAAGTTCCGTGGAACATGGTGGCAGTCTCATATTTTGGTACTTAGCGATACGGGCGGGGGAGGGCGGTGGATTTTAAAACTTCGCTTTACAGTTCTGGCTTATGTTCGTTATGTTCTCGCCCCTGGTAGATATCGAGCACCAATGGTCAGGGAGAGCGCAGGTATGGCAAGGCGCCTTGTGTCAGCCGGAATTCGATGGATCTGCGGCCTTCTGGTGCTACTGGCAGTGGACTTGTTCGCAGAGCTCTATGTCTTTGAGTGGCTAGAGTGGAACGGCACCGACAAGAACGACTGGTTCTTTATGCTGTGGTGGGCTGTGGTGCTGATCTGGACCCTCGCATGCGGCCGCAACGCCTGGCGCGGCGAAAGCGATCTCGAAGTCGGGGCTGCTGATAATGAAGCGGTATCACGCCATCACGATTGAGCAGTTAACGGCGCTGCCTTCTTGAACAGCGCCACATCAAGGTGCTCAGTGCCCGGCAAATACCAGCATCTGTACGGGCATCAGTAACGCCTGCATTCTCAGAATAATGGCGTGTATCACACCCACGGTATCGACCATGTGCAGAAAGAGCGTCTGACCCAGGCCGAGATCGCCTTGTTCCAGCAAATCGTGATTGCTGGTGTAGGCGTTCGCAATGCACTTGCTCCCCGGCATGACGTCCATGAGACCACCTTCGTAAAGTGGTTCCATCACCACTGTCAGCGTTCCCGGGCGCGCGCGTTGCTGTGCGTCAAGCAGCACGTCTGAGGGCTTTAGCTGCCCAGCTGCCACAACTGGCTGCACGCGGGTGACGATCATCGGGATCACCGAGAAGGGCTTGGACATACAGACCACCTCGGTAATGGTGCCTGGCTTGATGACCTGCGCCGACAGCTGATTGAACCCGGCCGCTATTTGAAAACGACCAGACTCTGGGCCGCTGGACGGAATTAATACGCCTGCGGGTCGAAGGATGGGATTCACGTAGTCGCCACGCTGCAAGAAAAATTGCGCAACCTGCCCGTCGACCCCCGCGTAGATTACTGTTTTGTCCAGCGCGACCTGTGCCTGCTCCAGTTGCCGCTGGGCACTCTGGCGTTGCGCGGGTAGCACATCGGATATCTGGGTTTGTGCAGCGGTTATATTGGCTTGGGCAGCCTGTACCCCTCCGCGGCGCTGGGCGACGTTATTCTCGAGACGCTCGATCTCTATCTTGCTGACCAACTGCTGGCCTCGTGAAGCCAGCTCGGATTTTTTGGCCAGTTCGTTCTCTGCTTGTGCCAACGCGCTCTGGGCCTGGACTAGCGTGGCCTGGGCTGCCTCTAATTGAACCTCTGCCTGAGCAAATGCAGAGGCGATTTGATCAAGTTGGCTCTCTGCCAGGTTTACATTGGCAACTTGCGCGCTATCCAACAGGCTAAACAGGGGTTGTCCTGTCTCTACCGCGTCGCCATTTTTTACGAATACCTCTTCTACACGACCACCCCCTTCAGGGAGTAAGGGAATAGTGCGGAAGTAGGGACCGGCATTCGTGGTCGACGGGTGGTAGTAAAACACGATGGTGATTAAGGCCACGGTGAGGATCAGGCAAGCCGTGATCCCCCAGCGCAGTTCGTACCACATCGTGAAAAACGTGATCTGGTCTCCCCATCGCTTGCCTTCGCGATGACGGCGGTAGAGATAATCGGGTAGGACGGTGACGAGAGAGCAAAGAATGAGTTCCAGCATGATTATTGGCCCTCCTCGCTACGAACTGAGTCATTCGGAGACGGGCTCCCCTCCTGCGCGGTCAGCTTTTTTAAGGAATCCGAAATACTGTTGATCGGCGTGAGAAAGTCCGGAAATTTCAGCAACGCGAGAATCAGCGCGGCGACCCAGAATACGTTGTTATGCGTGAACAGCGCCAACAATGCGAGCACCATAATAAGCTGCGATTGCGTATTGCTGTGCTTGTGCGCCAGTTGTTCTGGTATGGCATGCAGCTTGAGATAAAAGACGCCGATGACCAATACCATTACGACCACGATGAAGGTGATGGCTGAGAACAGCGGGTCGCTGCCATCGGCGCCACCTACGAAGGGCGGCAGTGTATGTGGTGCCAGGGGGTGGAGCTCTCCAGACATATCGTTAGCCTCAGTCTCAGTAAAAGTTGTGGTCGGCTTATGCCGCTACCAGCTGTTGTTGCCGTACCATCATTTTTCGCAGGTCATCGGTGGTGAGTGTGCGTTTAATGCCGCCGTCAGGATATAGCTGATCTGTCAATCGTCCGTCAGGGGCATAGAGCTCAAACAGCACCAATGCGCCCTCGGGGCCACCTTGCTCCATGTGTACGTCGCCCGGGGGCATCTTGGCGTAATGCCCCCTTCGCCTGACGGTTGAGTTTACGGCTTCACCATTTTCGAACGTGCTCACGTGCAACTCACCTTCAAGTACTACCGAAGTGGTGGTGCAGAGATGGCGATGGAAGTGACAGTACCTATGCGCGTCCCATCGGTAGAGCACGCTCAGGTGACCCGCGTCATCGATATCGAGGATATGCCCCCAATAGCTGACCGCATAAGGATAGTCATCGGCCTCGTGGTAATGAGCCCAGCTCAGGTCGTCGTGGGCAAGCAAATCAAGCTTCATTGCCAGTGTCTCTCCCGTGTCTCGACAGCCAACACCTGATCATCATGGCGGTTTTGCCTTCCCAGTCAACCAAAGGCATTAAGGTGTCATGAATTGCTAAGAACGCTAGGTCTTTCGATGACTAAGGCCATGTCCTCGTTTGTGGATTGGAGGGTTAGCGTCACCGCTGTGGGATGGCTCCGTGCTTTGATATAGCGACCTATTCATAAAGTTGTCATGTTCTCGCGTTACGCTAATATCGTCATATCACGGCATCAATGGTCACTCGCGACATTAGCCGTGATGAAAAAGAAAAAAATCAATAGCTAACTTAAATCAGGGGGAACTCATGAAGTCAGTGTCATTTGGATTGGCGTTAGTCGCCATGGTTTTGGGTCTGACAGCTTGCAATCAGCAGCCAGCGGCCAACGCCAATGTGGAACTCGCCAAGGCCTGGGTTACTGCAGTCTCAACCAGCAGGACGGCGGCAATGGAAATGGTTGAGCAAAATATGGCCGACCAAGGCTTACTGTACCGAGACCGATACGTGGGTTTTGGATTTCAGTGGGACAATCAGGAAGGACTTGAACAGGGCCGAATGGTGGTCACTAACGTCATTGCCGATAGCCCAGTAGCCGACATTCTTCAAGCTGGAGATGAATTCATCTCGGTGGGAGGCGTCGAGGTAAACGCGGAAAACATGGGTCGACTGCCCTTTCGTGGTAAGCCTGGTGAAGCCGTATCGGCTGTTGTAGCCCGAGATGGTCAGGAGATAGCGATTGACGTCAGCCGAGGCATCGTCAGTGCCCCGACGTCCAAGGCAGAAATGCTTGAGTGGATGAGTGGCGCCGATGATGACGATTGGGGCCCGGAGAAATGGACGCTCCATGAGGCGGTAGGTGAGGGGAACGTTGTCTACGTTTGGACGCAAGCTTGGAATACAGACGACGTTTCTGGGTTGCCATTCGAGGCGCATCAGGTGACACGAATGACCTTTAACGATGAGGGCAAGGTCACTGCCATTGCGAATCTGTCTGAGGATCGCTTTGTCCTCGAACAAATGGGCTACACCATCAGTCGATAAGGGCGGGTGACTCAATGAAGGCCGCCTTAGCGGCCTTATTTTTTTGAGTCAGGAGCGATCAATCAGCGAATGTTTTAAGCCGGGCTGGCCCCAACGTTAATGCGTTGCGAGTCAGCTTCCTGGGCGATGAAGGGGCCATCGACACAGATACGGCGCCCGTCCGGTGCGGCACAGGCACCACAAATCCCCACGCCGCATTTCGTAAGGTAATCAATAGCACTGAAAATTTGATGGTTATCCACGTACTTTCGCTGTACGGATTCACTGGCGTGAATCATCGCTGCAGGGCCACAGTTGTAAAAGACCATGCGCGACAGGGCGGATGCTGTTTGCGTTGACAGGAAAGCGTCTAAGGCGTCGCTGACGCGCCCTTCAAAGCCGGCGCTGCCGTCATCGGTTGCAATGGTGACGCGGCCCACTTGATCGCATGAATCGCGAAAATAAAGCCGGTTAGCTGTTCTCGCGCCCACAAAAATATCGGCGGGTTGCGCGGTAGAGCCAAAATCTTCTGCGATCTGGTAGACCGCCGCCAGGCCGGTGCCTCCGGCAACACAGACAATGTGGGCCTCCTCGGGTGGTTTTACTGCAACGCCGTGAGGACCGCGCAGGTACACCGCGTCACCCACCTGCAGATTGCAGCAGTGCTCAGTAAATTCTCCGACATTAATCACCGCCAGTCTTACCGGGTTGTGGGTAAGACAGGAAAAGGGTTTTTCACCGATCCCCGGGATCCAAACGAACACATACTCGCCGGCCTGAATATCGAGGTCGCCATCGAGGGTAATGATGCTGATGTCTTCACACACCGTCTCGTTTGCCGCCACGGTATACGGTGTAAAGGCCATATCAAGGTCGTAGCGAGTCTGTTGCCCTGCCAGATCTGTGCCGTCAGCTAAATCGCTGGCAAGGGAGCGAAAGTATCGGCCCATCGCGGCGGTATTCATTCCGCTTAAGCCAGAACCAATGCCCAGAATGCTGGCGCCGCAATCTATTGCAGCGTGACAGTCAGCCGCTGAAGAGAGCCCTCCGCAGCCAATAATGGGAAGGTCGGTGATGGCGCGTAAATTTTTGATGGCCTTGAGTGTGATGGGTAAAACCCCTTTGCCCGACATGCCACCCATGCCATTGCTCAGCACGGGATGACCGTGGCTTTCGGTATACCCGGGCCCCGCCGTATTAATGGCGCATAGCGCGGCCGCACCCCCTTCGAGGGCAGCGCGGCCAATCACAGTGATGTCATCAACGTTGGGGGTTAATTTGGGGATCACCGGGATATCAACCGCCGCGCAAACCGCGGACACGACTTCTCGCACCATCTCTGGATCCTGGCCCATCGCCATGCCGTAACCCTTGGCGTGGGGACAAGACAAATTGAGTTCCAAGCCATCGGCAACCGGGGCAAGGCGCTGGGCTACCGCAACAAATTCTTCAACAGAGCCACCAAATATCGATACCAGCAAAAATCGATCCTCGGGGATGCGTAGCTCACTGAGACCGCTGAACGCTTGTTCGACGCCCGGGTTGGTGAGGCCCACTGCATTGACAAAGCAACCCGGTGCGTACTGGCTGTAGACAGGCTCTCGGTAGCCCGGCCGCGGCTCAAATCCGATGCTTTTGGTTGTGATGACGCCCACCTCAGGCATCGTATCGATCACCCGCTGAATGATAGAGGGGGTCGTTGTCACAATGCCGGAGGGTATGGTGAAGGGCCCTGACAGCTGTTTGCCGAGAAACTCGGTGACCAAGTTGATACCTCCGTGGTGAGTCAGGGATTATACGACGTACCGCTAAAACCCGTCTCGTTAATAGCCGCGCTAGGCTGCCCGACGCTCGGGCTCAAGTGCCGCAAAATGTTTGTGTGACGCGCTCTTCGTCATGGGGTGGGCGCGCCCAGTCTTCATCCCCGTCGCGCCACTCATAGGGCGAGGCAAGACGATCTACCCATGCCTGGCCCCACTCGAGGTTTCCTGATTCGACAGTATCAATGGCGCGCTGCACCAGATGATTGCGCGGAATAATAGCGGGATTCACTCGGTACATGTTCGCGGTGACGAGCTTCTGATCACCCGTATTGTGTTTTCGGCGGTCGCTCCACTGCGCTGCCCAGGCTTGCAGTGGCGCAGGCGCGGTGAACAGCTCCGGCAGCGGTGAGTGTTCCAGGTTGCCGTTCGCTTGCTCGGTCAACCAGCGGAAAGCCAGCGTAAAGTCGAGTTTTTCTGTGGTCAGCGTGTCGTGAAAGGTTTGTACCAAGGCGGCATCCGAATCGTGAATGTGATCAAGCCCCAATTTGGATGCCAACCAATTTTGATGATGTGAATGGAACAATAGAGGGTAGCGATCCACGATGGATTGCGCGATCTGCTGCCCGGCCTCTGCGGAGTCATCGATCAGCGGTAGCAGGCATTCTGCGAGCACGGCGAGATTCCAATGCATGATGCCGGGTTGGTTATGCCACGCGTATCGGCCCTGGCGATCGATTGAGCTAAAGCTCGCCTGAGGGTCGAAGTGGTCCATGAAAGCACAGGGACCAAAATCAATGGTCTCGCCACACAGGAGGGCGTTGTCGGTGTTGAGTACGCCGTGAACAAAACCCAGTGCTTGCCAGTGCGCGACCAGTCGCGCGAAATGCTGGCAAACACCTTCCAGTAGCCTTACGGCAGGTTTGGCGTCTGCGTCGCCATCTGATGTGGCAAAGTGCCGCGCCACGACGTAGTCCACCAAATCTTTAAGTCCCTCGCCGCCACGTGTCATAGCGAAAAACTGGATGGTGCCCACCCGCAGATGACTGCTCGCGACGCGGGTCAGAATCGCGCCGGGTTCGGCCCGGTTGCGAAAGACTCGCTCACCGGTGGCTACAGCCGCCAGTGCGCGGCTCGTGGGGACTCCCAGTGCCGCCATGGCCTCGGATACAACATACTCCCGCACCACCGGCCCCATCGGGGCGCGCCCATCGCCCCCCCGAGAGTAGGGCGTCGGGCCCGCGCCTTTGAGTTGTATATCGAAGCGCTGTCCCGTCGGCGTGATCCACTCTCCCAGTAGGGTGGCACGGCCATCACCCAACTGCGGGTTGAACTGACCGAATTGGTGACCGGCATACACCGTGGCAATCGGTTGCGAGTCGGTCAGTCGCTCATTACCCGCCAGCGCTGCGAGTTGTACGGGGTCTGATATGGGATCTGCGGGCCATCCCAGATAGTCAGCGAGCTGCTGATTCCAAAAAATCAGCCTCGGTTCAGATACGGGATCGAGGCTGTGTGGCGTACTGAAGCGTTCGCCAAGGCGCGCATAAGAGTGGTCGAATCCCGGTGCTGCTGTAGCGGCTTCCCTGAACTCCAATTCAACCGCCGAAGATTTTCTTGATAAACGAACCGGCTTTCTCTTCTATCGCATCCTGAACCTGTTGTTTCGCCTCGTTCTCAATGATTTGCTGAGCGATGGAGGCCACATCCAGTTTGCAGTTTGCACCGGATTCCGAGGCCAGATTGCCACTGCAGTCGAGAGGCCAATCCACTCCGGAGTAACGTTGGTCAATGACACACAAAGAACTCACTTGCATGATGTCATTGTTTACTTGCCCTTCAAGGCGGAAGCCGAAGTCGAGGGTCTTCAAATCCACATCGCCCGAGCCCTTCATCTCGACACCGGGGGTAGCGAAGCGGAGTTTTTCAATATCGCCGGCGCCATCATCAAAGTCGATTGCGAGGGATAGGTCCGTGATCGGCGTATTATTAGGTAAACCGGTGATGGGCGGAATCTTGTTGACAGCCGCTACCGCGCTGCAGACCAGCGCTTGAATGGACACTTTTTTAAGGACCAGATCTTGCCCGCCCGCGCTGAGGTCACCGTCCAGGGCGGCCACTAAATCGCCACTGGTTTCGCCCTGGGTGGCGAGGTCCCAGCCCATCTCGATGCGGCCAGAGGCAGCATCTTGATTGCCCAGACTCCCCAACAGTAAATCCATATTGACCCCTTTTAGTCCGCCTTTTACCTCGGCCTCGACCACCGGGCGGCGGGCATTGAGCGCAATACGCGTATCGAGCTGTCCTTCATGCAGGACGCCGCGGATATATTGAATATCGGCAATACCATCCAGCACCCGCATCAATACCTGAGCGTCAGTAATAGATTGACCCGCTGCAATCAGTTGGTTCGCGGTGACTCGCAACTCCAGATCGAGGTCGCGCAGGGGGCCCACGGGGAGCGGCACGGGTGGCGGCGATTGCCCCGCTTGTGATGGGTTCGGCGCGGAGCTCTTGGCAGGGGCGTCAGCATTTTCGGGGGACGCAGCGGGCGCAGCGGCAGGCTGGATCTGATCGACATCCAGCCGCGCTGTCGATACGTTGACTTTAATTTCCGGGCTCTCCAGTGCAGACCAAACCAGTTGGCCGGTGACGTCGCCGCCGGGAAGCGTTGCGTCGAGTTTGAAATCGGCTTTGGCAGGTTTCATGAGGAATTCACCGGTCAACGTGCTGGTTACCGGTTGCGTCAGTGCGCCGGTGACTTCGGTAGACAAATTGTCCAGTTGGATCTTGCTGAAATCCGAGGCAACGCGAATACCGCCATCCAACGTGATGCCTAGGGGTTGAGCGCTGCCATCACCCAGTACCGTCATTACGCCTTCGAGGCCCATGAGTTCGTTGCTGGTATTGACCCCAGACAGCGTCAGCGCATCGATCTTGATTTGATTGCTTAGGCTGCCGTCTCGGGTGCGCAGAATCAGCGTAATGTCCTCAATGCGAACGGCTTCGGCGACAATCGCAACGGCGACCACAGCGGCGTCCTCAGCCAGTTGTCGCTGTCGTTCCTGTGCCTTGTTTTCCCTGATTAGCTCGCCGCGTTTTTCCCACTGACGGTCACTCATGATCGGTAGCGGCTCAGGCGCGGGGGGGAGAGCCTGGGGTTCCGTAATATCAGCGGTCACTCCGCTGATTACGATGGTCCCCACATCTACATTGCCACTCAGGAGCGGCAGCAAAGAGAGCCCTACATCCAACTCTCTGATTGATGCGTTAATTTGCTGGTCATAGTCCGACCTGGCCGGAAGGTCCAGTGACGTGTTCTCCAGACGCAGACCAAATCGGGGAAACAGACTGAGCTCAGTCTCTCCCTCAATCAGCAATTCGCCGCCCGTGCTGGCGCGCACCTGCTCCTGCGCCATTTCGATGAGGGCCTGTTCGTCGATGAACATCGGTACCACCAGCATCGCCAGCACTATCAATGCAACAAGACCACCCAGAATCCAGAGAATCACCAGCATTGTCGTCACCCCCGACAGATCATTACGGACTCAGCATAGCAAAGGTTTCAGCCGCGGGAAGCGTTTATCGAGGTAGATCCGCGTCGCTCGACGTGCTGGTTAAGAATGCGCTCGCGTTCGATGCAAACCTCATCTTCTGACTTCAGTCGCCACAGCGTTTCTTTTGCAAACTGGTAGGAGGATTTTAGATCCACGATCGGTTCGGGGTAGTCAATCGGATGTAACTGACGCTCCAGCGCCGATCGCAGCCACGGCTGGTGGATGAACGGCAGCGGCAGGCCCGCCAGTTCCGGTACCCAGGTTTGGATGAAGGTGCCATCGGGATCGTGGTCCAACGACTGTTTGACGGGATTGTAAATGCGGATGGTGTTGATACCGGTCACGCCAGCTTGCATCTGCATCTGGGGGTAATGAATACCGGGTTCAAAGTCCAGAAACAGCGAACCCAGCCATGCTGCACCCAGACGCCAGTCTTGCCATAGATGATGCGTGAGAAAAGACACCAGCATGGCGCGTGATCGGAAATTGATATAGCCGGTGTGTTTGAGGCATCGCATGCTGGCGTCGATCAAGGGGTAGCCGGTTTGCCCCTCACACCATGCAGCGACTTTGTCTTCTTCCTGCCGGCGAGGAAAGGCGATATAGCCACGGTTGAGGTCTTCGTGCTCCATTCGGCATTCCATCTCGAATTTCTGGATAAAGTGACAGTGCCAGTGGAGCCTGGATTCAAACGCCGAGAGCGCCCGGGTCCAGCCGCCCCGTGTCTGTCGAGACTTGAGTGCCTGGTAGACATGGCGAATGCTCAGATTGCCCCAGGCCAGATAGGGCGACAATCGCGAGCAATAATGACGGCTCGTTTGAGGTTTCGATATATGCCGCTGATAGCCCTCCGCGCGGGACTCAAGAAAACTTTCGAGCACCCGATTCCCCTGAGACGCGCCCCCCACCAAAAATTCGGCTTTTTGCTCTCGCCATGCAGTCAAGCGAGACGAGCGGGCGCCGGCCAGCGCCGTTGGTAGCTTCAATGCTTTATCAGCGAGTTGCGCCAGGTCGACGCTCGTCTCATCCGCTGTCATGATCTGATGCCAGGCGCGATTCCAGCCTTTCCGATTTTGCCTGCCGCGTTCAACACCGTTGGTTTGAAACTCCCGCCAGTCGATGCCCTGTTCGCGACACCATTTTCCGACGCGCAAGTCTCGGTCAAAGGTGACCTCAAGACCTGTCTCTTCGTAGCTGAGCAACTTTTTGATGGGCGTATCGCGGTGTAACGCTTGCAGCAGTTTTTCTGGCTCGCCCTCTAGAATATGAATTTCTGTACCCAGCGCTGCGAGCGATTTATTTATATCGATCAATGATTGGGTGATGAAATGCCAGTGGCGACCGCGGTAATGTGGGTTTCTCAGTAGCGCGGGTTCAATGATGTAGAGCAGCAGCACCGGATCTTCGAGAGCGATTGCTTCGGCCAGTGGCTGGTGATCGGCGAGTCTGAGATCACGCTTGAACCAGACGATATTCACGAGGCGTGTTTTACTCCGCTTAGCAGCGGGTTAACAATCTCAACCTGCCGGTGTGGATCGATCAGCGAGACCCGACCGCGGAAAATGGCACTGTAGATCAATCGATATGCGTCGCGATCAAATGTGCCGGGCCCGAGGCTTTGCAGCGCGTCGGCGGCGGATTCAGCGCTGTTAAAACTGCCGAACCAGGCCCACTGATCGACCAGGTGAAACTGTTCTTCGGGTTGATGTTCGGCGGGGCGGATGGTCCGCTCACTGAGCAAGACAGGGCCGTCAAAAGGCCAGGCCGCGATCCGCTGTTGGCTGAGCTGATCAAGGAGCCGGGTATTGTGGGAAACAGCAGATTCCTCGCCCGCACAGGCGCCATCGCAACGTCCCAGCTGATGCTGAAAACACGGCCCGGTGCCACGATCTATGCCCATGACGCGCAGGCAGAGCGCGTGATCCCTTGCCAGATTCTGGAGTGAAGTGATGAGCCGATGTTTGTTGGCATAAAGACCAAAGGTGTCAGTGCTGCGCGCCCCGGCCGGTGCAAAATCCACCGCTGTAGGTTGGAGAAACCCGGATTTCGATGCTGACAGCATTATTGTCCACAACTTGCGCAGTCGTCGCTGTCGTCGGTTAAAAAGCGGGACCTCAGTTTTGATCGCCGCGTTCTCCGTCAGCAGCGCACCGATCTCTCCCGCGGTCAGCTCACAGTCGATGCGGAAGACCTGAGACATCAGGCGCTGGTGCCTGCCCGGTTTTCTGCCTTCATTAAAATGTTGTGAGACCCTGCTGTGTATATCGACACTCTTGCCGATGTAAAGCAACGCACCTTGTTCATCATAGAAGCGGTATACCCCGCTACACCGCGGGAGAGCTTCAATCTCGATGCCAGCACGATAGAGCTTGGGTGGGTGAAAAACCATGGTGTCATCTTCGCGTGTCAGGTGAGGGATGGTGTGGGTTGTCCGGTTTTTGTCAGTGTTATTGCCATCTCTGCGCCGAAGGGGTTTTCAACGAGGGAACCACCCCGCGATGCAGGTCGTAAAGTGCTTAGTGCCCTGAAAGACACGGTTGGAGCGACCGATATGAAGGTGAGTTTGCGCGATTTGGATAGCAACGCGGTGACGAAAGTGGTAATCGAGTCAGTGGATCTCAGTTTGTATATTGCCCATGCGACCGTGGATAAAACCGAGCGCGTCATCACCGACCATAAAGGAAAAGTGCTCAAAACACGGAACCTGCTCGAAATGCAGCGTACGCTGCGGAAAAGACTGGACTGCGAATTTTTCCTGCGTCAGCGCAGCGCCTACGACGAGATGGTGGGGCACCAGCATCGCGCTACCGATAACGCTATGGAGTTGCCGCTGGGCCGCGACCCGCTGCCGCCCTGGCTCAACTAGTTTTCCGGGGAGGGGTCCTGGGTCGACAGATCATCCTCTCCCAGTTGATGCCCCCAATCGCGCTTCGCTTTAAGGTAGCGCAGGTTGTAATCATCAACGCCGCATACGTGTTTCACTTGCTCAATGGGCGCAACCCCTAACGCGGTGAGGTCGTCAATTTTTTTAGGATTATTGGTTAGCAGCCGGATGGGTTTACCGGCCCCGAAAAATTTCAGCAACGCCGCAGCGTCAGAAAAGTCTCTGGAGTCGTCCGGCAAACCCAAAGAGCGATTCGCTTGATAAGTATTTTCTCCTGCATCCTGGAGCAAATAAGTAGCCGCTTTTGCCCACAACCCAATACCTCGTCCTTCGTGCCCGGCCATGTAGATCAGATATCCGCCCGCTGGGTCATCGGCAATCCGATCCAGCGCCGCTTCTAATTGTGGGCCGCACTCGCAACGACGGGAGCCGAGCACGTCACCAGTAAGGCAGCTGGAGTGAACTCTGACGAGAGGGCTTTCGCTTTCTTCGGGATTGCCAATGACCAAAACGCTGTTGACTGCCATGCTGGAAGCGAGGTGAGAGAAAAGGTGTTGTCCTCCCTGTTCTCTCAACGTGCTGGCGAGGTGCTCGACTTCACTGAGCTCGGTGCTGCGAACACAGGCAAACCACCTCACGGTGGGTTGACGGACACCGCGTGCCAGCGGCAGCGGGATCGGCCCCATCAAATTAAGATGCTGTCCCGGTCCCGGCGATTCGCTCATTTCGACGGGAGCCCCTGATCCATCGATACGAAACAGCTTGCCATCTCTGATAAGGCGTTCTCGAATCTCCGGATTGATATAGGTAAACATAGTCTTTCCCGAAGGCTGGCCGGCGGTACTCACCCCCAGCGCAAGCCAGATTTGCCAAGCGCGCTAGTATAGATCGGTTTACGCTGGAAGTTGTGGTTGCTGCTGGGTAATGCAGTGTATGCCGCCACCCATGGCAAACAGCTCCCTCGATTCCACTAATAAGATGTCCCGGTCGGGATACATCTCCTCGAGGATCTCCCGCGCCATTGCGTCGTTGTGATCGTCAAACGCCGGACACAGTACCGCGCCGTTACAGACGTAGTGGTTGATATAGCTGTAGTCGACCCAGTCACGGTTATCCCGCAGCACGCGTGGCGCCGGTAGTGGGACGACCTCAAAACCCGCATTTTCCAGGGGGTCGATAAGTTCGCGCCACAACGCATGATCGGGATGGGTGTCGTTTCGCTGCTGGTGGAGAAGTATCCGTCCGTCTGGCGTAAAGCAAGCGACAATATCGACGTGACCCTTGGTGCCGTTGAGAAAGTTATCTCGCCAGAGACCCTTCGTTAACCAGACGGCATGTTGTGTGCCAAGGGCGCGGTGAATCTGTGCAGAGATCCCGTCGCGATCCTTGTGTGGGTTGCGGTCAGGATCCAGCTGGACCGTATCCGTCAGTAATACCCACCCAGTGCCATTAACGTGAATGCCGCCGCCTTCATTGACGATAGGCAAACGCTCTGGGCGCGCGTTGACATGCTCGGCAATGATGCCTGCGATCCGATCGTCCAAAAACCAATCAAGCTCAGTATTGTTGCCCCAGCCATTGAACTGCCAGTCGATTGCCACGAGGCCGCGGTCTTCTATGACAAAGGTGGGGCCAATGTCGCGCAGCCAAGCGTCATTGAGCGCCACCGGAATGTACTCGATGCTGGCAGAGAGGTATTTTTTTGCGATGCCAACATCATCGGTATGGCACAGCATGCGCACCGGTTCATAGTCGCTAATCTGATTGGCCACGCGCGCCCAGGCGCGTTGCGCTGTTTCTCTCGTGAGTCCGGATTCTTGATAGCTGTCCCGAGGGAACCCCATCCATGTTGCTTCATGGGGTGCCCACTCTGGCGGCATGTATCGCGCAGGCTTCAAGGCGCGATTCCGGGTATCCCGCCGTCCTGTGCTTCTCCTGAACGTTGTCTTGGATTCACTCGTGAATCGGTAAGCGCGGCGTAGGTGTCGGGCCGTCGGGTCGCAAAGAAAGGAAATAGGGTGAGCCAATCTTCCCGTTGCCCAAGATCAATTTCCGCGACCAGTGCAACGCTTTCATCCCGTGGCGCCTCGACAAGGACACGACCGAAAGGGTCGATCAGACAACTGCATCCGTAAAACGTGAGTAATCCCTCGTTGCCGTAGCGGTTCGGAAGCGCAATGAAGAGACCATTGGCGATGGCGTGCCCTGAAATCACTTGCCGCAGTAGCGGTGCCGTATCAAAGGCGGGATAGTCCGGCTCTGATCCAATAGCGGTGGGGTAGCAGAGTAGGTCGGCGCCGGCCAGCGCGTAGCAGCGGGGCACCTCGGGAAACCATTCGTCCCAGCAGGTTGGATTGCCCAATTTGAGGTCTTGTCCATCCAAACAGAGTGTATGTACGGGATAGGGGTCGGTTGCGGGGCCCTCTGCGAAGTAGTGGTCTTCGAAGTAGCCCTCTGTTACCGGGATATGAAGCTTCCGCGTCATGCCGACGATGGTGCCGGAGGGTGCCACGGTTACCGAGGTGTTCAAGCCGCGCTTATCGGGGGCGTCAGACTTTTCGAAGAGCGAAATCTGAACATGCACATCGCATTCGCGGGCCAATTGTTGGGCAAATACCACGCTCTCGCCAGCGGTAAGATCTTCAGCAGCAGCGTCGGCGTCACCGGCCGGTTGGGCATCCGCCGGATAACGGCTCAGGGTGAGTTCTGGCAAAAAAACAACGCTGGCTCCCGCCGCTGCGCAGCTACTGACGCCATCATGTATTTGTGCCCGGTGGGTTTCGGCACACCCATACCAGCGGGTTTGCACCAGCCCCACGGTGACGAGCCGAGCGTTGCGACCCGGGATGGGGCACAGGCTCGGCAGGGGTTTGCTGCGGATCACATTCATGGCCATTACCCTCACGCTGACCGTTGAAGCCTAGGCGGCACGGCGCTCAGCCTCAAGTACCCGATGGGAGTAGGGGTGTGGCTTGCGAGGCGGGGCCAGCGACCGCGTCCGACCGCTCTGACAAGCCGTCGATCAGACCGAGACTAGGGTGCCACAATCCCCGTGCCCACGGAGGGGAAATTCGCTAATACTCTGATTGCAGCGGCATCGAGCGCAGCCTGATCGCGAATGTTTTCCTCTTTCAGTTTTGACTGCGTCACGCTGCGCCATATAGAGGCGTTCCGTTGTGGATCAATCATGTCGATGATGAAGGTCCCCTGTGTGTATTCGGTGACCCGGACATCGGTTTGATTCATGCAGTTGTAGCAGTTGTACATGGCATAGCGGTTGTATCGACTGTACCCCGCAGACACGCCATAGGACGATGTGTTGTAGGTTTTGACGTCGGTCTTATCGACCATATTCAGATGCCAAGTCAGCAATAAATCGGCTTCTGACGTTTTGCTGACGAAAGTAAAGCCCTTCTGTTGAAGCGCGCTTTTTAATGCGTCATCGATGCGATCGCGTTGAAAGTCCGTGAGGTTGCTTGGGCTGTTTCCCGTCACTTCGCCGCTCAAAGCGTAAAAGCCGATGGTTTTCGTCTGTCCAAAATCGTAATCAGGGGCGTAATCCACAACCGGTTCTGGCGGTTTGGTGGCGCAGGCCACAAGACCCAGCATCGTCAAGCCCATCAATAAAAATCGAACATTTGGCATTTCCGTCTCCAATACACGGTCGCGTCTGTCTCTGAAGCGCACAATGTAGCAGGGTTTAGCCGGCCTGCCAGCCCACATTCGCCAGACGAGCGCACGGGCAAAATTTTTTCGCGTGAAAAGCGACGCGGAGCACATCAGGCCGAGCCGCAGTGAGACAGCACTTGCTGGATCACGTGAACATGGTTTCTGATCAAATCTCCCTGACTTTCCAGCAGTGCGTCCCGTCGGCGTGCCCAGTCACGATATTGCTCTGACTGCACATTCATTAGAGGCGCCTCCAGTGCTGCGATCGAAGCGGACAGCAACTCCTTTCGCTGGCGAAGTTGTACCAGCCAGGGCTGTACCTCACCCACAAAGAACCGTTGCACCACGGCCTCAACTGCCCGGGAGCGGTCGGTTTGCCTGCCAAAGGGACAGAGCGGTTTCTCCCGGTTGGCGCGCGTGAGTAGATTATTGGCTCGCGTCAGCTGCTGGGCTACTTGATCCATCGACAGCAACAATGCGCCGCCATCGCCCGCCCGGAGTTCGCTCAATAACAGTTCAAAATCTCGGTTGCTGGCCAACCAATCCCCCCCCAGCCAGCGCCTTACCATCTGGGTTAGTTGGGTCAATGTTTGGACGATAGTGCTGTCGGTTTCTTGCGGATAGTGGTTGAGCGTTGTTGGCGTAGACCAAAAGGATTCCCATTCGGGGCCCGCCAATACCGCCTCCCGAATGCTCATAGGAAGCCATCGCTGTCGCTGCTCGCTGGCGCGCTCGATGGTAGCGGCCAGCGCAGCGTTGTCTTGTTCGCGCAGAAAACGGGCGCAGGCCGGTGCCCAGTGCATGAACTCGAGATCGAGTATCAGACGTTGGGAGGGGGACGCGGACCGCCCCAGTTGGCTATTTCGTCGGCCGAGATTGATCTGTAGCTTACAGCCCGAAAGGGATAGAAAATCAATGAGATCGATCTGCTCGGCGGCGGGGATTGTACCGTAACTGGCCTTGGGTGGCTCCCAGCGGTTAGTGATTGTCAGCGGCGTTGCCGCAACCTCTGTCGCGCCGGACAGTCGCGCGATATAGGTTTCCAGTGCATCCGCCCCGGAGGGTGCCTGCTCACAACTGCTGAGTAGCAGGCAGCCGGTAAACAGCAGGAGTCGCAGGCTCACCCGGTCAGCGCGATCTTCGCGTCATTGCGCCATCGGGAGAGATTCACCAGCGATTCATCAGGAACAGTCCGAGCTCCCCAAGCCGCAAAATCCAGCGCGGCGAGTAAATCAATATCGGCGAACGACAGTGCGTCACCGGCAAGGAAAGGTCGATCAGCCAGCGCCTCGTTGAGTATCGTGAGACCGGACAGCAGCCGTGTCTTCCCGCGCGTCACGAGCTCCGGCAGCTGAGGAATATCCGCAGGCCCGGGTAGAGCTCGGTTTACGTACTTGGGGTGACCGTTGCGAAAGGCTTCGGCAACAGGATTGAAAATATCGGTGAACAGGCGGTGGTTCCAGTTGAGGATGTGAGCGCGCTCCTCAGCGGTTCTTCCCAGTAACGGGCGCTCCGGGTAGAGGGACTCCAAATAGTGCACGATTGCAATCACTGCACACAGCACAGACCCGTCATCGAGCACTAAAGCGGGTACGGTTGCTTCTGGAACGATCGCGCGGTAGTCCGCGCCCAATTGCTCCTCCGTACCCAGATTAATCTGCGTGGTATCAAGCACTATGCCCTTGTAGTCCATGAACATCTTGAGACGGGCGGGGTTCGGCGCGTTATCGAAGGTGTATAGGTGCATTGCGAGAGGTCCTGGTCGGTGGAGAGGCGAGTATAGCGAGCCGAGACATCGGTGCTGAGTCAGTTTTCGATCTTTTTCGCAACCGCTATACTCCCGCCCTCAATTATAGGAGCTAGCAACATGCGTCTTTTCTTCATAACTCTTTTACTCGCCCCCTTGGCGGCAATGGCGTTGGATCTCACAGAGCGCCAGCGCGCCGATATTGAGGCCCGGATTAAGCCTTTTTCTGAGGTCTGTGTTGCGGGCGAGCCGTGCTCTGGAGGCGGTGACATGGCTGCGAGCAGCGGCCGCTCGGGTGAAGACGTGTACAACGGCGCGTGTATGGCCTGTCATTCCGCGGGCATTGCCGGAGCGCCCAAGGTTGGTGATCAGGTGGCGTGGGCAGCGCGGATTGGCAAGGGTATGGATGCGTTGTACGACAGTGGCATTAACGGTGTCGCGGGCTCCGGCATGATTGCCAAAGGCGGTTGCGCTGATTGCTCCGACGATGAGATTCGGTTGGCTGTTGATTTCATGGTGGAATCCAGCCGCTAGATCGCACTGGCGTCGTCGCCCGGCGGCGCCTCCCTAAAGATTAACGCGGTTTTCAGGTGTGAGATCGCGACCCGTCTTTCTTCACTCATGTCAGCGAGCGTCCGCGCCACTCTCAGTCGGCGATGGGCGCTTCTTGCCGAAAGCTTGAGTTTAGCCACAGCGTCAATTAACCAGCCTTCTGTATCGGTCTCCATTAAGCAGGCCTTGAGCAGGTCATCTCCCGACAGATCTCGGTTCAGGCAACCCTGGCGATCTCTCTGCCGTCGCTGAATCTGCGCTACCCGGGCCCTGACGTGCCCTGAGGAATGATCTTCCCCATTGCTTTTCATCAAGAGGAACTCTGGCGACGGCCTCTGTAACGTGATGTGTAGGTCGATACGATCTGTTAGTGGGCCGGAGATGCCCTGACAATAACGGCGAATTCTGTCGGGCGTGCATCGGCAGCGCCGGTCTGGGTCACCTGCAAACCCGCAGGGGCACGGGTTCATGGCTGCCACCAGCTGAAACTGCGCGGGATATTGGTGTTGGTGCTGGGCTCGATTCACGCGGATATGGCCGGTCTCCAGGGGCTGGCGCAGCTGATTCAAAACAGCATGTGGGAATTCAGTGAGCTCGTCCAGGAAAAGCACACCACCGTGTGCCATAGAGATCTCGCCAGGTAGCGCGCGTGCCGTTCCGCCCATCAGCGATGCCACGCTACTCGAGTGGTGTGGTGCGCGAAATGGCGGAGTATCGGAGGCGGCAAGCCCAACGACATCCTGCATCAGCAGGAGCTCCTGTGCCTTCTTTTCGGGCAAAGGCGGCAACAGTCCCGGAAGCACGGACGCCGCCAGCGTTTTGCCGACGCCGGGTGGGCCGGTCATGAGTAGGTGGTGGCCTCCCGTTGCCGCCACTTCCAGAGCCTTGCAGAGCAGGGGCTGCCCTTTCAGTTGTGACAGGTCAGGGTAAACGACAGCATCGTGGTCTAGCGCTGTCTCTTGCCGAACGTACTTGGGACAGGCGTCTTTGAGCTGAGCGCACAAAGACAGGAGGTCCGGTGCTGCAATCAGACGACCTCCCGTGAGTGCCGCAATTTCGGGTGCTCCATGACGCGCAATGCCGCACTCGCGACCTGCCTCGGTCGCAGCCAGCACGGCACACAGTGAGCCTCGGAAGGGGTGTATGCCGCCATCCAGACCCAATTCTCCGAAGAATTCCCGCCCGGCGACGCTGCTTGGCGGCAGTTGCTGTGAGGCAACAAGCAGTCCCAATGCGATGGGGAGATCATACCGAGGTCCTTCCTTGGGTTGTTCAGTGGGCGCCAAATTGACGGTGATATTGAAGTCGGGCCATTTCAGGTGAGACGACAAAATGGCACTGCGCACGCGGCCGCGGATCTGACGCGTCGCCGACTCAGAAAAGCCAACTACCTGAAATCCGGGTAGGCCGGATCCGAGATGGATCTCGACAATAACCTCAGGCGCTAACAGTCCCGCCTGGCAGCGAGTTTGAACAAAAGCGAGGTGCATAGATCATCCTTGATCTTCCAGTCGGTGGGCTCAGTGTCCGACAGTTCATCCATCTTTGGCTGTAGGGGGGGATTCAAGCGCTTCGCTGAGAGCCGCAATCTGTGCTTCCAACGCCTCGAGTCTCTCGCGAGTTCGTTGTAATACCGCAGTCTGGGCATCGAATTCCTCGCGACTGACCACGTCTAGCCGGGAGAGTGCCGATTGCAACACCGACTTTGCGTTGCGGTCTATTTGCGCGAACAACGGGTCTTCGCCTTGAACCAATCGCTCAAACAGAGAGCTCGGGCGGCGCGTGTTTGAATTGTTTTGGCCCATGTCTTATGCCTGTTGGAGTGGGGTGATGCTCGGTCGAGTCAGGTCGAATCGGGTACGTCGCTAACGCGCCGAGTGTCATGCCAATGTAACGCACTCTCGGGGGCGCCAACAGATCCATACGAGCCAAAACTGGTGCGAACGTTGCACCGCATTGGTGCGATTCTCTCGGGAAATCGACTGCTCCTGACGCCGAAGAGTTGCGCTACAGGCTTTAAGTATCTGTTCTTTCAAAATAAAAAAACAGTTGGCCTGACCTTGGCAATTAAAGATCCCGAGTCAGGCCGCGCGCGGCGCGTGAAGTCTTCACTGCGGTGTCGGGGTCTGGGGCCATCAAGTTAATCGCCGCCCTCGCGGGTGGTTCTTTCGGAGGTTGCCATGAAATTGGTTACTGCAGTCATAAAGCCTTTCAAGTTGGACGATGTGCGTGAAGCACTGTCTACGATCGGTGTTCAGGGGATAACGGTTAGCGAAGTGAAAGGCTTTGGTCGCCAGAAAGGGCATACCGAGCTTTATCGCGGCGCTGAATACGTCGTCGATTTTCTTCCCAAGGTAAAGATCGAAATCGCTATTGCCGACGGCATGGTAGATCAGACCATTGAGGCCATTAGCAAGGCCGCTCAAACCGGCAAAATTGGGGACGGCAAGATATTTGTCTCCAGCCTCGAACACGTCACCCGCATTCGAACCGGCGAGACCGGCGAAGAAGCGCTGTAAACCTGAGACTTGGAGATCACTCTCATGGAAAACGATATTTTTCAGTTGCAGTACGCGCTGGACACCTTTTACTTCCTCGTTTGCGGCGCGTTGGTCATGTGGATGGCCGCGGGATTCGCGATGCTCGAAGCCGGATTGGTGCGCAGCAAGAACACGGTCGAGATTCTGACCAAGAACGTCACGCTTTTTGCTGTGGCATGCATTATGTACATGGTGGTGGGCTACAGCATCATGTACGGCGGTGACATCTTCCTCAGCACGATAACGGGATCTGGCGTGGTTGAGGGCGGTGAGGAAAACGCAACCTACGCGCCTTCCGCCGATTTCTTCTTTCAAGTGGTTTTTGTTGCAACCGCGATGTCCATCGTCTCTGGCGCGGTGGCCGAGCGCATGAAGCTGTTTGCCTTTTTGGCCTTTGCAGTCGTTATGACGGGGTTCATCTATCCGATGGAAGGCAGCTGGACTTGGGGCGGCAACCCGGTGTTCGGGATGTACACGCTGGGCGACCTGGGCTTCCTCGATTTTGCGGGTAGCGGGATCGTGCACATGGCAGGCGCCGCCGCAGCTTTGGCTGGGGTCATTTTGGTAGGGGCTCGCAAGGGCAAGTACGGCCCCAACGGAGAAGTGAACGCCATACCCGGCGCTAACCTGCCCTTAGCGACCTTGGGAACATTCATCCTCTGGCTGGGGTGGTTTGGCTTCAACGGCGGTTCGGTGTTGGCGACCGCTACCGTGGACTCAGCCAACGCAGTGGCCATTGTCTTTATGAATACAAACCTCGCTGCCGCCGGCGGTTGCATCGGTGCGTTGCTCCTGGCGAGGCTGATGTTCGGCAAAGCCGACCTGACGATGGCACTCAACGGGTGCCTGGCCGGATTGGTGGCGATCACGGCGGGGCCTGACACGCCGTCCGCACTACAAGCCACAATCTTCGGC
>VMBT01000410.1_pt1 | contig 27922 bp, 26 predicted proteins | sample 4404301 | NCBI WGS metagenome assembly VMBT01 (sample SAMN12238535, study PRJNA552566) | marine metagenome | isolation source: Coastal seawater | place: USA: coastal Georgia, Sapelo Island | collected 2008-08/2009-08
ATGCTAATAAATTTAGGATACTGAGACACTAAGAATATATTTCCCATCCACCAAAAAAACCCTAACACAGTTAAGAAATAATAATTACTAGGGCTCTTGAGAACAAAGAAAGCACTGATGCTTAATAAGATAGTAAGAAGTGTAGAATGAAATCTCTCAATTTTGGCCAGTCGAATGTACTCGAATGCACAAATTGCTAAGGCCAGCAAAAGCAACCCTAGTGCAAGCTCAGTACTTGCATAAAGAACTGAATAAATCACAGTAAGACCAAAAAAGATTGCAGTAATAGCTCTGGTTTTAAGCACTTAGTTCTCTCTTTCCAAATCTTCGCTCTCTATGATTGAAAGCTTCAATGGCTTTATCTATATCTTCTGGTTTAAAGTCTGGCCATAACACTTCTGAGAAAAAGAGCTCAGCATAGGCAATATTCCATAGCAGGAAATTGCTTAATCTTTGTTCTCCACTGGTTCTAATAAGAAGATCCACTTCTGGATGGTTGGCGGTTGCAAGTTTTTCTGAGAATGCACTTTCCTGAGTATGCTCAGGAGTTAAATTGTTTTTTATGCAGTCAGTGGCAAACTTTTTAGCCGCATCAAATAACTCCCATCGACCACCATAGTTTGCAGCAATGATTAATTTCAAACCCGTATTTTGAGATAGGTTTTGTGTCACTTTCTGAGCTTTGTTTTGAATCTCATCAGAGAAAATGGATAAGTCACCAATAATCTCTAGTGACACATTATGCTTCATTAATTTTTTTTCTTCGTTTTGAAGCGTTAAGAAAAAAAGCTTGCTAAGGCTTGAAACTTCTTCCTTTGATCTATTCGCATTCTCACTACTGAAAGCAAACAATGTTAAATACTCAACCCCAATTTTTCCACAATACTTGACAATCTCTCTAACGGTTTTAACCCCTTGTTGATGACCAAGAGCGAGAGGCAGCGATTTCTTTTTCGCCCAACGTCCGTTTCCATCCATAATGATTGCAATGTGTTTTGGGATAACCATGCAAAGATTATACCCTCTATAGTTTATTGACCAGGATTTAGGTAAAATTCAACCTTTTATTTAAATTTCATTGAATGGGTTTAGCAAAAAGAATCATCCCTTGTCTTGATGTTCATGATGGTAGAGTCGTCAAGGGTGTGCAGTTTGTTGATATTCGTGACGCAGGTGATCCAGTAGAAATTGCCAAAAAGTATGATGAGGCTGGCGCAGATGAAATCACTTTTTTGGATATTACCGCCTCTCATGAAGGCAGGGATACGACTATCCACATGGTTGAGGCTATCGCGGACCAGGTTTTTATTCCATTGACCGTGGGTGGAGGTATAAGATCAGCTAAAGATGTAAGAGCTATGCTCAATGCTGGAGCTGATAAGGTGGCTGTTAATTCAGCATCAATTCATAATCCTGGATTGATTAATGAGCTATGCGAAGAGTTTGGTTCGCAATGCATTGTGATTGCAATTGATGCCAAGCAAGTCTCACAAGACCCTCCAAAATGGGAAATTTTTACACATGGTGGAAGAAATCCAACTGGCATTGATGCAGTCGAATGGGCTGTGAAAATGACTGAGGGAGAAAATGGAGCAGGAGAGGTGCTGTTGACTTCAATGGATCAAGATGGCGTTAAAAAAGGTTTTGATCTAGGCTTAACTAAGGCAGTCTCAGAAGCAGTCAAAGTTCCCGTCATAGCCTCTGGTGGAGTTGGAAACTTAAAGCATTTGTCAGACGGTGTTCTTAAAGGGGGCGCTGATGCAGTTTTGGCGGCAAGTATTTTCCATTTTGGAGAATATACAATTGCCGAGGCAAAGAAGGTCATGCAGGATGACGGAATTGAGATGAGAATTTAATCGTAATTTGGAATAAGTAATATGAAAAAAGAGTTTTGGTTTTTATTGGCTTCCTTTGTTCTTCCTATTTTCTTAGGAACAGTTTTCTTTTTTATGAATCCTGGATATTTTTCCCAGAACACAGTCAATTATGGAACCTTGATTAACCCAATTATTACCACTAGCAAGAGCGACTTTGTTTTTGATGAAAAAACACCTGGCGATATCCATGGTATTTGGACTTTAGCTTATAAAACTGAAAACTGTGATCTATCCTGTGAAAAAGCCTTAAAGGCGATAGATACAGCTAGAATCCTAATGCAAGAAGATCTTAAAAGATTACAGCTTGCTGTTATCACTAATTCAACAAATAGTATCCCAGAGGGTATTTTGAAAGCCAGAGTCAGTGAAGCTATTGAATCTAAGCTCAGTCAATTCTCCAAAGGCTCCATATTTCTAATCGATCCAATTGGCAATATTATGTTGCAGTATCAAGCAGAAAATATTGACGTCAAGAAAGTAGTGAAAGACCTAGAAAGGTTATTTAAATATTCAAGAGTGGGTTAATGAGTAACTTTCCATCAATTTCTGATTTACTTGGTCTTTGTAAGCTTAAGGTAGTTGCCCTTATTCTTTTGACTGCTGTTGTAGGAATGCTTCTATCGGTTCCCTATATCCCAGATATTGCGCTAATGATTTATGCAACAGTTGGAATTGGTATGGCTTCCGCTTCTGCTGCTGTTTTCAATCATGTGATTGATGAAGAGATTGATCAGAAAATGAAGAGAACAGATCAAAGGCCACTGCCCCAACAGAAGGTGACCCGAACTCAGGCGCTCATTTGGGGTTTCTTTCTTGGAGTTGTTGGGTTGGGAATTCTTATCTTGAAGGTGAATTTCATAACAGCGGTGCTGACTTTTATTTCTCTGATTGGTTATGCAGTGATCTATACCATGTATTTAAAAAGAGCAACACCTCAAAACATTGTAATTGGTGGAGCTGCTGGTGCAGCGCCTCCAGTCCTAGGCTGGACAGCAATCACCAATGACATCCATGGTTATGCCTTATTACTTTTTTTGATTGTTTTTATATGGACCCCTCCACACTTTTGGGCTTTAGCGATTTACCGATATGAGGATTACAAGAAAGTAGATATGCCAATGCTGCCGGTTACCCATGGTATTGCATACACAAGAGTGCAGATTCTTTTGTACACCATATTGCTGATTGTAGTCACCATGCTTCCTTATCTCACTGGCATGGCAGGACTAATTTATCTCATAAGTGCTGTCGTGCTTGGTTTAATTTTTTTAGTTTATGCGATTAAGATAATGAGGGAGACAGACAACCCTAAAGTCTCATTGGCAACCTTTTTATATTCAGTGAATTATTTGATGTTATTATTTATTGCACTTTTGGCGGATCATTATTTGTTAAAGCCAATTGTTTTTTAGAGGTACAAAATGAAAGGCGTTATACAAGTTTTAAAATCCGTAGGTTCTGCGATGGTCGGTGTTGGGAAAAAGGCTGATCTAGAAAAAGACTTTCAAAAAGCGGAAGAGCAAGGACCTTGGTCATTTATTATTGCTGGACTTATTGGCACTGTAATTTTTATTATGGCAGTTGTCATGGTCGTGCAATTCGCACTCCCATAATTAATTCATACTAGCAATGATTCGATCAAGAGACTTCGAAAGATTTTCAGGTCTGTGATCATTAATGTAGGCTATCAGGTCATTGTTTTTATTCAGTAGAAGTGATTTATGAGTATCCTCATGATCGTCTATTGAATTAATTTCTGCAAATCTCATCAAAAATTCAACTCCAGTCTCTAGGCCAACTTGGCGAGCATTTTTATCGTCAAGAGAAAAATTCATCACGCCTTCGTTTTGATCATCTGATACTTGATTGCCATCATTATCTAAAGAGAGCATAACAAAAATTACTTCATCCTTATTCTTGCTTTTAGAAATACCTGACCGAGTATCTGATAAAGCTTTTACACAAAAACCAGAAGTGCAATTTCCATGTCTAAAACTAATGACTTTCCAATGCTCTTTGGACAAATCACCAATATCTTTAAATGAACCCGAGCCTTTAGAAAGCGGAATCAATCCGTTAAGATTCTTAGGATTGGAGAAAAGAGAGACAGATCCACCTAACTCTTTATGTAGGTCAACCAGTTTATTGTGTTGCGGATAAAAATACAGCAACAAAACTACAACAAAAAGGGCAGTGGCAATAACGAGATTATTTCTAGTCTTCTTAATTGTTGAGCAGCTTGCTCGATCAGTACAATATTGCTCAGTCGGGCAATAATCTTTGTCTATATGATTCATGTTTAGAAGACCTATAAAGGTCTAGTCATCTTATGTATAAGAGCCAGTATACTGAGAAGCAGCATTAAAGCAACTGCATTATGTGCAACCGCGATAGGAAGAGGAAGCGACCACATAACATTAACAATGCCCAGAACTATCTGAGTGAATAGTATTAAAGCAATGGCGATAACATTGCCTTTCATATGTCGGTATCTTGCTATCGAAGCCAAAAGAATTAATGACAATGTCAATACAACAACAGCCCCAATTCTATGAATCACTTGAATGGCTGTCCGTGCAGGGTTTTCTAGCACGCCAAACTCATAGTCATGCCCAAGAGGACCTAAAAAGAACGCATCCCCAAAGTCCATAGTTGGCCACCACTGACCTTGACAGGTTGGGAAATCAGCACCACATGATAAGGCTGCATAATTGGTACTTGTCCAGCCACCCATGATGATTTGAAAGATTAATGCAAGGAGAACTACCAGTGTTAAAAAGCGCACCTTTCTTGGCACATAGGTTGGATGTAATTGTGGCCTAGATTGTTTAATTCGTAACCAGAATATCATTGAGGCAGTCGCAAAACCTCCAAGGAGATGAGTAGTAACAATGACTGGATGCACCTTAAGGGTGACTGTCCACATGCCAAAAGCTGCTTGAAGTATCACAAAAAATGACAAGAATATCGGTAAGCCCAGTCCTTGATGAAAGGAAGGTTTGCCACGCATCACTAAATATGCAATTGTAAAAATGACCAGACCAAGAATTCCTGCTGCGTAGCGATGAATCATCTCCATCCATCCCTTGAATGCTTCAAGTGGTCTATCAAAGCCTTCGATAACAGTACCATCAGGATGATGATCAGGAACTGTCAAATGACCATAACATCCTGGCCAGTCAGGACAGCCCAACCCGGCATCAGCAAGACGAGTCCATGCCCCAAGAATGACAACCACAAAGGCTAAGAAAATAGCAAAATTTAAAAACTTTCTATACATATATTTTTATATCCCTGTGGAATTTTAACGGACTTTGGCCAAGGGATAAAATGAAAAGACAATAGCAAATATAAGAGTTATTTGATATCAGCAATCATACTTTTGTATGCATGCCAAGTTGCGTGAGCAATGACAGGGATCACAATGATTAATCCCGCAAAGTAGAAATTGTAAGTCAGTGCCATGGCAGCAAGGATGATCGCCCCAACAATTGGAATCCAGACAATCATGACCAATTTATTTTTCATGGCGGCACTCAGACTTGAAAGTGCTGCAGTAAATGGATCAACATCTCTATCTAGCACCATGGGAAATGAGAACCAGCTAATCATGAAAGCAATCCAGGCTAAAACGCCAGTAAAAATTGCATAGGTAATAACAAAGCCCATATTCTGACCACTGGTAATTTCAGCAAGAATGGATTGAATAACTGTTTGATCTTCCGATACGATGTTCAACGATCCGGTATTAAAAACAGCATATATAAGAGGTGAAAATGACATCCAGCCAATTGCTAGTACCATCAGAATGACCGACAGAAAGATTGAAGGACAACCACCATTTGTTTTAAAAGCGGCCTTAATCACATTACCAAGAGAAGGTGTTTCACCGTTTGCCAACTTTCTAGAAGATTCATAAAGACTCATTGCGGTAATCGGACCTAAAACAAGAATAATAATAGCCAGTAGCGGGGTTGATACATCATGAAAAGTAGATGACATAGACAAAAATGACCACGACCCATACGTTACCACAGTGAATACAATTCCATAGAAGATGGCAAGTGTCGGACAAGCGAGAAAATCTGAGATCCCTTTAGCAAGCCATTGAAATGGGGCAGAAATATCTAATTGATTAACCACGGCTTTCTTGCCAAGGTTTTTTTCCATTCTTGCGGTTTTAGGGATAGCCATCTTTACAAAGCATTAATAATAATGTGGAAATTAAACCAGACTGACACTTGTCTGTCAAGACTATACAATGACGACAATGTAAAGTCAGAGATAAGAAAAATATCTATAGAGAGATATAAAAAGAGTGGGAATTAAATGAACTCCCAAGTAAAATATTCAGACGAAATTCTTATATAAACATTTACTTTTTCAAATCTTGGAGGATTTATGAAGATGATGAAAACACTTATAGGTGCGATATTTGCAATAGCATCTACTTTTGCACTAAGTGAATACACACTCAATATGACTGAGGGCGTTACTTCTGTTAGTCAGAACATCTATGGATTACACATGACAATCTTCTGGATTGTAACAGCAATCGGTATAGTCGTTTTTGGCGCAATGGCTTATTCTATATATCACCATAGACAATCTAAAGGTGCTAAGGCTGCTCATTTTCATGAGTCTACAACTGTTGAATTGTTATGGACGGCAATTCCTATTGTGATCCTTATTGTGATGGCCATTCCAGCAACCAAGGTTTTGATTGATCTGGAAAATACAGACAATGCTGAAATGACATTAAAAATTACTGGTCATCAGTGGAAGTGGCAGTATGACTATATTGAAAATGATACTTTTGGCGTTCCAAAAGAAGGCATTACAATGATGTCAAATTTGGCGCAATCTTCAAGGGATGCTATCAAAGCAAGCACACAACCAGAACACTATCTTCTTGATGTTGATAATAGAGTTGTTCTTCCAGTAGACACAAGAATTAGATTCCTAATGACATCAAATGATGTAATCCACAACTGGTGGGTGCCTGCATTTGGTGTTAAGCAAGATGGTAACCCGGGTTATATCAATGATGCTTGGGCTAAGATTGAACAAGAAGGCACATATAGAGGACAGTGTGCTGAACTTTGTGGAAAAGATCACGGATATATGCCAATCGTTGTTGATGTGGTATCTAAAGAAAAATATAAAGCATGGGTTTCTGAGCAAAAAGCCGCTGCCGCTGCTGCCGCTGCAAGTGCCAGCAAGACTTGGTCTAAAGATGAGTTAATGGCTAAAGGTGAGCAGGTTTACAACGCGAACTGTGCTGGCTGTCATCAGAAAGACGGAAAGGGTATGCCTCCGGTATTCCCTGCAATGGTTGGCTCATCAATTGCAAATGGACCAGCTGCAGATCATGTTAATTTAGTTCTTCATGGTAAGGGTGCTATGCCAGCATTCAAAATGCTTGGTGATGCAGATTTAGCTGCGGTAATTACTTATGAAAGACAAGGTTTCGGTAATACTGGAACAGTTGTTCAACCTTCAGATGTCAAGTCTGGACGTTAATAATTTAAGGAGATAAAAATGGCAACAGATACAATAGCTGCACATGACGATCACCATCACGGTCCAGAAAAAGGACTGTTAAGATGGGTTAAAACAACAAACCATAAGGATATCGGTTCACTTTATCTGTGGTTTTCTTTTATGATGCTTTTGGTGGGCGGTGCATTTGCAATGGTCATTAGAGCAGAGTTATTTATGCCTGGCATCCAAGTAGTTGATCCACACTTCTTCAACTCGATGACCACTATGCATGGTCTGATTATGGTGTTTGGTGCCATCATGCCAGCATTCGTTGGACTAGGCAACTGGCTAATTCCAATGATGGTGGGCGCTCCAGATATGGCGCTTCCTAGAATGAACAACTGGTCATTCTGGATCTTACCATTTGCAGGTGCTATATTGCTAAGCACTTTCTTTATGGAAGGCGGCGCTCCTGCGTTTGGATGGACTTTCTATGCTCCATTGTCTACAACATTTGCACCTGATAGCACAGATTTCTTCATTTTTGCTGTCCACCTATTAGGTTTTTCATCAATCATGGGTGCAATTAATATTATTGCTACGGTTCTTAACATGAGAGCTCCAGATATGAAGTTAATGGATATGCCACTTTTTGTATGGACATGGTTAATTACTTCATTCCTTCTAATTGGTGCGATGCCAGTTTTGGCAGGTGCAGTGACCATGATGTTAACTGACCGTAATTTTGGCACATCATTCTTTGATGCTGCCGGCGGTGGTGATCCTGTAATGTTCCAACATATCTTCTGGTTCTTTGGTCATCCAGAGGTATACATTATGATTCTTCCGGCATTTGGTGTGATCTCACACATCATTCCAACATTTGCTAGAAAACCTTTATTTGGTTACTCTTCAATGGTTTATGCGACGGCAGCCATTGCATTCTTGTCATACATCGTATGGGCACACCATATGTTCTTAACAGGTATGCCAGTAGCCGGTCAGCTCTACTTTATGTACGCAACTATGTTAATTGCTGTACCTACTGGTGTTAAGGTGTTTAACTGGGTGGCAACCATGTGGAAAGGTTCAATGACATTTGAAACGCCAATGCTTTGGGCGCTTTCGTTTGTGTTCTTATTCACAATTGGTGGATTCTCTGGCTTGATGTTAGGTATTGTTCCTGCTGATATCCAATATCACGATACATATTTCGTTGTAGCTCACTTCCACTATGTATTAGTAACAGGCGCGCTTTGGTCAATCATTGCAGCAGTGTTCTATTGGTTCCCTAAATGGACGGGTAAGATGTATAACGAATCACTAGCTAAGATTCATTTCTGGTGGTCAATCATCTCTGTGAATATTCTTTTCTTCCCTCAGCACTTCCTAGGACTTGCTGGTATGCCGAGAAGAATCCCAGATTACAACCTTCAGTTTGCTGATTTCAACATGATCTCTTCAATTGGTGCATTTATGTTTGGTGCTTCATTCATCTTATTCACATACATCATCATTGATGGAATTAGAAATGGCAAGCCAGCTAAGGCGAGACCTTGGGAGAGCGCTAAGGGCCTAGAATGGACATTAGGCTCACCTGCTGAATACCATAGTTTTGATAAGGCTCCATCAAGAAAAGCGATTGAGCAAGAGTCACAACATACTTCAGTTGCTTAATGAATAGAGGCAAAACAAGCGCCTACATCACAGCTGCGATTGTTGGCGCAATTGCCATAGGAATTTACTTTGCGACTATTGCATTGAATGGGGGTTAACAGAGAAGTAAAGAGAAGTTTTTGGGTTAAGCTTGTTGGTGCGCCCATAGCAATGTTTTTATTTGCTTATGCACTGGTCCCACTCTACGATGTATTGTGTGAAATAACCGGTTTTAATGGCACCACAGGGAAAATTGACCAGGAATCTAATTTTGTTGTTGATGAAAATAGGAAAGTTAATGTGAACTTTTTTGCAGCAACGATGCCAGGGTTTCCAGTTCAGTTTTATCCAAAAGATGTGTCTATGGATGTGGTCCCGGGTAAGTTTTATTCCACTTCATACATAGCAAAGAATAACTCTGGAAAAGAAATTATAGGACAGGCAGTTCCAAGTGTTGCGCCTACGGATGCAGCAGCAAATTTTAGAAAATTGGAATGCTTTTGTTTTAACAAACAGGTATTTAAGCCTGGAGAAGAAGTTGAAATGCCGATTCGATTCGTAATCGAGCCTGGTATGGATGAACATATTAAAGATGTAAGTTTATCTTACAATTTTTTTAAACTTGAAAGCTAAGCGAGGATAGAAGATGAGTAGTAAAGATAGTTATTATGTGCCACACGGCACTTACTGGCCAATAATTGGATCTATTGGTATAGCAACTATGTTTGTTGGTATGGCCAATATGTTCCATGGAGTAAGTTGGGGAGGGTCGGTAACAGCCCTAGGTTTAGGAATTGTGCTTTTTATGATGTTTGGTTGGTTAGGCCAAGTTGTCAATGAAAGTGTTAATGGTCTTTACAACAGCCAAGTTGATAGGTCTTTCAGATGGGGTATGAGTTGGTTTATCTTCTCCGAGGTGATGTTCTTTGCAGCATTCTTTGGGGCTCTATTCTATGCCAGAGAGTTTGCGATTCCTTGGCTAAGTGGTGAAGGTAACAATCAGTTCACCCCTGATCTTTGGAATGGCTTTGTTCAAACGTGGCCTGAAATTGCATTTAAAACTCCTGCTGCCGAATTAAGAAATGGAACTGCATTATCAGTCCCTACAGAGCTAATTGATACCTGGGGATTGCCTGCGTTAAATACTGCAATCTTATTGTTATCTGGCGTTACATTAACATTTGCTCATCATGCGCTTAGAGCTGGTGAAAGAAATAAAATTATTGGCTGGTTAGTTGCAACTATTGCTTTAGGTGTTGCATTCCTTGGTTTCCAGATTGCTGAGTATGGCCATGCTTATGATATCGGACTTAAGTTAAATTCAGGTATCTATGGCTCGACTTTCTTTATGCTAACTGGTTTTCACGGTTTTCATGTGACTGTTGGTGCTTTGATGCTTATAGTTATATTGTATCGTGTCCAGAAGGGTCACTTTAGCAAAGAGAATCATTTTGGTTTCGAAGGTGTTGCATGGTACTGGCACTTTGTTGACGTAGTGTGGTTAGGTCTATTTGTATTCGTTTATTGGATATAACCTACTAAAGTTAGATAAACTATAAAGACCCCGCAAGGGGTCTTTTTTTTAATAAGAACTCATATGAAATACATTGTCATTCTAATTATTGTTCTGATTCTTGTCGCTCTTGGGCGTGCATTGATTGCCATGCTTAGAGGGGGTGCGGATAATTCAGAAAAAATGTTTAAGTCCTTAGCAACTCGAGTTGCTCTTAGCATTTTCTTATTCCTTTTGGTTATGTTCGCAGGATATATGGGGTGGATTGAACCCAACACCAACCTTCCGATCAGATAATGAAACGAGTCTCATTATTGCCCTCGATATTTATATTGGCGCTATTGGCACTTTTGCTAACTTTAGGCAACTGGCAGTTAAATCGAGCCGAAGAAAAAAGAGACATTGAATCAAAGATCATTGCAGCACAAACTGATAAACCTATTCATATTTCTTCTCTTGAGCAAAGTTTTGATAGAGAGTTCTATAAGATCACTCTAGAGGGATATTTTGATGATAAAAAAAATATTATCTATGACAATCAGACTGAGAATGGAGTGGCTGGCTATTATGTCCTGACTCCTTTTATGATTTCCAAGACTGATGCCTTTTTGGTTAATAGAGGCTTTGTAAGATGGGGCGCTGACCGCAATCAGTTATCAGTCAATCCGGTTGCTAGTAATTATCGTGTCATTAATGGCACACTAAAAAGACCAAAAGAGAGGATGACCCTTGCAGATAATTCATCAGAGGTTAAATTTCCTTACTTGGTCCAATCATTAAACATAGAAAAGTTGGCAAGTTCTACTGATCTCAATATCGGACAAATGATGGTCGAGCTAGATAAAGATCAGCCTGATGGTTTTATTAGAAATTGGCAACCATTTTATGGAACGGTAGATAAACACATTGGTTATGCAATCCAATGGTTTGCAATGGCTGCAGTACTCATATTGATTTCCTTTTTTATTTATATTCGAAGGTATTAACCAACCTTTTTTCTCGGTTGTCTGCTTGAAAAGTTTCATGTAGAATGTTGCACACAAATTGTGGTTATTGAAGAAGTCTAATACAGGAAATAATATGTCAATTCATGAGAAATACGATTTAGGAGTTGTGAAATGGTTCACAATTATGTCTGTCGTTTATCTGATTGCAGGAACCACCATTGGAACCTACCTTGCCTCAGAATTAGCCTGGCCTTATCTGAATGATTTAGGAACCGACTGGCCATATTTCCAGTTTGGAAGACTAAGACCACTTCATACCAATGCGGTTATTTTTGGTTTCGGTGGTTCAGCATTGATGGCAACTGCTTATTACATTGTTCAGAGAACCAATCAAACCAAACTTTGGTCAAATAAAATGGCTTGGGCTCAGTTCTGGACCTGGAATATCATCATTATTTCTGCTGTGATCACCTTCCCTCTTGGATTTACACAATCTAAAGAGTACGCAGAATTGGAGTGGCCAATTGACATCTTGATCACACTTTCTTGGGCAATGTATTTGTATAACTTCGTAATGACAATCCATATTAGAGATCGTAAAAAGGTCCCACATGTCTACGTTGCTAACTGGTTCTTCTTGGGCATGATGGTCATGGTGACATATCTTCATGTGGTAAATAACCTATCGATTCCTGTGGATTGGTTTAAATCATATTCAATATTCTCTGGAGTTCAAGATGCGATGATCCAGTGGTGGTGGGGACACAATGCGGTTGGATTTTTCTTAACTGCTGGATTTCTTGGAATGATGTATTACTTTGTGCCTAAGCAGGCAGAGAGACCCGTTTATTCTTATCGCTTATCCGTCATTCATTTCTGGGCCTTGATGTTTGGGTATGTGTGGCTAGGTGCTCATCATTTACAATATACTGCTCTCCCAGACTGGGCTGGTTCACTTGGTGCTACCATATCATTAGCCATGATCATTCCATCATGGGGAGGAGCCATTAATGGAATCATGACACTATCAGGTGCTTGGGAAAGACTTCGAGAGGACTATATTTTAAGGTTCTTGATTATGTCGCTTGCATTCTATGCTATGTCAACTTTTGAAGGGCCAGTGATGTCGTCTAAAACGGTAAATGCTTTATCACATTACACTGACTGGACTATTGGCCATGTTCATTCAGGAGCGCTAGGTTGGGTGTTAATGGTGTCTGCAGGATCGCTTTATCATATTGTTCAAAAACTTTATAACGTTCAACTAAATCAGTCTTTACTAGGATTGCACTTTTGGTCTCATACTATTGGAACAGTCCTTTATATTGTCGCTATGTGGGTTTCAGGCATTATGCAGGGATTGATGTGGCGAGCTTATGATGAATACGGCACACTTGCATATACATTCGCAGAATCAGTTTCTGCCATGCATCCTTACTATGCAATGAGAGCAGCAGGCGGAGCTCTGGTTGTTCTAGGTGCAATTGTTATGCTCGTCAATATTGTGACGACAATTAGAAAAGCAGACGCAACAGTGAAAGAATCTAAAACTGCAACTGCATAGGTGAATTATGGCTGGAAATAATAAAAAAGAAAGTATCCAAGTTAAATTAGAGAAAAATATATTTGCCTTATATTTTGGAACAGCCCTTGCTGTCTCGATTGCGGGTATTGTTGAAATTGTTCCTCTATTTACCAATAGCGAAACCATTAAAAGTGAAGTCACTCAGGCAGACGGCACTGTTAAAAGTTTGATCTGGCAAAGACAAGAAGGCCAGTCATTAGATGACTGGAAGCCAGGAGATGGGGTAAGACCATATAAGCCACTTGAGCTTGCTGGAAGAGACATTTATCAGAGAGAGGGTTGTTACTTGTGTCATTCACAAATGGTCAGACCTTTTAGAGACGAACTTGAAAGATATGGACATTACTCGCTTGCTGTCGAGTCAATTTATGATCATCCTATGCAATGGGGGTCTAAAAGAACAGGGCCAGACTTGGCAAGACTTGGAGGCAAGTATTCTGATGAGTGGCATATTCTGCACCTAAGACATCCGCAGGCATTAGTTCCAGAGTCGGTAATGCCTAAATACCGTTTCTTAGATGATGCTAAGGTTGATCCTGAGTCAATCAAGGAGAGAATGATTGCAATGACCCATATTGGAGTGCCATACACAGAACAAGATATTGAGAGTGCTGCAAAAACTGAAGGAAAAACAGAAATGCAGGCAATGGTCGCCTACTTACAATCTTTAGGTAACCACATTGAATTTGAAAAGGGTGTTGTATATAGAGAGTAATGACATTAGTTGATAAAATTGGAGCGGGAACTGCATTAGTAATTTTTCTATTATTGTCATATGCTTACTTCTATGCTTTTAGACCCAAAAATAAAAAAAAGTTCAAGAATATGGAGAACTTTGTTAACAGAGAAGACTAATTGGAGTAGTTGATGAGCGCAGGTAAAAATCCATTCCCAAATGAAAACAATACTGGCCATTTTTGGGATGATGATAATGACATTCGTGAGTTAAGTAACCGTCCTCCTAGGTGGTACATGTTTGCTCTTTACATGGGCCTGATTGCCGTGGTTGTCTACTCTGCATACTTTCCAACTATTCCTTGGTTTGGTGACCATCTAAAAGGTACCGCTAATTGGACACAGATCGAAGAAATGAAAGATGGTGTCAAGCAACTTGAAGATTATCGTGCAACTAAATTTGCTGATTTAGAAAAGGCCATTGCAGAAAAATCTCTAGAAGATATTGTTCGTGATGAACAATTAAGAAACTACTCAGTGAGAACTGCAAAAGTTTTATTTGGCGACAACTGTGCCGCTTGTCATGGAGCTGGAGGTTCTGGAAATGAAGGCTTCCCAGTTTTGGCGGATGACGATTGGCTATATGGAGGATCACTTAAGGATATTCACACAACACTTTTAGTTGGTCGAAAGGGAAATATGCCTGCTCGTATGGCAGGAATTACTGATGGCGAAGCTGATAAGCTTGCTGATTATCTTCTTAAAGTCAGTGAAACTGGAAAACCAGATCCGACCAATCCAGCACACATGTTATATCTAACAAAAGCGTGTATTGGCTGTCACGGTGCTGACATGAAAGGTAACAAGATGATGGGTAGTGCCAATCTAGCTGACGGTATTTGGAGATTTAAAGCCAAAGATCAAAAGGCATCCATTGTTAGAACAATTCTTCATGGTGTTAATCAGGGGCATGATCCAATGACGCAAGATGCTGTGATGCCAGCATTTGGTCAATCTAAGGTGGTGAGCCCAAGTCAACTCAAGAAGATTGTGGTCTATGTTCATCAACTGGGTGGTGGTGAGCCAGTGAAGAGTGCCGAGGAGGTTGCTGCGGTCAAAGCGCCTGCCCCAGTCGTTGCCAAAAAAGCAGAAGCACCTAAAAAAGAAGGTAAAAAATCTGGCGAGGAACTCTACACCTCATTAGGCTGTGCAGGTTGTCATGGTCCAGGCGGCAAGTCAGCTGTTCCAGCTTTTCCGACTCTTGCTGGAAAAGATAAAAATTACATCATTGAACAACTTCATGCTTTCCAAGAAGGTAAGAGAAACAACCCATTAATGGCACCGAATGCTATGAAGGCAAAGGGTCATGAGGAAGCAATTGCGAGTTACTTATCCGGTGATTCGAAACCAGAAGAATCCAAAGCACCTAGCAATAATTCCTCAAGTGGAGGAGATGTAGCCAAAGGTGAGGCACAATATACCTCTCTTGGATGCTCAGGATGCCATGGTCCGGGAGGAAAATCTATGGTTCCTTCTTTCCCAGCTCTAGCTGGAAAGGATAAGGCTTATATTGTAGAACAGCTTCATGCTTTTCAAAGTGGCAAAAGGAACAATCCTTTGATGGCGCCTAATGCTATGAAAGCAAAAGGTCATGAAGAAGACATAGCTGCTTATTTGTCATCCGTTAAATAATCAAAACCATTTTTCTTTGAGGGTAGAAATCTGAAGATCAGTGGGTATAATTCCGACCTTTAATCTAAAAAATTCTTAAATGCCTAGAATTCTACACATTATGTTGAAGGTCACAGATCTGGACAAGTCTGTTGACTTCTATACTAATGTTCTTGGAATGAGGGTTCTCAGAACTCGAGATCGTTCAGACAGAACTATTGCATTTATTGGCTATGAAGATGAGTCAGAGGCGTCTTGCATGGAGCTGGTTTATTTTCATGATGCTAAGATGAGAGATATCCACCCATCTTTCGGACACATAGCTATTAATGTCCCAAAGCCCATTGAGTTTGAAGAGAAGATTAAAAATACTGATGTCGAGGTCACTCGAGGGTTCAACGAAGACTACACCAATAAAATGAAAATCTTAGATCCTGATGGATACGAGATTGAAGTGATAAATAAATATATCTAGATTAATTTGGTGGCCAAACCTGGAATCGAACCAGGGACACAAGGATTTTCAGTCCTTTGCTCTACCAACTGAGCTATTTGGCCAAAAAAATGAGATTATACCAATAATTGGGTTATTCACCCAGAAACTTCTCTGCGTCTAGGGCTGCCATACAACCTGAGCCTGCTGAAGTAATCGCTTGACGATAAATATGGTCCGCAACATCACCTGCAGCAAACACACCTTCAACACTCGTTTGAGTCGCATTTCCAGTGGTGCCACTTTTTACCTTAATGTATCCATGCTCCATATCTAACTGACCTTCAAAAACATCGGTGTTTGGCTTATGACCGATAGCAATAAATACGCCATGAACATCGATCTCTTTTGTTTCTCCCTCATTGCTTTTGAGTCTAAGTCCGGTAACGCCCATGTTGTCACCCAGGACTTCATCCAGGGTATGGTTATATTCGATGGAGATGTTTCCTTTTTTTGATTTTTCTATCAACTGTTGAGATAAGATCTTCTCGCTACTGAACTTGTCTCGACGATGAACAATGGTGACATGATCTGCAATATTAGATAAAAATAAAGCCTCCTCAACAGCTGTATTTCCGCCCCCAATAACTGCAACTTTCTGACCTCTATAGAAGAATCCATCACAAGTTGCACAGGCAGAGACTCCTTTTCCTCTGAAGGTCTCTTCTGATTCAAGGCCAAGGTATTTTGCTGATGCACCAGTAGCAATGATTACTGCATCTGCAGTATAAGTAGTTGAACCACCATTTAAGGTAAAGGGTTTTTTTGAGAAGTCAACTGAGGAGATGTAATCATTGATAACCTCTGTGTTGAATCGTTCAGCATGTTTGCGCATTCTCTCCATGAGATCTGGACCCTGAACACCGTCATTATCACCCACCCAGTTATCTACATCTGTCGTTGTCATTAGCTGACCACCTACTTCAAGTCCACTGACAATCACAGGATTAAGATTTGCTCTGGCTGCATAAACAGCAGCAGAATATCCGGCTGGACCAGAACCAACAATCAAAACCTTGCAATGCTTTTTTTCGCTCATGTGAACTCCCAATCATTTATACTTACAACAGCATTAAATTATAAACTTTTCTCATAGAGAATCTAAGCTGCTTGAGTAAAAATAACCCTACAAAATTAGAAAAAAAACCGAATACAAAGTCCAAGTTATTTAGTGAATCTCTCTTCATAGGATTGACCGCAGTTGGTATTTTATTTCTAGTTTCTTTGCTCACTTATTCTAAAACTGAAAACCCTTTTTCAGGAGGTGTTTTAGTTGAACCTGTCATGAATCAGGCGGGAGTCTTCGGAGCCTATCTTAGTGACATATTAATGTCACTTCTTGGATACAGCTCATTCTGGTTTGCCTTTATGTTTTTTTGGTTCGGATTCAAGGTCCATCAGTTAGGTCTTGATGAATACCCTAACAAGAGCATTATTGTTGTTAAAACAATCAGCTTTTTACTCCTGGTTTTTTTCACTGCTGCCCTCTTTACGGTCCTACTTCCAAATAACCTACCCAGTGGTGGTCAGATTGGAGAATCAACACACGGGGGTTTTGTATTAATCTTCGGTTCCATGTCGTCGGTTATCTATGTTGCACTGATAATGATTACCTACAGCGTGACTTTTACTGCCTCTTGGGTTAATTACTTCAAAAACTTATTCTCTTTCTCTTCAGGTGTAATTGATAAACAGAAAACTAAATCTCTTGAAAAGAAAAAACAAAAGCTCGAAATCAATACCCCTATTGGCAGCAATATTGAAGAGAAGAAACCTTCAAAAATTGCGCAGATGACAAAGAAGAAGAAACCAAAAGCAGCAACTTCCGCAAACTTATTTACTGCTTCTAAATCCTCTGACCTGCCATCTCTAGATTTTTTGATTAATCCTCCCGATACGAATTTTGGATATTCTAAGGAAGCACTGGAGGAGATGTCTCGTCAGGTGGAACTAAAGTTAAAAGATTTTGGTTTTGATGTTGAGATAACCGCTGTGACACCAGGTCCAGTTGTCACCCAATTTGAACTTGCACTAGCCCCTGGGGTTAAGGTAAGCCAGATACTCAATCTGAACAAGGATCTAGCCAGAGCGCTTTTGGTGGAAAGTGTGAGAATCGTAGATGTGATTCCTGGTAAACCAGTAATTGGTCTCGAAATACCTAATGAGTATCGTGAAACTATCTATCTAAAAGAGGTTCTGTCTTCAGAAACTTTCAATAATTCCAAATCTTTGTTAACGGTGGGTCTAGGAAAAAATATCAACGGCGAGCCGGTAGTCGCTAATCTGGCAAAGATGCCACATCTATTGGTGGCAGGTGCAACGGGTATGGGTAAATCAGTTGGTCTTAATGCAATGATCTTAAGCGTCCTATACAAGGCACGACCCGATGAGGTTAGGATCATCATGATTGATCCCAAGATTGTTGAGTTGGCTATCTATGCAGATATTCCCCACTTACTAACTCCAGTTATCACTGACATGAATGAAGCAGCTAGCGCCCTTTGGTGGTCAGTTAATGAGATGGAGAGGAGATACTCATTGCTCGCTAAATTTGGTGTTAGAAATATAGACGGTTTCAATGAAAAAATTATCAAAGCAAGAAAGGCTGGTAAACCAATCTTAGATCCTTTCTTTAACGAAAAGGATTCTGATGAGCCTGCTCCAGAACTTGAAACACTACCTCTAATCATGGTAGTAATTGATGAGTATGCTGATATGCTGGGCGCACTCTCACAAGAAGATCGTGGTAAGGCAAAACGTGTCGAGTCATTGATTGTTCGTTTAGCTCAAAAAGCGAGAGCTGCGGGTATCCATTTAATTATTGCTACACAAAGACCGAGTGTGGATGTCATCACTGGTTTGATTAAATCCAATGTACCTTCCCGAGTTGCCTTTAAGGTGTCATCGAAAGTGGACTCTAGAACCATACTCGATCAGGGTGGCGCCGAACAACTTTTGGGAATGGGCGATATGCTCTATATGTCACCAGGTATTTCACATCTGGTAAGAGTCCATGGTGCGTTTGTTGATGACGGTGAGATTAAAAAAGTGGTAGATTTTCTTAAAGAAAATTCTGAAACCAGTTATCTCAATGAGGTACTCCATGCTGAAATTGAAAGTGGATCTGAGTCGGGCACCACTGGAAGTGGTGAGCTATCAGGTGAACTAGATGAGCTTTATGACGAAGCCGTTCAGATCGTAACCTCAACAGGCAGAGCCTCTATTTCAAGTCTTCAGAGAAGAATGAGGATTGGATACAACCGTGCAGCCAGAATCATCGAGGATATGGAGATTGCAGGTGTCGTTAGTCCTATGGATAAGAGCGGGGGCAGAACAGTTCTTGCACCCAAGCCAATCGAAGAAGATTAGAGCCTAATAAAAAATCCCCATTTTATTAAATTGTTGACAATTTCATCACAAATAGGTCAATATTTGTGCTAAAGTAGCGTCTATATCTAATTTTTGTTAACAATTATGAGAGAATCATCCAGTACATTATCTACCTCTGTTTTTGATCAAATTAAGAATGAGATCATTGGTGGTCAGTTGCCTCAAGGTTCCAAGATTGTTGAAACAGAGCTTGCCAAGAAATTTAATATCAGTCGTGGCCCATTAAGAGAGGCACTTCACAAACTTGAAAATATCAACCTAATCGTTAAAAAACCCCATTCCAGCACCCAGGTTGTGACCGTTGACTTTGAACTGATGAAGCAAGTTTATCAAATGAGAATTGTGATGGAAGGCTATGCTGCCAGACTTGCAGCAGAGAATATGACAGATAAAGAGATACAAGGTCTTAAAGATTTGCTCAACACTCATCAAGATTCAATTGAGAATGCGGGTGGTGAAAGCTATATTCAAAAAGAAGGCGATGTTGATTTTCACTATTACATTTTTTCAAAGTGCGGCAATGAGCTTTTAGCGAATTATTTAGAGAGCAAGGTTTATCAACTAGTCAGAATGTGCAGAATCAGAACAAGCACCATGAAAGATAGAGTAGCTCTTGCATACAACGAACACAGCAAAATCGTTGATGCGATTTCAAATCGAGATGGAGAGTTTGCAGAGATGCTTATGCGTAAGCATATCAGTGGAGCATGGGAAACAATTATGAAACTTCAGGAAACACAAGGAGATAGCTAATGGCGAGTCAAGGTAAAAAATTCAGAGAACTGGTTGCCACCAGTCACCCACTTCAAGTTGTGGGTGCTATCAATGCTTATAGTGCAACATTAGCTAAATCAGTTGGCCATAAGGCAATCTATTTATCAGGTGGCGGTGTTGCTGCATCCTCACTGGGTGTTCCTGATTTAGGAATTACGACTCTCAATGATGTGATTATTGATGCGAAAAGAATTACCGATGTTTGTGATCTGCCACTATTGGTGGATGTTGATGTGGGCTGGGGTGGCGCATTCAATATTGCAAGATGTGTCAAAGATATGGAGCATGCAGGTGTCGCTGCGATTCATATTGAGGATCAGGTGAGTCAAAAAAGATGTGGCCATAGACCTAATAAAGCGATTGTATCGACCGAAGAGATGGTTGACCGTATTAAAGCAGCAGTTGATGCAAGAATAGATAGTGATTTTGTGATTATGGCGAGAACCGATAGTCTGGCTGTTGAGGGTCTTGAGTCGGCTCTTGAAAAGGCCCAGAGATTCATGGAGGCTGGTGCTGATATGTTATTTCCAGAAGCATTAGATTCATTGGATCAGTACAAAGAATTTAGCAAGGTCATTGATAAGCCGATACTTGCTAACATCACAGAATTTGGTGCAACTCCTTACTTTACAACAGAAGAGCTCAGTGAGGCTGGTGCTGATATTGTGCTTTATCCATTAAGTGCATTCAGGGCTCAAAGTAAGGCTGCTTTAAATGTTTACGAACATATCTTGACAGACGGTTGCCAAGAAAATGTCATTGATACAATGCAAACAAGAAGTGAATTGTATGACTATCTTAATTACTACGAATATGAGAATAAGTTAGATGAATTATTCAGCGAGGAGAATAAGTAATGGGCGGTAAAAAGAAAGTTGGTGGCGCAGGTCTTAGGGGCCAAGTAGCCGGTCAGAGTGCAATTTGTACAGTTGGGGTGAGTGGTTCAGGTTTGACCTACCGTGGTTATGACCTGCAGGATTTAGTTGAGAATGCAACATTTGAGGAGGTTGCGTTTTTACTACTTCATGGTGAACTGCCCAACCAAAGTGAGTTGGATGCATTTATTGATCGTATGGTCTCACTGAGACATCTGCCTAAGGAATTAAGATCGACATTAGAAAATATTCCAAAAGATACCCATCCGATGGATGTGATGAGAACGGGTTGTTCTATGCTTGGCAACATAGAGCCAGAGGAAGATTTCTCTCAACAGGTTGATAAGGCGGAAAGAATGCTTGCAGCCTTCCCTGCTATCTTGAATTATTGGTACAACTTTTCTCACAAGGGTGTCAAGATTGAAACAGAGTTAGATGATAGAAGTATTGGTGGTTATTTTCTCCACACGCTTCATGGCAAAAAACCAAGCGAACTTCATGCCACTATTATGAATACGTCATTGATCTTATATGCAGAGCATGAGTTCAATGCGTCTACCTTTGCAGCAAGAGTTTGTGCATCGACCCTGTCAGACATTCACTCCTCAGTGACGGCTGCCATTGGCACACTGAGAGGTCCATTACATGGTGGTGCAAATGAAAGTGCACATGCGATGATCTCACAATGGTCTGACCCGGATGAGGCAGAGGCGGCTGTTATGGGTATGCTCGAGAGAAAAGATTTGATTATGGGTTTTGGTCATGCAGTCTACACCGAGAGTGATCCTAGAAACGTGATCATCAAAGGGTGCTCAAAACAGCTCTCAGATTCAGTCGGCGATAAGTATATGTACAAGGTCTCTGAGCGAGTAGAAGAGGTCATGTGGAGAGAGAAGAAACTTTTTGCGAATGCTGATTTCTATCATGCATCAAGTTATGAGTTTATGGGAATTCCTGTCAAGTTATTCACCCCAATTTTTGTTTGTTCAAGAGTCATTGGCTGGACTGCACATATTTTTGAACAAAGATCTAACAATAGGATTATCCGTCCAACATCAGAATATACCGGACCGGATTTAAGAAAAGTTAACCCTATCAGCGAAAGATAGTTTTTTAAGGAAGCACGATGAGTAGTAATGTTGATTTAGCAAACAGACCACCTGCCGATCAAGTTTTGGTCGATATTGCAGATTATGTAACAAATTTTAAAGTTGAGAGTGTTGAAACTCTTTACACAGCCAGAAACTGTCTGATTGACACTATTGGTTGTGGCCTATTGGCGCTTGAGTTCCCAGAGTGTGTCAGGCACTTAGGTCCCATTGTTCCAGGAACAACGGTTGAGAATGGAGCTAGAGTCTTTGGTCGTTCAGATGTCATGGACCCGGTGAAGGCGGCTTGGGATATTGGAGCGATTATCAGATGGCTTGATTTTAATGACACATGGCTTGCTGCAGAATGGGGACACCCATCAGATAACCTGGGTGCAATTATGGCACTTGCCGACTACTTATCGCGAGTCAGAATTGCCAATGGCGAAGCGCCATTTACGATGAAAGATGTTCTTGAATATATGGTCAAGGCTCATGAGATTCAAGGTGTGATTGCACTTGAAAACAGTTTCAACCGAGTGGGTTTAGACCACGTTCTTTTAGTTCGTGTCGCGTCGACTGCAGTTGCTGCTCATATGCTCGGTGCCACTAGAGATCAAATTGTTGATGCACTGTCACTTGCTTGGGTAGATGGATCATCACTTAGAACTTATCGACATGCACCTAATGCTGGTTCAAGAAAATCTTGGGCTGCAGGTGATGCGAGTTCTCGCGCTGTGCGTTTAGCGATGATGGTCATGAAAGGTGAGATGGGTTATCCGTCTGCACTGAGTGCAAAAACCTGGGGTTTTTATGACGTATCGTTTAAGGGCAAACCATTTACTTTCAGCCAGGGTTATGCGAGTTATGTAATGGACAATATCTTGTTTAAGATTTCATTCCCTGCAGAGTTCCATGCACAGACTGCGGTCGAATGTGCTATTCAGCTTCACGATGAGGTCAAGGGTAGATTTGATGACATTGAAAAAATTACGTTAACCACTCATGAGAGTGCGATTAGAATTATTTCTAAAGATGGAGAAATGAATAATCCTGCAGATAGAGACCACTGTCTTCAATACATGGTTGCTATCGGTCTGATTGAAGGAAGATTAGAAGCATCTCACTACAGTGACGAATACCACAATGGAAATCCATTGGTTGATGAACTAAGATCAAAGATGGTGGTTGTCGAAGATGAAAGATACACGAGAGAATATCTAGAGGCCGATAAACGTTCGATTGCGAATGCCATACAGATCCATTACAAAGATGGAAGTGAGTCCGAGTTTGTTGAGGTTGAATATCCAATCGGTCACAGATTTAGAAGAGAAGAAGGTATTCCGGTCCTCGAGAAGAAGTTCGAGAATAGCTTAGCTAAGAAATTTGATCAAGCTGCACAAGATAAGATTATGTCTGTTTGTCTCGACCAGGATAAGTTAGAGCAAATGAGTGCAGTTGACTTTATGAATATGTTTGTGGTCAAGTAATTGACTATAGGGGGTTGCATGTCATACGAAGAAGAATATAAGAAATCAATTGAGGATCCAGCTGGATTTTGGTCTGAGAAAGCCGAGGCACTTGATTGGTATAAGAAAACAGATAATGTTCTTAGTACTGATGATGATGGGATTTATCATTGGTTCTCTGATTGGGAGTTGAACACCTCATACATGGCACTTGACTATCATGTCAAAAACGGAAGAGGTGATCAGGCGGCTTTGATTTATGACTCACCAGTCACGGATACTAAGAAAACCTATACCTATAATGAGCTTTTGGCCGAGGTTGAAAAGACCGCAGGCATGATTGCGAGTCTTGGTATTGCCAAGGGTGATACGGTAGTCATCTACATGCCAATGATTCCTCAGGCAGCCATTGCGATGCTGGCCTGTGCCAGAATTGGAGCAATTCATAGTGTGGTTTTCGGAGGCTTTGCCTCTGCAGAGCTCGCGGTCAGAATTGATGACGCAAAACCAAAACTGATTTTATCTGCCTCTTGTGGTATTGAGATTACCAAGGTGATTGATTATAAGGTCTTACTCGATAAGGCAATAGATCTTGCCAAGCATAAAGTCGGTAATTGTGTGATCTATCAAAGGGAGCAATTTAAAGCAGATCTTATTGACGGAAGAGATTTGGATTGGCAAGGCCTTCTTGCAAGTGCGACACCTCATGAGCCAGTTCCTGTTAAGGGTATTGACCCTCTTTATATCCTTTACACATCTGGCACAACCGGAAAACCTAAAGGCGTGGTTCGAGAAAATGGTGGTCATGCAGTTGCTATGAAATATAGCATGAATGCAGTGTATGACACAGACCCAGGAGAGGTTTATTTTGCAGCCTCGGATGTGGGTTGGGTCGTTGGCCACTCGTATATTGTTTATGGTCCCCTACTGCAAGGCTGTACAACCATCTTCTATGAGGGCAAGCCAATTATGACTCCGGATGCTGGTGCATTCTGGAGAGTGATTAGTGAACATAAAGTGAAGACTTTATTTACTGCACCGACAGCTTATCGTGCGATTAAGAAAGAGGATCCAGATGGTGAGTTAACTAAAAAATATGATCTCTCAAGTTTGGTCAATGTCTTCTCAGCTGGAGAGAGATTGGATGCCTACACCTATCAATGGATTAATGATGTGTTAGGTGTTCCGGTGGTTGATAACTGGTGGCAGACTGAGACAGGATGGGCAATTGCATCGAACTTAATTGGTATTGAAGTGATGGAAACTAAACCTGGATCTGCAACAATGCCATCTCCAGGATTCGCTATTGAGATTCTGGACGATGAAGGCAATCGCCTAGAAAATGATGAGGGCAATATTGCCATTAAACTTCCACTACCCCCAAGTTGTCTTGCAACTATATGGGGAGATACACAACGATTTGTAGATGGTTATCTATCGGATTTCCCAGGTTATTACACCAGTGGAGATGGAGGCTACTTTGATGAGGATGGTTATCTCTTTGTCATGGGTAGAACGGATGATGTGATTAATGTGGCTGGTCATAGACTATCAACAGGTGAGATTGAAGAATGCATCTCGTCGCATCCAGATATTGCGGAGTGTGCTGTGATTGGATCCCATGATGATCTGAAGGGTCAAATTCCAGTCGGTTTCATTGTACTTAAAGCGAACAGTGATAAGGATGATGAGACGATTAGTAAGGAGTTGGTAAGTCTGGTAAGAGATAAGATTGGACCGATTGTTTGTTATAAGGATTCACATTTGGTGAAGCGTTTACCGAAAACAAGGTCAGGAAAAATCCTACGTAAGACAATTAAGGCTATTGTTGATGGAAACTCATATACGGTTCCAGCAACGATTGATGATCCCACCTCTCTTGATGAGATTAAAGACGTACTTGCATGACAGAAAGAAATATTCAAGAATTAGCTTCTGACTTGTTTGGTGGTTTTTGGCCAGGCATTCAGCTTTACTATCCGCCAGTTAAATACTCTCCTGCAACCAGTGAGTATGAAGATTTAAACGCGGCAGGTCAGAGATTTAAAAAACATGCTTACAAAACGATTGCCAATACACTGATTTTTGACCTAGAGGACGGCTGTCGTCAGAAGGCACTCAGTCGCGAACTTTTAAAGCAAGAGTTAGAGGGCCTACGTATTAAAAGACCCGATGTATTCATTGCCATTCGTGTCAACCCTTTCAGGACTGATGAGTATGAATTAGATATCAAGCTTCTGAGAGAAGTGGGTCAGTATGTTGATGTGGTGATGCTGGCAAAAGCCGGTGAGGCTTATGGCTCACCTGAGGTAAGAGATCTATCGAGTCTTCTTCTGGATATCAACCATAAGATTACCATTCAGCCAATTATTGAACACCCAAGGTCGTTGAAAATTGTCTCAGATCTGATGGCCTATAGTACGGTCAAACATGTGGTCTTCGGTATCCATGACTTCTCCAAGGCGATGGGTATCAACATCACGCCTGAGAACTGGACCGATGAGTTGGCCTATTTTCAAAATCAGATTCTTTTCGAGGCACGTATTGCCGGTAAGGGTGTGATCGGAGGTGTTGAGACGCTTATTGGTGAGAATGTCATGCCAGAAGATTACGTTGAGCCTGATGATGTGAGAAGATGGCTTGATCTTCATGGTGATCATGAGTCAAGAACGGTCTATCGTCATGCGGTCACTGAGGCGGAAAAAGGACTAACTGGAAAGCAGGTGATTCATCCATGGCATATTCACCTGTGTAAGGTGGCTTATACACCATCACCTACTGACATCAATTTGAAAATAAGAATTCTGAAAGCTGCCATTGAGGCAGATGCACTCTTAAGTGGTGCGATCCGCTTTGAAGGTGAGATGTTAGATCCACCGATGTTCGGTAAGGCACTTCAAACTCTTCTAAGAGCTCATGCACTCAAAGCATTGAATGAAGAAGATACAGATTTTGCAATCAGCATTTTAAATAAATTGCCAGCTCAGGTTATCCGTGAGAACTGGCCATATGGAAGTATATTGTAATGGCAATTAAAAGACATTCTTGGAAGTGGGATGTTCCCAAAGAGATTAATATCGGACATTTATGTTCATCAAAACACCTAGGCTCAAAATTTGAGGATAAGGTGGCGATGATTGTTGAGAATGACGTTAAGGGTACTTCTGAAATTACCTTTAAAGAGTTAAGTGATCAGACCGATCGTTTTGCACAACTTCTTAAGGACAATGGTTTTAGAAAAAAAGATCGAGTCTTAATTAGATTGCCAAACTCATTGCACTACCCAATTTGTTTCTTGGGTGCGATGAAGGCTTCTTGTATTTCTGTTCCTACCTCAACCCTATTGACAGCTGAAGAGGTTGCTTATCTGTCCAATGACTCTGGTGCAAAAGGCTTGGTGACAGATAAAGAGATGTGGGCATCTTTAAGCTCACATGAGCTATCGCCAGAACTGGAATTTGTCTTTTTAACAGGTGATGGCGAAATTGAGAAACACCCTAAGGTACACGTCATAGATCTTGAAAGTGAACTGGAAAAGATTAATGAGGTTGACTTCAAAATTGACACTAAGGCAGATGATCCTGCCTACTTGGTTTATACATCCGGAACTACGGGTTATCCAAAAGGGGTTCTCCATGCTCATAGAGCCATTATTGGTAGAGCGCCTGCATCAGAATACTGGTTCGACTTCAAGGGCGATGATGATCGCATCATGCACTCCGGAAAATTCAATTGGACCTATGTTCTAGGATCTGGTTTGATGGATCCACTTTACCTGGGTAAGACCATCATTGTTTATGAAGGTAAAAATCATGCGGATACGTGGCCAAATCTAATTAAAAAACATAAGGCAACTATCTTCATTGGCGTGCCAACAATCTATAGACAGATACTTCAAAAAACAGAATTTCTTGCTAAAGATGTTCCGTCACTAAGATATTGCATGAGTGCTGGAGAGCATTTATCAGATGAAGTTTTGAGTCAATGGAGTGAAAGATTCGAACAAGAGATCTTTGAAGCAGTAGGCATGTCCGAGTTCTCGTATTATCTCTCTGAAAATAAATACAATCCAATCAGACCAGGTTCTGCAGGATTTCCTCAGCCAGGACATGATATCAAACTTCTAAATCCTGAGAGTCTTGAGGAGGCCGAAGTTGGCGAAGAGGGAATGATTTCCATTCCAGTGACCGATCCAGGTCTATTCTTAGAGTATTGGAACTTACCAGAAGAAACCAAGAAACATGTACATGATGGTTGGTTCTTTACTGGCGATTATGCAAAGTATGATGAGGACGGTTACATCTGGTTCATGGGACGAAAGGATGACATCATCAAGAGTTTTGGTTATCGTGTTTCTCCATATGAAATTGAAAGAGTCTATAAATCGCATCCTGATGTTGCCGACTGTGCAGCAATTGGTGAGGA
>VMBT01000411.1_pt1 | contig 27919 bp, 14 predicted proteins | sample 4404301 | NCBI WGS metagenome assembly VMBT01 (sample SAMN12238535, study PRJNA552566) | marine metagenome | isolation source: Coastal seawater | place: USA: coastal Georgia, Sapelo Island | collected 2008-08/2009-08
AAGTTTTCGTTTCTGTATTGGTCATACTTGCGTATTTCTTCTCTAAACTTTGGTAATAAGTCTGTTCTGTCCTCGTTCTCTAAAAAGTGTATAGCACCTTCAAAACCATTTGTAGCACGTTTAATATCATCTGCTTCAGCAATGTTTAACAAGTGTTGCTTGTATAAACTTACTACTTCTTCTCTCATATGTTGTGGTAAAATAGTTAGTCTATACCACTCTGGGCCTTGCAAAATATTAACATGGAAGTCATATGTTTTAATAAGACCTTGTTGTATCCAATCATTATGAAAGTCTACGATATGGTATGCGTTTAATACTTGCAATGTAGCACTTGGAAAAAAGTCTACTTCAGGACATATACGAAGCATTTCTTCTCTATTGCGAACTATTTTGTCCCACTTAGTTCCTTTGCGTATATACTCTGCTCTTGCTCCCATTGCGTCTAAACTTGCGCCTACTGAGACTGTCTCAAACTCTTTCCATATTTCAAATACGTTTCTACTCTTATACTTTGTCTCACTAAAGTTTGTGTTATACATTAACTCCACATCTGTCTTGCCACGCTTTAGTAGTTCATCTATTAAACGCCAGTGTTCTTCCATCATTAGCGGCTCACCACCAGCAAAGTATATTTTATGTAAGTTATCTATATACGGCTCTACCATTTCCCAGTTTAGTTCTTTACTGCCGCGAGTATATTCTATTTTTAAGTTTTGTCCGTATACTTTGTTAAATTCTTTCGCCCAATTACTACTAAACTGTGGGCCACACATTCTACAACTAAAGTTACATTGGTTGCTAAAACGCATATCCCAATATATAATGTTTGGATCAGCACTACCATCTTCTTGTGTACTGTCTATATAGTCTACAGCATACGCAAAGTTTCTATTGCTTTCATTACGCAAACTAAAAAAGCCGTTATCCTCTTTTTCATAACACTTTACGCATTGTGGACTGGGTTTATCTTGTAGCATATTAAGACGCATTTGTCTCATGCTTTCACCGTTCCACACTTCTTCTAAAGTATTGTCGCGTAAGTTTCCTACAGTCTCACCCATCTCTGCCATACAGCATGGGTATGCTTCACCTTGTGACCAGCCGTGTAAATGTATCCACGGTAGCATACAAAAGTGTTTACTGTTTGCTAGTAGATCGTAATGCTGTTCGCTAAACGAGTCCTTTTGTAATCGCTGTTTGTTTCTGTCAAGCAACAATGCTTTACTATCAAACGGATTGTCCTCGTCTAGAAATCCTTTATCCATTTAAACTATTATACCAGTCTGCTAGGCGTGGGAATGTCTCTGTAAAGTTCTTTCCTCTACGCTCATCGTATTGTTTGTAGAAGTGGTAAAAGTCATTGTGTAACGCGGGCTTTTCAAATGTATCGCTATGCGGTGTTTCTACTACGTCTAAGTAATCTAATAAACGCTCTACATGGTTGCGTTCCATTTCGTGCATTAGTTTATTGTTCTTTGCTTTATTATACCAAGTCTCTATGTCTGCTCTAAACTCTGCTAGTATGTCTTTTGGTAATATTAATGGAGATTGGAAACTTGGAAAACGCAAAATGTTTAGCGTAAACGTTGGAAAGTCCTTACCATATATTTCCTTAAACTCTAATTGCTGTTGTAAAAACTTTGGTAGCGACTCTAAACATAGTGCGTTAATAGTACACATCATATGGAAGCCTTCTAAGTTTCCATCTGTGCAAACTCTATGGCAGTTACTTACCCATCTATTCCATTCTAATCCGTCACGTATATACTCTGCTTGTACGCCTATTGCTTCACAACTTGTATATAAATGTAAATGCGGAACGTGTTGCGCGTTTTCAATAAGTCTGTCAATAAGTTCATCTTTAGCACCCAAGTTACTGTTAATAGCAAGTCGCATGTTTGGCTTTTTATCAGCAGTCTTAAAACGTTCGAATAGTTTCCATATGTCGTCAGCCATTAATGGCTCGCCACCTGTAATACGTAGTTCGTCTAGTGTATCATGTAACTCCTCATCCCACCACTTCCAGAACGCTTCAACATAAGGATTAGTTTCATCCTTTTTATATAATTGAGCAGAAGGGTGGGTATGAGTAAAATGGTTACGACCGTCACTAATTAGATTTTCATACGGTCCATCTTTTTTGATATCCTTTACCCAGGAACTACTAAAAGCAGGGTTGCAATAAGAGCAACTAAAGTTACAAGTCCGATCAAAGGCGGCCTCGAGAGTACGAAGCGCGAAGTTTTCTGTAGGTAATTTGCTTTTAACATAATTAACATCCTCCTCGTCATAAATGACTGACTTATGGACACGATCCGAAATAGCATCGGGTCCAATATCTTCAATCTTCCAGCAATACTCACAGCCAGCAGGTCTCTCTCCTGCTAACATCTTAGTTCGATCTTGCTTTTTTTGAAGGGTGTTATGAATTGCGGCTGGATTGGACTGAAGTTCTGTTACATCTATTTCGTGGGCGGGCGGATGATGACAACTTGTCGTCATTCCACTGCCTAACCATATTGTAGCGTTCCTCCATTTTGCCATACAAAAAGATGGACTTACATTAGTATTTAGCCATTTTTTGACCTCTAGATCGGTCTCTCTACCGGGTTTTGTTAATGTCATTTAAAATTTCTCTTTATTAATTTGTTTCATAACCTACAGCATATTCTTCATCAACAACTGCTTTTCTACACTTTAATCTGCATTCTACCCATGAATCGCTCTTAAGGCTATTAAAAAACTTTTGCCAGAGGTCATGGTTTAAAACCTCTTCCATAGTTAAACCATTTTTAATATTTAATATGTGTCTATACTTCTGAAAAAAACTATCTTCATAATTACTTACTTTGTTATCAAATTCCATACTAGTATATGGAAAACTAGTCCAACTACAAGGATGAACTGTTCCCTCCGCATTGAGGTACATTCCTCTATTGCCAACAAAGCATAACGGCAAAATATCATTTATAATCTTTGTATTATAATATTTTTCTCTATTAGTAATCATGTACTGATTAGTATCTTGTATACGGCTTGTAAGTTTTTGTGTACTGCGCTCATATCTGTCAGTTTTGCCTATAAATTCGTTTCGTGGCTCTAGCAAATCTTTTTCGCCATATGCATTGTTATACTTGCTACTGAATTTTGTACTCTTAGTCCATTGAATAGAATCGCATCCATTATCAATAGCGAGGTCTATAATCTTATCAGTATGATCTTGATTAAATGAAAAATATATGGCTGCCCAATTGACAAATGCATCACTTTGCTTTCCCATAATATTCATTCCAAGCAATATACTTTCAAAGTCACTATTCACTCTATATAAATTATTTGTTTCTTGACTATAACCGTCTACACTAAAGTTTATTGTATCATATTCGTTGCTTATTTGTGCAAATTCATTCCACCAATCTTTTTTCTTGTAACTACCATTGGTAATAGTATAAACATGGCAAGTAGGTTTAATTGATTTTATATACTCTACTATTCTAAGATAGTCTTTACAATATATAGGATCTCCAACATCTCCACACATTGTAAATCTTTGAACATACTCACTTATAAAACTGGGTGTAAATGCATTTTTAAATTCTTCTAAACTTAACTCTTTTTGTAACCATGGTGTGTTTGGAAATTCTGTTCTTGGGCATCTTGGACATTTTACTGTACATTTACTACTAGGTTCAATATGCCAATGGTAAAATTGCCAACCGTAACGATTAATCATATAATACCGCCTCTTTTATATGCGGGTTATCAATCATTAATTTAACCATCTTTGCAACGTTTGATGGATCCATTTTAGTAATATTATTATATTGTGATAGCATTTCTGTATCAGTAGGGCCCGGGTTTATTAAATGTAATCTACATGTTTTTTCTGCTTTAGAAAGTTTTCTAAACGTTTTTGCTAACGACATTTTATGTTCTTTATACGGCCATTGTTCGTTTTGCTTTTTTATTGGTGGGTAGTCGATAACATAACTACCAATACTAATAATACACTTGCCCTTATCTTGCCATAATGGAAATAATAAATTTAAAATAAGTTCCTGGTATATATCCATGTATGCGTTATTAATAAAAACATCGTAATCCTTATCAGCAATTTCTTCTACTAATTTTTGACTTTCACTAATATCCCATCCATTGGATCTAGAATATCCTATAATATCGTGTTCTCTTAATTGATTAACGCATGCAAGTCCTATTCCTCTAGTATGACCTGTTATTGCAATTTTCATGCTTGTGCTAACCTCTTACATTCTTCCCACCAATCTACCATCTCCGGGAAAGTTTCGAGGAAGTTTGTTCCTCTACGTTTATCGTGTTCGTTAAAAAATCTATAAAAATCTGCTTTACAATCTCTTACGTATTGCTCATCTAATTTACTGCCTTCTTGCCACCATGCTAAATCACGATGCATGCGTTGTATTTCGTAGTCTTTAAATCCTTTAAAGCGTGTTTTCTCATCTTCCATATTATCAAGCATCCAACATGTAGCATCGTCGTGTATCATTTGATAAGACTCTGGCAATAACTGTATGCTTTGCCATCGTGGTTGTCGTAGCAACGGAGTGTCAAACCATATACGTTGATATGTGTCACTATACATTTCTCTTAAAGCGTGTATTGCACCTAAAAGTTGATCTATACTAGTAACACTTAAATTATTGTATGTAATAATAAACGTAATACTGTTTCTATATGGTACTTCTGTTAAAAATCTATGTACGTTATCCCACATTCTATTAAAGTCTAAACCATTGCGAATGTACTCTGCTTTTTCCCACCATGCGTCAACACTAACATATTGCATAAAGTGTTCTACTTTCTCATCTAAGCAAATAGGTTTAATTGCTTCAATATACTTGTCAAACAGTTTATCCTCTACTGAGAAGTTACTTGTTACGTTAAGGTGTAGATCACTCTTTGGATTAGCGTTAATGTAATCAAATACTTTGTAAGTATTTTTATCCATTAGAGGTTCGCCACCTGTCATTCTAAAGTGTTTTAAATCTTTATACAAGTCGGGCCACCATTTCCAAAATGCTTCTACATATGGATTGTAGTGGCTGTGTGGAATACATGCGCGATCACCTGTAAAGTGTTCGGGAGCATTGTGTGGTGTTTGTGTTGGCCATGCACCATACTGCTTCATTTCCTTTTCCCACGATGTGCTAAACTGTGGTGAGCAGTAACTACACTTTAAATTACAGTTATGGTTAAAGTTAACTTCAACATAGCGTGGGTTTTTGTCTGCGTCCCACGGTGCATTAACAATAGTTTCAAAGTCCATGTGTGCCCATGGTTCACCACTTCTGTAGTGCCTGTCGCTCATGTGCCCAGTATCTTCTATGTTCCAACAATACTGGCATTCCTTTGGACGCTCTCCCTCTAACATTAACTTACGCATTTGTTTCTTATGTTGCGTATTATGTAAAGCAGATGGATTTTGTTTAACTGCTTCTGCGTCTATCTTGTGTAGTGGTGGATGGTAGCAACTGTTGTTTAGTCCTGTTGGTAAGTGTAAACTAACTTGGTTCCATTTAGCAAGGCAAAAGGATGGCGATACAGAGTCTAACTGCTCCGTAATGTTCTCTGCGCTTTTGTAAAAGTCCGATTTAAACTTTCCGTCTTTAACTTCTACTTTGTCACCCTTGTTGTCTTTATATAGTTCCATTACCAGCCTTCAATTTGGCGTATAACATCTAACTCTTGTATCATAATGCCATAGTTAGTATGTGTGCTATAATGTGCTTTGAAAAACTTACTTGCTTCAGCATCCATTTCACATATAGGCATACCCAGTTTGTTTTGTAGCATTTCACCTAATAACTTTGCTTCTTGTTCCGGATCTTTGTTTGCGTGTTCTGCATTAAACAGTTCTGTGAGATACTTAAAGTCTCTTACATTTACATAATCCCAGTCTGTAAGCATAGTTAAAAATGTGCCTAAACGTGCTCCATATATTGCCCAAATACCGTGTTCAACATCGCGTCCTACTGTTTGCCAAATACACAGGTTGTCGTAATTACGAGCGTGTATTTGTTTCTCAAACGTATCAAGGCTAGGGCGGGCTCCTTTGTCTAGCACCATTTTGACGCCTTCTCTAAAGCCCGCTCTCCACGCATGAAGTTCGGATCCATTTGGATATGTTGTACTGTAGCAGTTATGCATCGCTCTGTATTTGTCGTCAAAACAAAACTCAACAAGCGTTTCATCTCTGCCATCAGTGTTTTCATGTGACTTCATATTCATTACAAACTCAACTGGCCAACAACTTAAACCACCATTGCCATACATTAGTCCGTTTATAATATTGCGTCCTTTCCATCTAAAAACACAATCCTTTGTAATGCTGTCTAATGTAAGTTGCAAGTTAAAGAACTCCGGATCGGGCATATTGTCTCCGTCGATCAAAACAAAACGCTCTGTGTCGCTTGCCTCTGCCGCTGCTTTGTGTGCCGCATCGGAGCCATAAACACCATCTACGTGTTTTGCCCACGGAACCATGTTAAGTATCTTAGCCCAAAACTCATCCTTTTGTGGTTCGTCGTATGTTAAGTAAATGCAGTCCAAATCTGCAATGTCTATAATTTCACTCATTTATTAAAGTGTTCCTCAAATAATGTTGCTTCTGTTGGGCGTCTAAAGTCCACTTTTACACCATGTGCATACACTCTATCGTCTACTTTAAACTCGCCTTTACAGTTTGTTTCGCACCATTCTTTTACAGTTTTATAAATTTTAACTGCTTCTTTAAAGTCTTCGTTTCTAATTACGTCTCCCTTTTCAACCTTCCAAGGGAACTTCGCGTGTTTCGTAACCATTATTGATTCCTATTTTGTTTCTCTTAATGTAGCAATAATATGCTCTGGGCACGTTTGTCCATATGGATCTGTATCTGCACCTGTATCATTAATACCCGGCTCTTCAAACCAATGTGTTACTGTGCCATCGTCAACGACCATAGCATAACGCCATGAACGCATACCAAAGCCTAAGTGTTGTTTGTTAATAAGCATACCCATGCGGCGTGTAAACTCACCGTTGCCATCCGGAATAGCCTTAACTTTTTCTGCACCTTGGTCAATCATCCATTTACGCATAACAAAAGCATCGTTGACAGAGATTACATAAATCTCATCAATACCGAACTCCTCTTTAATCATATCGTAGTTTTGCTCAAACTCTGGAACCTGATACGTTGAGCATGTTGGTGTAAATGCTCCTGGTAATGAAAATACCAATACGCGCCTGCCGCCAAAATACTCAATGGTTTTTGTATCTTGCCATCTAAACGGATTGTCTCCGCCAATTGATTCGTCCCTAACTCTACATTTAAATGTAACGTCTGGAACTTGTACTCCTGCTCTCATCTGTGTGTTTTCTCCTATTGTAATTGATAATAATTTTCGTCTTTATTAAATTCAACTTGATCAGGGTTAATAACGTGTTTAATTAACCTGTGATCCTTTTCTGTTACTAATACAGGACGAGTGTGGTCTAACTCCGAAGCGTGTGTTACTTGTCTATACTTTGATGCAGTACTGCTATATTTTTCTATAGGCTTTAACTTACCATCTTCAACAGTCCAATCTGTAATAAAGTTATCATCTGGCCAGTTCCACGGAACTTTTATATAACTTAATCCTTCTCTTTCTTCTGTTGATGCTTCGTATATTTTACCTGTGTCATCATAGTATAAGCAATAGTCCGGCTTTTCTTTTTCGCTATAGTCAAAGCCTTCTAACGCTTCTAAAAACTCACTAAGTCCTTTCATAGTACTCTATTGTTTTATCAGCCAAGTACTCTTTACATTCAGCACCGTGTACTGGATATATTTGCGGCTCAACACCAATAAGTAGTCCAACGCTGTCACTATAACTTATATTAACAACATCCTCTATCTTATGCTGTTCGGGCCACTCTAAAATGCTTGGCTTTAAATGTACAAACGTTGGGTAGTCCAATACACTATTAGTAGCAGTATACTCTTGCTCCTGTAATACTAACGCAATGGCTAACGCAACATCTGTTGTGGGTTTACTGTCTCTACAGTTTTTAATATTCTCTGTTACAGTATTCCAGTTCTTATAAACCCATTTAAGTGTTTTAAACAGTTTTAAACTTTCCTCGCCGTAACGAAAATACATAAACCCACTATACGCATTAGGCAGTTCGTTCTCATCAAATACTTTTCTGTATTTGCGTGATGTAGCAATGCTTCCATCTAACTTGCGAACGTTTGTAGCAATAAGCACTTCCTGCTCACGCATAAACGTCCACCAGTGATCGATGTTTCTCGTAAACACCATGTCACAGTCTAACTTAACTGTTTCTTTAAATGGTGTTATTGCCCACGCTTTCCACTCATTGCCTAACTTCCAACTATCTTCTTCGCTATCATCTCCCCACGGTATGTCTATAACGTAGTCAAACACTTCGTAGTGCTTATCTTCTAAACACTCTTTAGTTGCTTCGTCTACTGCTATGGCAAATTTGTTTATACCTTGCGTTGCCTTTAAACTTAATCCACATGCATAAGCAAGTTTTAAATAGTCTGTTGTCTCATTGTTTTGAACAAATGTAAAGTAACCCATTTGTTCTTTATGGTCATACAGTCGCTTCATGTGTTGTGTGGATTAAAGTGGGTTGTGTTGCGTATCGTATAATATTGTTTGCGTTTTCTAATATACTGTGTTTGTTCATAATGTGTAAGTTAGCATTTTTAGCAGTTGACACATTATTATCAAACTCATACACTACCGTACCATCTTCTCTAACATCTGTTAAAGTATGTTGAGAAGGTAAAGTAAGGAGGGAGTTGTCGAAGTAACCTTCTAAACTTAAAAGGTTATATGCAATACTTATAGCATAGTCGTTTCTGTATGGGCCTTTCTTGAAATTATATAGATTGTAATAATACATATAATTTTCCTGTATCATCTTCATTAAATCAAAAAATGCTTTAGCAGTTTCTCCTTTAGTAAAGTATAATACTGTTGCCCATAACATTGGTATGCTACTCCAATGCAATAACTTATCATCAATAAAACTATTCATACCTGTTATATCAAACACATCTTTATGGCATACTAATTCTTCTTGTGTTTGAAATATCCCTTGCAACGAGTTATTAAACATGAGATAATCTACGTCTAATAATAAAGTTTTTTGGAATGGAGATAGATCGTATGCTAAGGGTCTAGTTTTATTGTGCCATGTAAGTTCTTCGAGTTCTCCCCCCGGATTTCTAAATGTTCTTCTTCCACTGTTGCCAGCGTCAACGTGAATAATATCGTCAAAAGGACCATCAACAGGATTGTTAGTAACTAACGCTATTCCTGTTCCTGGTAAATGTTTGCGTACTAATAAAGCACAAATAATGGCGAGATTTGTGTAACTTATTGATTCGTTATCATACGCAAATAATAATACGCCTTTTTCATCTGGCATTAAATTTGATCTGGTTTTCTAATTTGTCGAATTTTTCCTAGTTCGGCATAGTATTCGTTTGTTACTTCGTAATACCGTTGCCATAGTTTTTGTGTAAAATCTACCGGGTCCTCAATTATAATTGGATTTTCAAATTGATCTAATACAACGGTTGGGTTTGCTTCTAAGTCGCTTTGTTGAGCAATTTGTTGTCTTAGAGACATTAGTTCGCAAAAACTAATTAGTTCGTGTGTTACTTTGAATAAACCGCCATTGTATGGGAGGGAAAGTAAACCTAAGGCGGTCTCACGCTTTGTTGCGTGAGCCACCTTTTGGTTAAACTTTTTCTTTACTACTTCTTTTGCATCCATATACTTGTATTATATATTAAATGCTCTTAAAAGTCAATTAATTAACTATTAACTCTGTGTAAAGCTTGTACTACTATACGTAGGTGCACCAGTCCAACTTGCGTTGTTCAACTGAGTTGTGTTTGGTGTTCTGTGTGTAATAGTATTAGTTACAGTACCGTCAACAGTATCATCGAATGTATCGCCGGCTGCGTCAGCCCAAGTAATAGTAAATGTTAAAACACTACCCTTGTCGCCGTTTGCGCCTTGTGCACCATTTGACTTTGCTTGTACAGCAATGTAGTTTGATGTATAAGGGCTATCGCCTTCGTATTGTCTAAACACTAACTGGTTACTTGTTGTCATATCATGATAACCAACTGTTGTTGCTACTGTATCTGCTGTTCCAGAACCACCTGACTTAGTTGTACCTTGTGCGGCAAAAATTACTGTGCCACATGCGGTTGCTAAGTTTGACCACTCTGTATTTTTTGTATGTGCTGTACCACCACTTCTACTAAATGAGAACTGTGTGCTACCACCTGCGTTATAGTAATAACGTGCTTCGTCGCCACTTGCCCATGTTAACGTAAATGTATGAACAGTACTTGTTGTCCAACTACCTGAGCCACTTCCAGTACTGGAAGAGTCTGTGTAGTTAGGGGATGTAATGTTCAATCTATTTGTCGTAATTGTGGAAATATTTCCTGATAGAGCGGAGTATGCGCTAATTGTATCACCTGCTACAGGTGATGTAATAGCTGTAATTGAACTGCCTTGATGGGATGCGGCTGAAGAAATTCTTGCTAACAAGGTTGACCATTGGGTTGCTGTTACTGTATTACCAATAGATACGGATGAAACTGTGTTTGATTGGCCGTAACCATAGTCATTTGTACCAGTGCCCCAAACTGCGTTAACGCTGGTTGTAAAGTCGTTGTAGTGTGTAGCGAGAATTGTATCACCGGTTGCGTATGCCATCTTTTAAATTCTCCTATAGGATATTTGTTTATAAACTCGAGTTTTTTACTCAACATTTCTTTCCCTGCTCGAGTAAGGGAAAATTAATATTGTGTTAAGTATTTATACCTTTTTCTAATTATACTACACGTACAATACAAAGAACTAACTTTTCTCCTTCGTCGGAATTGCTTTCTAATGCTCTTCCAATAACGTTAAATGCGGTCATTTCCTTTGCCGTTGCTGTTCTTGCAGTACCATTACCTGCTGATACTAATCTGTCACCTTTTGTAACAGAACCAGTTACCTTAACCGGAACTCTACCTGCTAATGCTACTTGAATACCATCTTCTTGGTCGCTGTTCATTAAGTATGCTGGGTATGAACTTACAACGCCTAGTACATCTTCGGACGCACTTGTTTCGCACATTGTAATTTCACGCTCACCGCCGATTTGTACAACAGTACCTGCATCGTAGTCATAGTCTGCTACAAACTTTTCTGCTAAGTCAGCGTATTTTGCTGATGTTGCTAGACCAGTTAGTGTTGCACAACGAATATTTGCATAACTATCAATAGTTACGTTACCTGCTGTACTACCTGTTTCTGCAGTAGTAATAGCGGCCCATTCAGACCCTGTCTCGTCCCAAATCCAAGCAGTATTTGTACTTGTTCCACGTTCTACCACTAATCCAGCATCATAAGATGGTGCACCTGAAACATTTTTAGCAAGCACAATTAACGGATCTTCTACCAACATGTTATTAGTATTAATAGTAGTAGTAGAACCTTGTACTGTTAAGTCTCCTGCAATGGTCACTGATGCAGTTGAACCGTCAATGCTAATAGCATTAGTTGGCGCTCCGCCCATGTTAACATTTAAGTACATATTTCCGTTACTGGTGTTATTTTTAAGTGTAACATCATTGCCAGCAACCGTCATACTTAAATCTGAGTCAACACCAATGACTACACCGTTATCATTTAATACTGAAATAGAACCTGATGTTGTTTCATTTGTATCTGAACGCATATAATTAGAGGCGGCAACACCTGCTAGTTTATCTGAGTCCGTTGCTGTTCCATGTAATTTATTTCCCGTTACAGCAGTACTTAAATTATATCCTGGCTCAACTGTTGCAAATCCAGTAATTGCTGGACTTGGTGTAAATGATGAATCTTCAGATATAATAGCGACTCTGTCGTTTCCGACATACATTGAGACGACTGTGTGAGTAACCGCCAGTGTATCTGTTATTGTTTCAACAACAGGTCCGCTTTTATTACCACTAGTAAACAGTGGGCCTACAAGTATCCAGCCACCGCCACCATCAGAACCATATAGTTGCTGAACTGACGTATCCCACCATAATTCACCTGCCGACAAGCCAGTTGGCGCAGTTCCTTGGCGCGTTAAACCACCAGCACCTTTCCATGACGTGCCGTTGTATACGTTCAATGCTTGAGTAGTAGTATTCCACCATAACTCTCCAGCAAGCGGAGAGCTTGGCGCTGTTGTATTCGCAAAATTTTCTAGTAAGAAGACAAAGTTCTCGTTTTGAATCTCACCATATCCGGCATAGTTCTTACCAATAAGAGTAAGATCCGTAGTCGTATCTAGAGTCGAGTCTGCAACGGTCGTTACGACTGACCCATCCGTTTTATTAACTGTATATGCCACTTTATTTCTCCATTATAATCGATTATGTTTTGCCTGCGGCTTCTATCGCCGTAATTGATTTGGCATTGCATATAATATGCTACTATTATTTATATCGTATTTATAGAAACATAGAATAATAGAGCAAAAAAAGTGGTTTTTTAGGGCCCTTACGTAGCAGAACTTAGGTTTGTAAGCGTTTGAATACGTACTGTGTAATCAATTTGAATCAAACGGTTTAATGACTTCTGTACAGGGTGGAAAACTACGTGTGTAAGCAAATTGCCTTCGCCTAACACACCTTCCCAACTCTTTAAGCCTAGTTCGTCAAATACATATGTGCCGTCTAGTGAAGCAGAGTTATCAAATGCTTCTTGACCTGCTGGCTCACCGTAATCTAGCAAACATGTAACTAGAATATCTGAATAAACTGTGCCCGCGATGTGGCTAACAGTCATTTTATTACGTGATGGATCTGGATTGGAACTGCTAGTATCATCAACTACCTTATAATAAGTTTTGTTATACAAATCTGCAGAACTACCTGAGTTATTTGCGGGCAGGTAAGTAATTACACCAGATGTTGACACTGATGTACCGCCATTACCAAAATGCATTTCGTGAATAAACCCTGTTGTTTTATTAGCAACACTCTTTGCTAATGCTAGGGAAAAGTTTTCGTAATGAATAGCATTGCGCTTATCTACAAAAACTTCTTCTGTTTCAGGATCAAAAATTTTAATGTGCCCTTCAATGTTCACATTAGGAATTTCATTAGGATGTTTTTCTTCCATATCTTTTTGTTCTTCACTGTTGTTGATTTGTTCGTTTTCCATCTTGTATATTTATCCTATTAATATGCCTTTGGAGTAGTTAGTGGTCCTTCTTTTAAGAATTTTACCTGTTGTGTTGTTGCTAGTCCTAAGCCTAAACTATTTGTTGCGGTACTTGAACCTTGATCATACCATACATTGTAGTGCGCGTCTGATTTTCCAGGAATAACCTGTTGTTTACTTCCATCAATAACTTCAGTTCCAGCCGCATATGACAACTGTTGACCGTATGTTCCTGAACCATCAACTAGATCAATAACGCCAGCACCAGTACCCCAAGTACCTCTGCGGATTCTCTTTAAAGTGTTGCCATCTACTTCCCAAAACTCAATTCTTTCACCACCAATGAATATAACTCCAGGAACTCCATTTGTTGGATCTGGATCCATTAATTTAGATGCGTCAGTTACTTGAATTTCAAGATCTGTTATTAACAACTCTGATGCTAGTGTTGTATTATTCTTACTAGCAATTCTATAATAAGCAACCTGGTCAAACATGTTTTTCCAAATTCTAAATGCAAGCCCTTGATCTTGTTCTGCTTCTGCACCACGCATAGTAGTTACGGTGATTTTATCTGATGCTAGAATTACTCCAGTTCGAGGAGTCATAATGAGGTAACCATCGTCTGTTAACAAGTAATCGTGGTTTGCTACTTGGTAAACACCGTTTAACCATACCCAAGCATAGTTACTGTTATATTCTTCCATGAGAAGTCTAATATCATATATAGGTGTAGCAATAGCAACACTAACATCTCCGGAGTATCCGGTAGTATCATATATAAACTGATCAAATCTTTCTAATCCACTCGATGAAGCAATGGACTGTCCTTCAATTGTAATAGTTCTACCTTGACTATATTTTTGGTTTGCAAATGATTGTACAAATACTGTATCGCCCGCTACTGCGCCAGCAGTAGTTGATAATCCACTGCCATTTTCTAGTATGACATTTTGATCACTCTCAATCCAATATTGTCCGTTTCTAACTGTAATAGCAACTTCTGCTCCATCTGCAGGCGGTGTTACAAATGTTACTTCTGATCTTGTATCCGGTGCGCCAGTAAATGTATAGTCTGTTGTAAGTGTTTTTAACTCGCCTGCAACATGCACTTGTATATCAGCGTCTGTGGCTAAAGCATAGTTAATTGCTGGATTAGTTGGGCCCGCAAATGCCGTGGTGCTTCCATCTCCTATATAATATTCTGTGTCTGGAGGCAAGAGCCGTTGTTTATTCAAGTACACAATTGCTTTGGCCATATCAGGACCTTCTTCTACGAATTGTGAAGGGAAAGTAAACGTATAATCTGTGGGCCAAGTAGTTAATGTTGGCACAATAAATTCTTCAGAGTCGACTCTTATATATGGTTGAGGCACTCCAATTTGATCGTATGAGAATACTGTTGCTGTTGCCGTTGCCTGAACTCCTCCAGCAGGCGGTGCGGCAATTGTAACAGTTGGTGCTACCGTATATCCAGTTCCCGGATTAGTAATAATAAATCCTTCAACATGTCCTGTTGTAGGATGTACTACTGCTGTTGCGGCCGCATTAGAGCCCACACCAGTGAATGTAACTGTTGGTGGATTGTTATGATCATAACCAGATCCAGGATCTGTTACCGTCAATCCTGACATATTAAACGTATGTACTCTAATTCTACTGTTAGCGGCTGGCGCTGATGAAAAAGTAATTTTTGTTTTCTTATAGTAACTTGAGGCAGTATATGCAACATCACTTCCATTCACTGTCACATACAAACTCTGTGCGTATTGATATGGAATATTCACAACGAACATAGTAGTTGAACCATCGCCAGTGAAGTCTTGCTTAAACGTAGTAATATTTTCACCACCAGTCTCTACCAATACAATATGTACTATTTGACCGTTGGATGCTGGACTATTAAGTACAACCATATTTTTTTCAAAGTCTAGATTAAAATCCACACCACGAATTTTAACAACGTTATCAACATAAACTTCAACACTATATAGTTCAGTTGGCAAGCCTCCTAAATCACTAAAGTCATACGAGATAGATGACCCATTACCGTAGTAAGTATATTTTCTAACAGTAACGCCAGAGTTTCTTGGAGATGGCATATCATAAACTTTTAAATCAAGTGTATCAAATGCGCGTCCTGGTATTTGCTCTTCAGGAGCATGAGATGTGTGTATTGTTACAAAGCCGTCTCCAGGTAATGTAGTGCTTTGACCACCTCCATCAATTATAACATTAGCAGGATCAATACCAGCCGTTGTGCTAAAATCTCCACCACTTAAATCTGTATCAACTATAGATATTGTTGATATTCCTTCCTCTGATACTGCGTAATCATCAAAAGCAACTCTAGCATATGCTGGAACGTCATATCCGCCACTGAAGTAAAACTCAGGGCCTACTACCTTGTTTGCCATATATTCTAGACCAGATTCTGAAATAATAGTTTCATATGATGGTATGTTTACTACATTATTGTTCCAATCTTTATTACTATTATTACCTTGTTGGCCACCACTATAATATAACGTTAGGCGATCACTATGTTTTTTACTGTCTAACTCATGATCGGGCTCCAATCTATTATATGTTGCATATGAAATAGTTGCAGTTGCCTCCGCATTTGCACCGCCACCGCCACTAATAATAACTGTTGGTGCTGTTGTATAACCGCGTCCTTGTTCAGTAACAGTAATAGCAGTTACTTCACCACTAGAATTTATGGCTGCAATCGCTTGAGCGCCCTTGCCTCCAACACCACTACTTACTGCTGTGGCTCTTGCCTTTCTTGTTGGATTAGGATCTGAAGGAGATACTTTTACAAATTGCACGAATGGAGTATTAATGTAACCACTGCCTGGATTTGTTATAGTTACAGATAGTATAGAACCATCAATGTCTAAAGTTAGTGATGCAGTTGCTTGTGTTCCATCTAGTTCATCTGGTTTAGACACTTCTACTTGTGGTGCTACTGTATATCCCAGACCAGAATCTGTTAAATTAATACTTTGCAATGATCCAGTAATTTTGACTGATGGAATAGAAGTGTATCCTGATCCTGCATTGTCTACGGCAATCGTTTTAACATGCTGTGGTCCATCTACACGATCAAATTTGATAGTTTCCATCAAATCACGTACTTTGTAATTTCTTGATGGACTGCCGTCATCCAAGTAGTCATAAGTTTTACGATGAGATGCTACTAGTGGCGCAGGAACTCCCAAAACACTTTCATATAATTGTGAAAGATTGGCATATAGTTTTGCACCAGAGCCGGCGCCGCCTTGTACTGTAATTTTTGGCGTAGTCACATATCCTGTGCCAGGATTTGTCACAACAACATAGTCTATAGTGTCTAAGCCCGGTTTAACCATGACTGGATATGCCGTAGCACCAGTACCGTCTCTGTGTGTGCCGTCTTCTATTGCTGAGAATCTAAAGTATCCTTTGTTAGCATTACTTGCGTCTGTTTGCGTAAAGGTATATGTTGAACCTCTATACAATATTAAATTAGGACGCTCTACACCATCAATATAAAAATCCGGATTACCTTCGCCGTCAATAACTACAGTGACAGCAAATGTTACTGACTCTGGAGTAGTACGTGGCGGACGCACTCTAACTTTCCAACCCATATCTTTAATGTCGCTACTATAGTACCATAGTTCGTCGGGACTGTGCTCCGGAACTACGAGAACTGCTTGGGCACCACCCTCGCCTGGCCGCACACCGCCGCCAGTATACGTATAACCTAATTCCCACTGGGCACCACTTTCAATTATGATCGAAGGAGATGTAGTGGAGACAGCCAAGCCATCATATGATGTAATATCATATGATGATTCATCAAACTCATCAATATCACTAGATCCGTAACCACTGCCGCCGTCAATAACAGTAATACTATCAATTTTCTTTTTATAATTATTAAACCAATTAATCCATGGTCCAGTTTGCATACGTGCGTCATCGTCAGCATTATATACATTTGGTGAACGGAAAATTTGCTGTGTCTCGTCCCAATAGCCGGGCAAGTCGAAATCACTTACTGCATTGTATGAAATGTCCGTGTATGGGTAACGGAATATATACTCTCTTAAATTTGTTCTATATGGTTTTGCTTCTTTAACGTAACTCTCAATACTATCTTGAACATTATAACTATAATTTGTAAGTTGTTCTAATTCACGAACAGTCTGTGTCACACCCACAAAACTAGTTTTAAATGCCCAGTCAACCTGCAGATTTTGGTCAACTAATGCGTACTGTACCATTTCAAACCATAGTTTATTAAAATCAAGTTCTAAACTATCAATAAACAGATCTTTTTGTAGAGCATTAATAATATATCTTAACTCTTGCAATGGTGTTGTGGTTGTATGTAGCTGTGCACTAAACTGAATAGTTGCATTTTCTTGTCCTACAAGAACGTATGGATTAACTCTCTCATACAATTCCCATGCTCCTTGACCATTGTCTAGAACTTTTACAATGTCTCCTGTGATCGTTTCAATTTTATCTAAATCATTTCTTGTAGATACTGTTTGAGAAATGATTGTTGATTCGCTATAGCCAGTTGCATACCAGTCTGAATAGTTCCAATATTTTGTCGTGTCGTAACTTTGTTTCTTTTCTAGATCCCATCTACTACCACTCCAAATATAAGTAGTCCAATAATTTCCCTGTGTGTTGTCGTTCTTAACAACGACTTTATAACCACTACCAATAATGCCAGTATTAATATATGTTAGTTCGGCATATGTTTCTACAGTTTCATTATATCCCAGAGTTGGTAACTTTTCAGCAGATTTAAGAGTTGTTAAATCATACTCAATAGCCATTTTATTCGTTTTAAATATTGTGTTACAGTAATCAACAAGAATCTTAATAGCACCAAATCTATTAACAAACATAGACTGTTTGGGAGAATTTAGTATGCCATATCTTGAGCCTATATGCACGGTTGGATCAGGTACTAGTTCATTGTTAATATCCACGCCAGCCAAACTATCTGATAGTTTAGTAATTAAGTAACTATTTGGTTTAGATAGTTTATTGTTTCTTTGCACTAACTGCCATTCTGTATGTAACGGAATGTCATTCGTTTTTAAGTCATAATCAACGCTTAAAATAACGTTATCATTGACTAATTTTTGATTCAAGTTAAACGCAACAACAGCATTTGTAGCAACGACACCTATATATTTTAATCCATTTTCTGAAGGATTCTGCAGATAATTGGCCACGGTGGCAGCCGGTAACTTTCTCGTTGCGGCTGGAATAAAACTCTTTAACTCTAGTTCTTTGCCCCGTGATGCAAGTTTAATTTGGCCTGTTGCATCTAAATACGTTGAAGATATTTGTGGTACAGTTGTTTTATTTTTAACCCAATAATAATATACTGGCTGTAATAATCCTGTTGATAGGTCATGTCTAACATATTCAACATACGCACTATCGTCAACCGCCTTTGGCACACCATTGGTAGTATTTGTGTTATATACTGAAGGCAATGAGTCACTCTCTATCCATTCGTATATGTTAATTTCAGTTCCAGGAAATAGTCTACCCCAGTTATTTTTTCTGTATTCTAAATCACCTTGCTCGTAGTCAATATATTTGGTATTTGTCAAATCCCACCAAAGTGTGCCTACTTCGTTTGGACCCCAATGATCCTTTTCATCAACTATTACTGTGTCGACTGATGCATTGTTGTATACAGCAGGATCATAAAAAGTTTTAAAGTTTATTTCTTGGCTAACTACTCCAGGCAGTTTTCCTTTGAGTGGATCAATAAAATCTAAGTACTCAATAAACTTATTAGTTTTGTAGTTATATGTAAACACTTGATTAATGTTATCAACATCAATACGAGGTTCTTGACGTCTCAATACGTTCCATGATTTGTCATTTTTCGAATTTATTGCCTCTACTACAGACCCTGTATTAGATACATATTTGTAAATTTTAATAGTGTATGCGAGTGGTGCTACAGTAAATGTAATATTACTATTAGGTGACGCATTGTCACTACTATATTCACCTTCTAACAGTTTTCTATTATTAACAAAAATTTCAATATTTTCTGTTGTATATTGGCCTGTAATAGCAAAAGTATTAGTTGTACCGTCTCCTAATTTTTCTTCTATTTCAAAATAATCGTCTCCCGGCGCGCCTACAAAAGCGTTATTGCCAATCACAGCAATACCAGTTCCATACTTGTCGTATTTTCTACGATCACTAAAATCAAGTCTTTGAATTAAACTATGAGTTAAATCACTGTTAATGTCATATAATAATGCAGACCCAGACTCGAGCTGAACATCAGTAACCATAGTGTTACTTTGATCAACAGTTGTAAGTCCGCTATCAAAAAGAAGTTTTACAGTTGATTTGCTCACTGGACTGCTAACTAATAACTTAGTTGCGTCCTCGTTAAATTTAATTTTTTCGCCATAATAGGCATTTTGCAAGCCATCTGGATGGACTAGAGTTGCTTTGTGCTCATAAGGAACAATTCCAAGTGCTGTGTAAACTGCCGCACCATTGGTGTCGCCTGGTCTTAGGTCCAACATATTATTGGTTACTGGTCTAGTACTGGTAATTTTTAGTTTATTCTCGGACGTTTTTTCCGCTGTAATATACGGTATGTCAGCATCGTTAATATCACTAACTACAGAATCAATGGTAGTTCCAGTAAATGTTACCTGTGCATCATTAATAACCAATTGATCTCCAATTCCAACTGTTGGATCGGAGATAGTTCCTGTCATTGTGCCTAAGTGTTTTGCGTTATCAATATAATACTCGATCTCTCCAGTATTAAAAGCCAGGCTTGCTGACGAATTACCAACATATATGTAATCCGCACCAGGTGCGCCGATCGCTAAAATATGACCATTCTTTCCTGATTCAACTTGCTTACCAAAAAACTCAGATAGTGCTACATCTTGGCTATACATTTCTTGTATTTTAACATACGTATTCGCTGTATGTGTTAATCCATATACTGAGGTATTTCCTGCTTGTTGAATGTCACCACTTAAAAGATTTGGTTGTCCTACGTAGGCAACAGTTCCATCATCGTTTAATGAAACACTAGATCCAAACTCTCCGCCAGTGGTTCCAGTTAGAGTTGTGTGAAGATTGTAGTAATTACCACGACGCAATTCTATATTATTCGATCCCACCGGTGGGAAGTATCCATTAATAAATGTAATACTTAAATGATCAACTGCTAATGTATAATCTAATCCTTGTATTTTAATTTGTCCATCTACATATACAGTAATTTGATCGTCATCGGTCCAAGTAAACGATGCTGGTATGGCAAAGGTTGGTGTTGCACCAGTACCATTCATATACGTGCTTGCTGAAGTTATACCAGTTATTAAATTATATATGTAAGCCTTATTTTCACCTGGAGCTCCAACTATTACAAATTGTCCATTTTTACTAATAGACACATCAGTACCAAATAGTGCGCTCGCTGTGCTTGATCTTAAAATATCAAACGGTTCATATGTCTCATCTGTTTTTTGTTTTAGTACAATAGCGTAACCGCGGTCACCGTTACTAGTTGGTGCGCTTGTAATAATATAATCGCCAGAAGATGTTTTATCAAACTCCCAGCCCAGTCTACCACTCTGATAAAGTTGACTGCCATCTATTACATTGTTACTAAAGGCAAAATCTCCAGACGTTAATTTTACAGTATTGGTGTTCGTGCTGGAAAGATCGCTAGGCGCCACATCTGACTCCAATACAGGATGCTCTTTAAATGTTTGTCCAATAATATAAGGATAAACTGGAGTACCATCAAGTTTAATAGTTAGGAAGTACGCATAGGTTCCTTCTGGATAATCAGGAGTATAACAATATCTACCATTGTGCTTGTCTAAGGTACCCAATCCGTCAATCTGATAGTAATCCTCTATAAAAGACCCCGCAGGATACTCTAAGTAACTATATAATCTGGATGGTACTGGATCAGTGAACGTAGTATATGACGATGTCATTCTTGTTGGTGTAGAATTTACATCAAATGGGTCTTGATAACCAAATGGACCGTATATTGGATAGCCGTCATAGGCATAACCAATAATCTTAGAGTGTCCATCTGTGTGTCTCCAATGGTCACCACTATAATTAGTATCATTATAATATTCGTTTGCTGTATATACAGCGTCATTCCATTGACTTAAGAATCTTCCACTATGATAATGATAATGATTATCTTCTTGTGGATGTCCATCGCTATTGTCAAATCCTACATTTAACCTACCTGCCACAGCGTTCCAATGAAAGCCATTTGGTGCTACACCAAGTGCAGGCCCAGTGTCGTTAGGCAAATTTCCATTAATTAATGGGCTTGCAAAAATAACACCATTTGCGGCTATACCTATGCCTCCCAAATCAGGCGCTACTAAAGATGTAGCAGTAGTATTTGTACCAACACGAATTCTAAACGTGTGTTCATACTCCTTTCTTGTTACTCTATGTGGATTTTTTTCATTAGGAAATGTACCGTATGGCGCCGGGCTCGGTAAACTATCTGTAATTACTGTTAGCAAATGTCCTGACTGAGATAAATTGCCTGAAGATAAAGAACCATCTCCGCTAACAAAAATACTTGTTACATCAAATATTGTTTTAACATCTCTTGTCCATTGTTCAACATTGCCAGCGTCGGATAAATTATTCAATGCTCCGACCAATAATGATGATAGCTTATTATTGCCGGAAATTCCTTGGCCAAAACCAGTATCCTCAGTCTTGCCATTAGGAAAAATTCGTCTTCCAATTAGATATGGGTCTTTTTTCTGCAAAACGGCCCACTTATCAGTATTTTGATAGTTGTCAATCCAAGCCAAATCGCCGTCTAACCAGCCAAATCTTGGTTCTACTGCACTAATTAACTCGTCTGAGTGTGAATATCTAGCACTATCTAGCGATAAAAATTCTCCAAAAGTAGATATAGGAGACTCTGAATCTGGTATTGCTGTAAATATATTTCCAGTTGTTGTGGTAGCATTTAAAATTAAAACACTAAGTCCAGAAGAAGAGAGATTTTGTTTAACTCTGTAAATTCCACTATAATCTTCTATTGGTGAATCTAAATTATAAAATCTTCTAAGAATAATATATTCTCCTGGCAATACACCAGGCAGTGGATTGTTAAATGTAACAGTTAACTCGTTGTCATTATCTTTTGCTATTGACTTTGGAGAATTACCCGTATTACTAATTCTATATATGTTCCAAGAATTGGTATTTTCGTTAAACGTTGGTGGATAACTATCTGCATTTGCTACCCAAACTTTGTCACCAATTGCTAAAGAGTTTAAATATGTTTTTCTTTCTGTTAATGTAATAGAACTACCAACACCGAAAACAACATACTCAAATGGGTATTTGTATTTAGACGGAGTAACACTATTACCTATAAACGTTACTACTGCGCCATTTTTTAAATAAGTATTCCCGTTTGCAATAAAGGTCTTCCTTCCAATAACATCTGTTTCAACGTTAATATTATTATCAGTCACTTCAATAATATTGGAGGTATCTACCCAATCTGCTAATGATAAGATCATATGTTCGGCATCATCAACTCTTACATAGCCAGCTGAAGGAAGAGTTTGCCTGTCAGTGACGGGCTCAGTTGCTGTAGCAAAAACATCTTTAGTAAAGTGTAATGGCTCAAACGGTTTTAAATAAAGGTCGTCCGGACGAACTGTTATAGCATTATTTTTATATTGTTCATTGGAATTAATGATCTCAATTAACTCAGGACTTTCCTTAAATTCATTTTCATTTAAATGAAACTCAATACGCTGGTTACTATCAACCGAACCATAATCACCAACTCTAAACGCCCATTCTTCATATACATCTACTGCGGTGTCAATTGACGGTAGTTTTGCTCTGAGTAGTTTATTAAGGACAGACGTTGTGCCTTTTTCTTTAATAAATCCTTGATAAAATTTCTTTTGCGCGGTTTCATCAATTTGTAAGTTTTCTAAATATTTTCTACTTTGGAATCCATACAAGTTTGAGGATAATTCATTAGTTCCTAAACTTCTTACATCCTCTTCTATTTCATAAAAACCTCTAAACTCGTCTGCTTTTGAATCTAAGTTAGGTATTAGGCCTGTTTCTATCTTATCTAATAGTTTCCACTTACTAAAGTCGAATTTACCCAATTCTGCTAAATCGCCTGGAGCATGCTTAATATTACAAACATAAAAACGGCTCTTAAATCTTACAATTTCACCTAATTCATAGTTACTGTTAACATCCCACTCATTTACAGAATCATCTAAAACAATATAACCAGGTAACTGTTGTGTTCCGTCCCAGAGTCTTGTTTTATAACCAACTAGTTTAATTCGGTTTTGTCTACTACCAGTTTCTAAATTCCAAATAACATCTCTAAATACTGTTTCATTTTCTAAAATCAATAAGTGTTCTGTTTGTACAGAGTTTAACGTAAGTGAGTATATACCGTCTGTCTCTTCGCTAACACTTATTTCAAAGACGTTGTCTTCTCTATTGTAAAATAGATCGCTGACAGGTATTCTTTCTTTATTTTGGTTGACAACTGCGGTTGGTATTAGAGAACTAGTTAAACTGTCTACTTGAGCATTGTCTAAAACATATTTTAATTTATTACTACCAGCACTGACTGTTAACATCGAGCCTATACCAAAGTTATTTTGTGTCCAAAATAGAAATTCTAAAGCAGACTGATACCAGTCTTCAATTAATCCATAGTCATTTGATATATTATCAAATACTAAACCAGAGGACTCAAGAAATCTTCCGTAACTAATAATAAAGTCATACACGTCTTGAATATTTTGATAGACAGTTTTATACGGAATAATCTTTGGTGTTTTACTATAGTCCTGATAACGATATACAGTAATACCACCTTCAGTTGGTATTTGTGCTGACTTAGTTAAAAACTGTCTGTCAGATGCAAAATCATTAGTTGATGTAAAGGCTGTATTAACAATGTAATACTCACCTTGCACCGTTTCAATTACTTGCCCTGTGGAATAATCTGTTTCGTCCTCATAACTAACAGTCTCTACAGCAGTTCCTCCGACAGAAATCGATATTTTTTGTCCATTAATATTGCTTGGTAGCACATTAAAGGATGGATTATCGGTCGAATACCCTTCAACTGTATAACCAGAGTCTGTTTTTGTAATAATAACACCAGAGTAAGTTATTGCGTTAAGTGGTATTGTTTCATGCATGTAAAAAGAATAATCTTCTTGTGGCATGTAAATATCGTTGGAGTCTTTTGTAGGAGATGTCTGTTCTAATATAATTTTTAATTTTTCTTTATCAGTAAAACCAGCCATCTTATAAGCAAGATTTAATCCTAAACTGTTCAATGAACTGTTAAATCTGCTTGCTGAATCACCTAAATATCTTGAATAATCAATAATCCAGTTTCCATAACCTGATGTATAATCAATAGTGCCATCAGTGTTTACAAATGCGTTGGTAGTGACTGAGTTAGGCTCTTTATAAAGTTTAGTACGTTTGCTAATGTAATGACCTAATAAGTTTGTTGTTAAATCACTCGTATTATACATTAACTCAAAATATTTTGCAGGACATGCTAATGCTAGTACCTTTTGCAAAGCAAATGGATATTCGCTGGATCTCTTCCATGCTACTTCGGCTGGGCCCTCGTCGCCTACCTTCCAATCCATACTGCGATCTACTGACACAGTGTCAACGAATCCAACGTCAAACGGACTTAGTAAGTCTCCTGATCCGTTGGTTGGAATGTAGTTAGCAACCATCCCTGTACGCTTATATTTTTCATACGTGCCAGCACTAGGACCATCTGCTATAATACCGTCTTCTAAGTCTTGCCATAGTATCAAGTTATCCTTTGTATAAGGTGCTGGGCCATACTTAACTTCCCACCATGATGGTTTTTCTGTAAAGCCCAGCATTTCCCATGGATGTGTGTGAGGGCGATCTGTATCATAAAAGTGTTTAAAGATTGCTCTCCAACCACCTCTTAGGTATTCGCTAGGGGCTAATTTGTTCTTGATTCCGGAATAATTCCACGTAAAAGAATTTGAAACATTGTATGTACTATTCGTGTTATAGTCTATATTATTTCTTGTTGCCCAAGTCGAAAAATACGAAGCAATAACGTCATCAATTTTTTCTCTAGATCTGTCTGAATTTGGTCTTGAAAATCCGTTAAATATACTAGTTAAATCAATTAAATTAGGATTATATACTGCTTTGATGTTATTATAAATTCTTTTTTCTAATTCTAATAAAGCGTCGTCTCTGTAATCTCCAAAACTAGGCGTAATGGATCCATCATGTCCTTGGATTACAACGGTTGGTGTTACATACGTGTCGTCAGTATATTTTGATGGTATATATTTTGGATATAATCCTAATTTAGTTGGAGTAGGTGGCACAAAGTTACCACCAGTACTATTATATTCAACAATTTCAATCTTATCGTTTGCTACCAAAGTAACATTGTCAGTCAGTGTAACAAAGGGCGTCGTGCTAGAATAAGTATAATCTTGATCTTTTAACAGCATTGTGCCATTATGGTATATCAACACAGCATTTTGACTTGGAGTTGTCTCCAAATATACTTTACTAAGTTCAAACTGTTTAGCGTCAATATCAAACACAGTATATGTTAATGTGGTTCTGTCTGTTGAATATGGAACCATATCACTATCATGATAAGGCATAGTATTATTCTTTCCAGAGAACATTGTTATCAAAATATTATCAACAAATTTGGAGGTATCACTACCAGCCGGCAGTTTATTTGCGGTTGCTAAAAAGAGATTTTTAAATCTAGTATATTGTGATTGTGCGTAATCAATTGCAGGGAAAAAGTTATACTCTTTATTTGATAGTATATACCCTGTCTTTGCCAAACTGGCTGAGTGTTGTACAATTCCTGTACCCAAGTTTCTGATATCCGAAATATCTCGAATATTGTTTAGACCAAAATATATACCAGAAAATTCTAAGGAGTTTTCAACGCATGACCCGATATGATCTCTAATTTGTCCTAAAGTATATGTAGAGGTTTCCTTTAAACTATTAAGCGGATTGTTTGTTAGGTTAATTGGCATAGTATATACTTCGCCATTTGTTAACTCTTGTGTACTATCATTAGTATAGACATTAATAGTAACAATATCTCCTAACTCTAAATCTCTAGTAAAGTTAACAAACCTTGAACTGTCCTCAGTTAGTATGAAAAAGTCTTTAGTAGTACTAGCATTTGCTCCACGCTCTTGTAGTTTTCCATTAACTTTAACAATTACGTTTTTAGCAATTGTTTCTGTTTTAGGAGCAGTTGTAATTTCAAATTGTTTTAATTCAGTGCCAACAGTAATTGTTTGCTGTATAAACTGTCTACTTTCAAACGGTGCTTTCGTCCAGTTTGTGAGTACGTTATAACCTACCAAACTACTACTATTGTGTAAATATCCTGTTGCTAGTCTTGTGCTAGTAGAAACATTGTTTAATACATCTGAAGTATACGTAAAACTATCCCTAATAATATTATCATGGAAAACAATGTCGCCAATGTTATTAAAGTTTCTGTAAGTTAAACCAAAGCCTAGTTCTGCGTCGGCAATGCCTGCAGAATTAACTGCATAACTAAAAATTTTAGAACCAGCAAATGTGCTATTAGTATATGTTGAGAAACTATTTCCAGTATCATCGAACATATCAAACAAAGGTGCTTGGTTCAATCCTGTTTTAACTTGGCCTTTTTCCCACTTACCATTTTTATAATGCCATTGTGTTCCTTTTTCTATACCTAGTTTAACGGTTATGGTGTTTCCTTCTTGAGGGGCAGATACCGTTGTTAACTTCTCTAAATGTATGGTATTAACACCATCAATACTAACAATTTGTATTTCATATACAAAGCCATTGACAAAGGAATCCTCATCTTTGGTAAACACAACCTTTTGCCCTTCGGCTACCTGTACACCACTTACAAACTGCCCTGTTACGGCGGCGCCTTCTAAGTCTGAAAACGCATCTGTAAAATAAGTATCAACCAAATCAACGTCAGTTAATTTAACCGATCCAAAGTTATACAATCTTAAATTTTTATCAAACTCGATAATGGGTCTTTTTGCTCTTAGAGCAGAATCAAATACAGGAACTGTTTCATTATATTGTGCAGTCTTAGCAATAATGTCTTCGTGGAACCAACGGTTATTGTTACTCCATTGGTTACCGTCAATCGAACCAGGTGCAATAGTAATATAATCTTTTCCTAACGTATATACACCTGACTCAGGAGTGATTAAACTATCCCATTCAATTAACTCAATACTTTTCCCTACATTAGCAACGATATAATCCTTGTTTTGATATGACGCTGGGTAAGTATCGCTGTTAGTAAATCTAATTTTAAGACCTGTTGAAAAAACAATTCCGTTAGCCGATGTAAAATTAGTTTTACCTAGTATACTACTTTCAATATTAACTGCTTCATCAATATTGGTTGTATCCGGCCCATCCTGTAACCAATAATATTTCGTATAACTAGATATTTTATCGTAATCTATAGGAGGAGCCCATACATAGTATTCATTACTAAACAAATTACTGTGGTTATAACT
>VMBT01000413.1_pt1 | contig 27866 bp, 44 predicted proteins | sample 4404301 | NCBI WGS metagenome assembly VMBT01 (sample SAMN12238535, study PRJNA552566) | marine metagenome | isolation source: Coastal seawater | place: USA: coastal Georgia, Sapelo Island | collected 2008-08/2009-08
AGAACTCATTTTCCAGTATAATGACTAATTTCTCATTCTATAAATTATTGTGTAAAAGGCGTAGATTATGAAACAGAGTAGTGGATTAGTTTCGGACGGTAAAAAACCGATTATTATTTTGTTAATAGCATTTTCTATAGTTACTATTGCTTTAGCAGATAGCATTTATGAAGATTTTAACAAATTAGATGAAGAATTGAAACAGGGTTTAGATAAGATGACAGATGCGTTAGTAGATAGACTAAAAGATTATGAACATGTTGTTTACGCTGGCAGAGGGTTTAACGCAGGTTCTGAAAAAATTAGTTTTGAAGAATGGGATGTTTTTATTAAATCATTAGAACTATCAAATAGATTTGATGATTCAATCACAGTCTCATATGTAGGATATGTAAATTCGAATAATAAAGAAAATTTTGAATTGGAGATGCAAAAGGAAATAGAAAACTATGAAATTATTCCTGAGAGTAGTTCAGAATTTTATTTTCCAATAAAATACATATCGCCATATAGTGAAGAATTAGAATTTTTGATAGGTTATGATAATGCATTTGAGGAAAAACGCAGACTGTGTACTTTAGAAAGCATTGAAATTAAAAAGCCAGTTCTTTCAGAAATTTTAATTTTAAATCAAGATATAGAAGACCCGATTTATGCATCATTGATTTGTCATACCATATTTTCAGATATTGAAAAAAATAGTCCAGAGGGATTTGTCACGCTTGCTTTTAGGTATGATCCAATTCTGGAAAATGTTTTTGAGGAATCATTTGGAAGTGATGCGGATAAATTTCAAATGAAAATAGAGTATGAAGGAAGAACAGTTTACGATTATAATAAAAGTACTAATTTTGGAAAAAATGAATTTTCACAGTATAAAGATATTACAATTCTAAACAAAGATTTACGGTTAACTCTAGATAATTTAGAAGGATTTTCAGTAAGCAATCTATCTTATGTTGTAGCAATAATCGGTTATCTTTTAGTCGGGTTGGCTTATATTGCTACAAAGAAATACATAGAAAATAAAATTAAAATTGAATTAGAAGAAACGGAAAAAGAAATAATCAAAGAACAAACTAGAGAAAAAATTGTCAGATTGCAAGAATTAGACAAACAAAAAAGTGAGTTTACATCCATGATTACACACGAATTAAAAACACCTTTGGGTCCAATCTTTGGATACTGCGAAGTTCTAACCCATCCAAAGTTTAGAAATAAAATGACAGATGAACAATTAGACATGGTAAAAAAAATCGAAAATAGTGCAAAAACACTTCAAGTTTTAATTGATGATTTGTTATTAATTCAAAAACTTGTGCTAGGTAAAATTACTATAAAAAATGAAAAATTTACTTTGAAAAAATTTATTCAAGAAATAATTGAATTACACAATAATATTATCAAAGAAAAAAATATCAAAATGCAGTTTAATGTGGATGATATTACACTGAATAGTGACAAATTAAGATTGGGTGAAATTATTAATAATTTGATCAATAATTCCATAGACTTTGTAAGTGAAAATACAGGTCTAATTGAAATTAATGCACATAAGGATGGAGATAAAGTAAAAATTTCGATCAAAGATAATGGGATTGGAATTAAAAAAGAAGATCAGAGTAGTCTCTTTACAGAATTTTATCAAGTTGACACAACACTGAGACGAAAACATGGTGGAACTGGGTTAGGATTGGCAATATGTAAAAGATTAACAGAACTATTAGGAGGTCAAATTTGGGTGGAAAGTGAAGTTGGAAAATTTACAAAGATGACTTTTACAGTGTTAGTGGATAACAATAGAATTAATGAAAATAATTTTTGATTTGAGCAGGCCAAGGTAGAATTAATAAAATATGGATGTATACACATTCTGTGAATTCTGAAAAACGTCAAGACAACTTGCATGAATTAGAAAAAGAGAATGTTGAACTTAAAAAAAGTAACGAAATTCTTTCTCAGTCCAACAAGTTCTTAAAACAAACTCAAAAACTACTTCTTGAATCAGAAGAAAAATTCAGAAATATCTTTAATTTATCACCGGAGGGCATTATAATTTTTGATAACAATAATCAGATTTTAATGCATAATGATGGAGTGAGAGAAATTTTTGGAGGTGAAAAAATAAATCTTAAAGGAAGATCATGGTTTGAGTTTTGTAATGAAGAGAGTATTAAAGTAATTAAAAAATCTAAAAAAGAATTAGAAAAATACGGAATTTCTAAAAATGTAGAAGTAAACTTAAAGATAGAAAACCATTTGATTCCTGTTAAATTAGACATTGGAATTATGACAGATAATTCAGGACAGCCATTTGGAAAAATGGTAATAATTTCCAAAAAATCAGAAGACAAGCAAATAGAATTCATTCAAAGAGCATATGAGCAACTTTTGAAAGAAAAAGTAGAAGGTTTAGAGAGGACAGATAAGTTAAAGGACGAATTTATTTCGATGGCATCACATGAATTAAAAACACCATTATTTCCAATAAAATTTCAATCAAAAACTTTGTTAGATGAAACATATGGTCAAATTAACGAAGAACAAAAAAATTCATTAGAAGAGATTTATGGTAATTGTAAAAAAATGGAGAGTTTAATTTCAGATTTATTAGACCTACAAAAGATCAATTTAGGTAGACTATCATTAGATTTTCAGGAAATAGAATTAAAAAAATTCATGACAGATGTTTATAATGAAAATAAAATATTTTTTGATGATAAAGGAATAGAATTTAGTAATGGCACATCAGATTCATTAAATTTCAAATCTGATACAAATAGATTAAAACAAGTTTTTAAAAATCTCATTCTAAATTCTTTAGATTTTGTTTCAAATGATAGTGGAAAAATTCAGATTTCAGCATCTCATAATGAAAATGAGATTACATTTTTAGTGAAAGATAACGGGATCGGAATTAAAAAAGAAGACATTGATAAAATATTTGAAAAGTTCTATAAAGCAAATTTTTCTCAAAATAGAGAATTTGGGGGTTCGGGATTAGGATTAGCAATATGTCAGGGAATAATCGACATATTAGGTGGGAAAATATGGGTAGAGAGTTCTGTAGGAATAGGTACAACAGTGTATTTTCAAATTCCATTTAATATCACCAATTAAAATAGAAGATTAAGGAGAGTAAGACAAAATGAAAATTCTGATTATTGAAGATAATTCTAGTATTTCATCCATGTTAGTAAAATATCTAAATAAAAAAAATTTTGATGCTATGGATACCGATAATGCCAGAAACGGTTTAGAATTAATTCAAAAAAATAATTTTGATGTTGTCATATTGGACCTAAATATGCCAAAATTTTCAGGGTGGGATTTTCTAAAAAAAATAAATTCAGATGGATTGGTACTCAAATCAAAAATTATTGTTTTAACAGCATCTGTAATCACATCAGAACAAGAAATGGAGCTAGAACAATTGGGTATTAATTTACTTTTGAAAAAACCCATAGACCCAGATGATTTAATAGCAAAAATACACGACACTAAAGAATTAAAGTGAAACATAAAATACTAGGCATTAACTGATGAATTAATGAAGGTATTAGTTATTGATGATAATCTAGTAATGATTGAAATGATGAAAAAGTTTCTAGAATTAGAGGATTTTGATGTAAAAGTAATAAACAACCCTGCACTTGCCGTGGAGACAATAACAAATAATGGATTTGACAAAATTATTTTAGATTTAGCAATGCCAGAAGTATCAGGAATGGACATTCTAAATTCATTGCCAAGTGATTTTCCAAAAAATAAATTTGTGATTATGACTGCGTCTTCAATTACGGATGACTTTGAAGAAGAATTGAAAAAAACAGGAATTAGTGCAGTGCTTAGAAAACCTGTGAGCATGAATGTTTTGACTGAAACCCTCAAAAGTCATTGAATTTTATTATACATTTTTAGGTCTTTATTATGAAAATAAACAAAAAATTATCATTGATGTTTTTAGGAATTTCAATAATTCCTCTGATGGTTTTTGGAGGATTCTAGTATTATGAAGGGTAAAGAAATAGAGTTTTTTGATTCATCCACTGAAGACTATTCAATAAAAGCAGACAAACGAAGAGTGTTAGAAGTTCTTACGAATCTCATTCAAAATGCACATACTTTGTACCTGTCAAAGGAATTATTGAAATTGGAGTTAACGATGAAAAAGACAAAGTTACATTTTTTGTAAAAGATAACGGAATCGGAATTCCTAAAGAAAAACAAGATCAGATATTTAAAAAATATGGTGAGATAAAAACAGGTATGACAAGAACATATGGCGGCACAGGGTTAGGGTTGGTTGTAAGTAAAGAACTAGTAGAGGGAATGAGCGGAAAGATTTGGTTGGAAAGTGAAAAGGGAAAAGGAACAGTATTTCTTTTTACAATACCTAAAGCATGAGATTATTTCAACAGAGATTTCAAATCAAGATTCTTTTTGAAGATTCTATTGAGTGATGCATCACTCATATCTTTGATAAAAGGAATAGAGCCTAGAACATTAACACCAGTAAGGCTTTCCAAATCTCGTTTTAGATTTTTTACAGGATAGCCATCATCATCAAAATTATTGATGATAATTCCTTTGATTGGAATCTTGTATTTTTGACACATCAAAATTGTCATTATGGTATGATTAACAGTTCCTACCTTGCTTCTAGTTACAATTACTGTTGGAATCTTCATTTCTTTAATCAAATTTGTAATGTAATAGTCCTTGAGGATCGGAGTCATCATTCCACCCATTCCCTCTACAAGAAGCATCTCATGAAGTGTTGATAATTTTTTAAAACTAGATAATATGGTAGAAACTTTGGGTTTTATCTTTAGATTCTTCCAAGCAGTGTATGGCGATGCAGGAATTGGAAAGAACTGTGGATTTACCAAATTTTCAGGATCAGATGATTGTGCAGCTCTTGCTAAAATTTCAACGTCTTCAGATTTGTATCCCTTCTTCTGAGCAGTTCCTGCTGCAAAGGGCTTCATCACACCTACATCTACATCCATCTTTCTGAGTGCGACTGCCAGACCTGCTGTGATGTAGGTTTTGCCAACATCAGTGTCGGTTCCACCAATAAAGAGGGATTTCAACTTGAAATTTTTAGAATAATTCCATTGATTAACTCATCGGTTATTCCTATATTGTTAAAAATACCTATTATGATGTGTAATCATGTCAGAAAACTTTCAAGATTCTGAGAAATATGAAACCATAACAATAGAATCCAAAGTTAGAGAAGGGGTTTTCCATAAAGTAGTAAAAGAGATAAAAAGTGGAAAGGCAGTATCATGCTCTTGTAAGTGTTGGAGTAAAGGAGGAAAGGCCTGCGCGGCAATGAGAGGCATAGGTGTTGATTAATTTTCTAAAAAATCGGATAATTATTAAGATCTGATGTATGAGTGAATCAGTTGAAAAGTTCTGTTTGGCATCCAAATACACAAATGAAGGAATGGAGTTCATTTGATAAAATTATCAAAGCCAAAGGTGTGTGGCTAATTGATTCCAAAGATAACAAAATGATTGATGCTGTGGCTTCCATGTGGTGTAATGTATGGGGACATTCTAACCCTCAATTGGTAAGAGCAATTACAAATCAGAGTCAAAAACTACAACATTCTTCAATGTTTAACATTACAAATGAGCCTGCAGAGCAACTTGCAGATAATCTAATCAAGATATCACCTGGAATGGACAAGGTGTTCTATTCAGATAATGGATCATCTGCAATGGAGATTGCAATCAAGATTGCATTACAATACTGGAAAAACATTGGTGAGAAAAAGACAGAAATTGCAACAGTAGAGAATGGCTATCATGGCGATACATTTGGCGCCATGGCAGTCGGATATGTTCCACAGTTCTTTGGAAAATTCAAAAAGCAATTATTCTCAACAATACAATTCCCGGTTCCAAACAAGTATAGATTGCCAAGAGGATATACATTATCGGATTACCAAAACGAATGTTTAGAAAAGATAGAAAAAAAGTTTTCAAAAAATAACAACATTGCAGCATTTGTAATGGAGAGTGGTGCACAAGTTGCAGGAGGAGTCATCATTTATCCTAAAGGATTTCAAAGAAAAATTAGTCAATTATGTAAAAAGTATGATGTGTTGTTTGTACTAGATGAGATTGCAACGGGTTTTGGCAGACTAGGTTCCATGACACAATTCCAGGATCAAAAATCAACACCAGATATTGTTGCATATGGTAAAATGTTAACTGGAGGATATCTCACTATGGCAGCTACCCTTGCAAACAAAAAAGTCTATGATTCATTTTCAGGAGAGTTTAATGACTGGAGGCATTTATTCCACGGACACACATATACCGGAAATCCACTTGCAGCAGCAGTTGCAAATGAAAATATCAAAATGTATAAGAAAAACAATCTAATTAAAAAAGTCCAAAAAACATCCAAAATCTTTGAAGAGTATTATGATGAGATTTCTGAAATTGATTTGGTAGGTGATATTAGACATAAAGGAATGCTCATGGGCATAGAACTAGTAACAGATAAGAAGAAAAAAACACCAATTCACCCTAAGAAATCTATCAACAAAATTTTTTACGAGATAGGAAAAAAGAATGGAATCTACCTCAGAACATTGGGCAACATTGTCATGCTTGTTCCACCTCTAGCAATATCAGAAAAGGAGTTAGGATTGTTACTAAAAAGGACAATCAAGACTATTAATTCTGCAAAAAAACATGTGATGGATTAGCAATTGTTAAAGGAATAGTTGAACAAGTAGGAGGCAAGGTTTGGTTCAATGGAAATAATAACTAATTTTGACTACTATTATTGTTAAAAATGATCTAGGTTAGATTATAATCATGACAGATATTATTATTCATATTGCAATAACTGTAATCTCCAAAGTGATCATGGTATTAGTTGAGAGGTTGTAATCATGGGTTTGTTTGATAAAACAAAAGAAAAAATGAAAAAAGATATTGATGATGCGCTAAAACATGAAAAAAATCTACAACATGATGAAAATGAAGAACCTGTAACTTATGTTGATTTAGATGATGCAAAATCTATGGAACATGAAGAGCATGTTAAACATGATGAAAATGAAGAACCTGTAACATTTGCTGATGAAGAAGCGGATTAGATTCTAAATTATTTGAAGAAATGCCAATTATTAAAAATGGCCTATACAGATGAGTCTTTATTTAGAAAATAGTTTACATGGTAGGTACATATGAAAAAGGAGTTATGGAATTAGCAATACCGCAATTCCAATTATTGTGACCAAACCAATAAAGAATACTGCCCTTTCTCTATGATCCTTTCTTAATTTTCTCTCGCTGATCATAAAGTCACTATGATGATTTTTCATTTAAAGTACTGTATCATAATTTGTGAAAAACAAAACACATTACCATTTTTTGGGACTGATATCTCACCATTATTTTGGATGTTAAGGACAATAATAACTCAGAAATAAAAAATGAATCAGGCATCTAAAACAATATTGTCTGGGAATCGATTGTCTTGAGATCTTGAATCAAGATTACTAGAAAAATATGATACATAATCAGTTGTGTGTTCAAAATGAAACAAACACCAATCTAGTTTATAATAGAAATGATAACCGGAATAAACCCCAGAAATAATAGGTTCGTTCAAGACTAGGTATTATCATCTTTGATTTTTAGAAGCATCATTAAATGCAAAATATTTTTTGTTTTTTGTGTCCATAAAGTCTCACGCCTGAATTGCAATCAAGACGTACTCTTTTTGGACGCACTCTCTTTTAAAATTGACAAATTTTTAAAAATGGTCTAGGTTAGATTGGAGTCATGCTTCCAAAAGGAGACCTTCCAGGGGAATGTATGGATTGTGGAGCACAGGTTACTTATTCTAAAAAACCAATGCAAACACATTCAGAACTTTTGAAAAAACATCGCTGTCCAAAGTGTGGACATTTTGCATTGAAAACCAAAAGTAAGACATTGTAAAATTTGAGAATATACAATATTGTTAAAAATGATCTATGTTAGATTGTAATCGTTGAATCTTAAACTACTTCGTAACTTAGGTATTGCTTCTGCAGTAGTTATAGCAGTAATCTTTGGAATGGGGCATATCGACCAAATGCAAAAACAAGCAGACATACAAGTAATTGGAAATCCACAACAAAATACATCCTATTTAGAACAAGAATTTCAAAAAGAAGCAAAAGAAAAACAAGAATGGATGGAAATGCTCTCTGCAGGACATAAACATTGTCAAACGTTAACAGAAAATTCAAAGGAATGGGATTCTTGTCATCTTGAATATTTTAGAGATGCCATAGAATTTTGTGAAAAATATCCTGATGAAAATCCTCAGGGTTGTGTGGAATTAAGAATAGATATTGCAAAAGATCCACAATTGAGTCATTTGCTTTCTTAGATTTTAAAGTCGTGGAGATAAGCAAAATTGTTAAAAATGATCTATGTAAGATTGGAATCATGGCAAAAAATGAAATCCAAGAATTGAGAACTAGATTAAACAAAATGCATAAAGCTGGCATGAAAGAATTGACCAAAACAAAAACCCAAATTGCAAAATTAGAAAAACGTGCAAAAAATGGTGATAAAATTAACGCCACATACAAAAGAAGAATCGAAATCTTAGAAAAACAAGTCAAAAATCTAAGTAAAAAGAAATCCTAGATTCTCAACTTTGAAAATTTTATAAATCCCGTGTTAACCCCATAATTTATGGAGGTTAACATATTTTCAATTTGATGACAATGATTGGTTGTTTTTGACCACTATTGTCGTCATAAATGCAAAATAGCGATATCTGGTTATGAGTACTTTGGAATTTATTAAAGAATGCCAGGAAAAAGTCTTCTCAGGAAATCACATCACTGCAGAAGATGCTGAAAAACTACTAAACATTCCAGATGAGAATCTCAAAGATTTAGCAAAATGTGCAAATGAGATTACTCGAGATTTTAATGGAGAGAAAGTAGATGTTGAACAACTAAACAATATTAAAAAAAATGCATGCAGTGAAGACTGTACATTTTGCGGACAATCAGCGTTCTTTGATACAGGTATTGAAACATACCAATTACCATCACCTGAAGAAGTTGTGTCCAAAGCAAAAAAAGCAAAAGATGAAGGTGCAGAATCATATTGTCTTGTTGCAGCATGGCGTGAACCATCAAAGAATGATTTTGAGAAAGTTTGCAAAATTATTACTGAAATTAATGATAAAGTTGGAATCAGTGTAGAATGTAGTTTGGGATTTCTTACGGAAGAACAAGCAAAGAAACTCAAAGAACTCAAAGTAAAAAGGTACAATCATAACTTAGAGACTGCAAAATCAAAATTCCCAGAGATTTGTACTACTCACACATATGAAGACAGGTTGAAGACATTAGGAATTGCAAGAGAAGCCGGTTTAGAGTTGTGTACTGGTGGAATTATCGGTTTGGGGGAAACAAGAGAACAAAGATTAGAACTAACACTAGAACTTGCAAGATTATTCCCTGAAGAAGTTACAATAAACATACTAGTTCCAGTTCCAGGAACACCATTAGAATTGCAAACAGATTTACCAAATTCAGAAATTGTTAGAATGTTTTCTGTGATCAGATTCTTGCTGCCTGAATCAGTCATCAAGATATCGGGTGGAAGAGAGACCCAACTAGATGACTCTGGAGAAGAACTGCTTCAAAGCGGTGCAAATGGGATTATCACTTCAGGTTATCTAACTATGGGCGGTAATGAGGCTCAAAAAGACCGTCAAATGATTGAAAAAATTGGCCTCCAGGCATAAACTTGACTTTGTTGATGCAGAGTTACAAGCAATAAAACAAAACAATCTCTATAGGAAATTAAGATATGGAAAGGCAAATGGTGCACACATTACAATTAATGGTCAAAAACTACTCAATTTATGCTCAAATGACTATCTAGGAATCCCAATAACAAAAATTCAAGCAAATCAACTACAATCAAGTTCAAGACTAGTATCCGGAAATGATGAATCTTACAAAAAATTAGAAAAAGTACTTGCAAAACACAAGTCACAGCAAAACAGTTTGATTTATCCTACGGGATATATGGCAAATTTGGGTTCAATTTCTGCAATTGCAAAGAAAGGGGATTTGATTCTTAGTGACGAGTTAAACCATGCAAGTATTATTGAATCATGTAAGCTAACTGATGCAAAAGTTTCAATTTACAAACACAACGACATGCAAGATTTACAAATAAAGTCAAAACAAAAAGGAAAAAACAAATTCATAATCACTGAGGGAATTTTCAGTATGGATGGAGATGTATCATCTCTAAAACAAATAACTGAGATTGCAGAAAAATCTAATGCCATAACAATTGTAGATGATGCGCACGGAGATTTTGTAATTGGTGAAGACGGAAAAGGAACACCAAGCAGATTTAATGTTGCTAAGAAAATTGATTTGTATGTTAGTAGTTTAAGTAAAGGTTTAGGATCATTCGGAGGGTATATTGCTGCACAAAACAATATTGTCGATTTATGCATCAACAAATCAAAATCATTTATCTATACATCTGCTTTACCATCATTTTTGGTGAAACATTCTCTAAAAAGATTTGAGTCAAACAGAGAAAAACAAAAAAAGAAACTAGAGGAAAATACAAAATCACTATCTAAAGGTCTCAAACAAATTGGTTTTGAGATAAATTCAGAATCTCAAATTATCCCAATTGTTATTGGAGATGAAAAATCTGCAATGGACTTTGGGAAATTCCTATTCAATAAAGGGATATTCGCACAGCCAATAAGATATCCAACGGTTCCTAAAAATCAAGCCAGATTAAGAATTTCAGTCACGGCATGGTTTCAAGATAAGCATATTGAAAGAGCACTAGAGATATTTGATAAAGCATATACAAAATTCTGCTAATTATCTCATAGAGTCAAAGCCACCAAACATTGGCGATCCAATTAAAACAGCAGCCACAATAATGATGCCCAAAGTGACACCAACTATTATGAATCGTTTATTCATACCAAAATTAGGCGCAACCCAGTTAAAAACGGATTGTATTACCATTTGGTAAAAATCTGGAAGAATGCTTTAAAGTAAAAATTACAACTTTAGTATGTGGCAGAAATAACTCTAGCAGTTGCGGCATTGGCTGGACTTGGATCATTTGTTGCACCATGTATTTTACCTATGATTCCAGCATTTCTTGCATACATTTCAGGTACAACACTTTCAGAATTAAATCAGAAAGATGGAACAAATACAGTTTCAGTAAATAGAACAAACATCATTTTAAATTCAGTATTTTTTGTACTAGGATTCTCAGTTGTCTTTTCAACCATAGGAGTGATTATCAACAGTACGTTATCGTCTGCATCATGGGAAATAGTAGATGAGCTTAATCAAATTGGGGGTGTGATCATAATAGGATTCGGAATTTTCTTACTCCTTTCAATGAAAATAAACAAGCTTAACTTGGAGAGAAAATTCTTTCCAAAAAGATCTAGGGCTAGTTATCCAATGTCATTTGTGTTTGGTTTAGCATTTGCAGCCGGTTGGACTCCATGTGTTGGCCCAATACTAGGAAGTATACTTACACTTGCAGCAACAACACCATCTCTTGCATTTAATTTACTATTGGTATACTCCTTAGGACTAGGAATTCCATTCATCTTAATTGGAGTGTTTTACTCTAGAGCAAACAAAATCATTCGCTCAATGAGCAAACATCTAAAGTATTATAACATAATTTTAGGAGGATTCATCATAGTATTGGGAGTTTTGGTATTTACAAATCAGCTAGCATATATTGCAAACTTTCCGCTACTCAATGAACTAATACTCTTAGGGTGATCAAATGAAGTCAGAATTTAAAACAGCAATTTTTCTAGCAGTTGCAATAGGTGTAGGCATTGCAGCAATAAGTCTGGTATTTTCTACACTTGACCAGACTAATGTTACAAACATAGTCGGAGATTCCACTCAGATAGACAAGTCAGGATTCAAGAAAGCACCTGATTTAGTAGGAATTGCCCATTATCTGAATACAACTCCCGAAAAACTAGCCCAAGAGATAGAAGGAAAAGTTGTACTATATGATATTTGGACATATAGTTGCATCAACTGTATCAGAACTTTACCATACATTACAGCATGGGATGACAAATATGCTGATCAAGGATTGTTAATTATTGGAATTCATTCTCCTGAATTTGAATTTGAAAAAGTTCCTGAAAATGTACAAATGTCGATTGAAAAACATGGAATCAATTATCCTGTTGTGATGGACAATGACATGGAAACATGGGAAGCATTTGAAAACAGATATTGGCCAAGAAAATACATTGCAGATCATGAGGGATATATCAGATATGATCATATTGGAGAAGGCGGGTATCAAGAAACTGAAAAAATTATTCAGCAACTAATCAAAGAAAGATCAGATGCATTAGGAATTCAAATGACATCAGATTCAGCACTAGTAGATATTGAAGAATTTGAACATACTTTGTTTAGAACTCCAGAATTATATTTTGGATACTATTTTGCACAAAATAGAAATCAATTAGGAAGTGAAGAAGGATTCCAACCAGAAAAGATAGTAACATATGAGAATCCTGATAAAATAGAATTACACAAGTTTTACCCAACAGGAGCATGGAAAAATCATGAAGACAGTATGGAGTTGGTTTCAGAAACTGGAGAGATAAAATTACTGTACAATGCAAAAGAAGTAAACATTGTTACTGCAAATAATGCTGATCTTGAAATTTATCTTGACGGAGAGCCACTTTCAATCAAATATGCAGGACAAGATATTACTTTTGAAAATACAATAAGTGTTTCAGAACCAGGACTATACAATATTGTCACCAGTGAGGATAGCGCATCCCACGTAATGGAGATAAAGATCAAAGGTGAAGGATTCCAGATATTCACATTTACCTTTGGATAGTGTAACTACAACTATCTGTCACTCCAGTGACACCATCTACGGTGACAAATCTCTTTAAAACAAAATTTTTGACCAATATCGAGAATTAGACATGATAAGTAACTCTTGGAACAAAACACAGGAAGAAAGCATTTCTCAAAAAGTTATGGGAAAAGTAAAGCCAGATGAGCCACTAAAGAACAAAATCGACTTTGCACAGAAAAAATTACAATTTCAAATCTCAAAATTAGAAGGAATCAATGAAAAATTACAAGTAAAACATGATAAAATTTTTGAAAAAATCGTTCATGCTCATAAAAGTAACAAGAATGCATACGCACAAGCATATGCAAATGAACTAGCACAAGTTAGAAAAATGAAAAACATGGTTAGCGGTGCCAAACTTTCAATGGAGCAAGTTAAACTCAGACTAGACACAGTATCAGAACTAGGAGATGTAGTGGTCACACTTAGCCCATGTATGTCAGTCATCAAAGGATTAGCCCCATCACTTAACGGAATCATGCCAGAGGCAAATGCATCAATGCAAGACTTGTCATCAATTCTTGGAGATGTGATGTCAGGTTCATCAGTAGAATTAGGTGATTCCATGAACATTGGAGGAGAAGCCAATGCAGACACATTAGCAATCTTAGAAGAAGCACAAGGTGTTATTGCAGGTCAAACTAAAGCATCAATTCCAGATGTTCCAGACTCTCTCAAGCAACAAATTGTTGAGAGAAAATCTGACATTTTCATCTAGAACAGTATTCTAATTTTTTAGAATCACACATGAAAATCATTCGTTCCTTTAAACAATGATAATGTCATAAAAAAAATTAATGAATAAAATCATAGGAATTTTTATGGTCATGATTGTTTTGGGTATCCCAATAGCTTATGCCGACTCAGATAGAGATTCAAAATTAGAGTTTGCAGGAACATTGGAAGAGACATTAGGACATTTTTGGGCATTGGAATTGAACCTTGATGAAAATAATTCAAAACTTGCATTAGTGCACGCCACACATCCAATTTCAGAATTGTATGATACGATGAGTACTCATCTAGAAAATAATTCAAATTTTGATGAAAAACTAGAACAAACATTGTTAGAGTTAAAAAATAAAGCTAGTACGAATGTAAGCAGAGAAGAAGCTCAAACAGCAATTGACGAAGCAAAAGAAATCATTCGAGAAGCAAGAGGAATTGTAGTAGGTCAAGAATTAAGTGATGAGTCTGAATTCAAAATGCAATTAATCAATGGTCTTTTGGAAACATCAAAAGTTGAATACAATGAGGCAGTTGTTAATGGAGTTATTGAAGAGATGGCAGAATTTCAAGATGGAACAGCATTCATTTGGCAATCACAGCAAATATTCAGCACATTTGAAAATGAACTAGACCCCATAGATGCTGAAAGAATCAACGAGTATTATTCTCAAGTTTGGTCAGACTTTGACTCAAGGGCAGAACCTACAGATGTAACAAATTCTATTGATTTGATAATTCAAGAATTTGAAGAATTGTCCGGAATTCAATCAATTGTATCTGATCATGAATTAGAATATCTTGCAAGTTTAGCTCCTTTGAAACAACTCAAAGAAGGTGTTGGACCAAATGAAGTTCAATGCAAAATAACACATTCACTTGTGTTCAAATCATCAGGACAACCTGCTTGTGTCAAACATTCAAGCGTTCAAAAATTAATCAGTATGGGTTGGAGCCAATAATCTATTTTGATTTCTTTTTACTTTTTTGAACAAGAATTTTTTTTATTCTAGAAATTGTAGGGTAACTATATCCACGTCGACGATAATTTGCAATCATCATCTTCCAATTTTTCAATCTCCATTGAGCTTGTTCAGTAGTTACAGAATGAACTTCCTTTTGGATAATACTTTTTCTTCCAACCTTTAGAGTTCCTGCATCTTTGGCAGACCATCTGTTTTTAGCAAATTTTAATCCAGTAAGAATTTCTTCAACAGGCATATCTTTGAAATAATCTTTGAGTTTTTTTAGTTCAGCGTCGGTTGGTTTTTTAGAAATAGGTAACTCAATAGTTGTTTTTGCCATGAAATATCTAGTTTGTCATGTCTTAAGAAAATCTTGATAAATCAGAATTAACTAAAGATAGAAATTATTGAGTCAGCAAGGGAGTGGAACTAAAGAATTTTTGCACAATGTCAAATACATTCCGGACCCAAGAATTATTGCTGCAAATGCAGCCAAGGGCACTAAAATAAACAAATTAGTTTTCATTCCCATGATCAAAAAATACAGCTAATCACTATAAAATTGTCACAGTTTTAATCAACAGTGATAGTAAAGATCCCTTTAGTTTTAGGATCTTGTAATAAAGAAACCATTTCTCTAGGTAACAAATCAGATGCTTTGTCACATTTTACAGCTAAAGTTCTAGGACATACAAAATCACTTTTTCTAATTACAATATCTTCATTATGGGTCAGAATAAGATCAGGGTGTCCTTTTCCCTCTACAGAGAAACTATAATCACCAACATTAATTGAAAATGTAACTTTTGAATCAGGATTTTTTAGTTTATTTTTTAGATCTTGTGGCAAATCAGCACATGCATGATTTGCATTAACACCAACTATACAATCACCTTGAGGTGTCAAATGAGACTCTTTCGTAATCTCTATAGTTTTTTGATGATTGGATCTGATATTTTCATGTCCTGAAAATTCAATTTCGAATCTCACGGCAAAATAAATAGGCTAGACTTAAATTAAACTTTCAGAGCATTGGAATCAAATGCTTCCTGCACAACAAGGTTACGATAGAGCAATCACAGTATTCTCACCAGACGGCAGATTATACCAAGTCGAATATGCAATTGAGACGGTAAGAAGAGGAACAATTGCAGTGGGGGTAAAATGTAAAGAGGGTATCGTAATAGCAGTTGAAGAAAAACCAAGAAAATTGCAGATTTCTAAAACAGCACAAAAAATCTTCCAAATCGATGATCATGTAGGAGTTGCTGCAGCAGGATACATTCCAGATGCAAGAAGTCAAGTTGACAATGCAAGATTCTTTTCTCAAAGTAACAAAATGATTTATGATGAACCTGTAGAAGTTGAAACAATTGCTAAACACTTAGCTGATCAATCTCAACAATATACCCAATATGCAGGTGTAAGACCATTTGGTGTTGCATTAATTCTTGGAGGAGTTGTTGGAGGTAAACCACAATTGTATTTGACAGACCCAAGTGGTACATACATCTCATATGATGCAATTGCAATTGGTTCAGGTTCTGATCAAGTAACTGATTTCTTAGAAAAAACATACAAAAATGATCTTTCATTAGATGATGCAGCAGCATTAGCTTGTGCAGGAATTTATCTATCAAGTGAAGATAAAGATGGTACAGGTCACATCAGAATGGCACACATCAAAACAGAAACTGGTTTGTATGAAATTGTTTCAGAGGAGCAGGTTACAAATTATGCAAATACTGCTAAACAAAATTATCCACACGACAAAAATTAATTATTTTATCTGTTTGTGAGACTCGATTATATTGAAATTATCTGTTGCAATTCCAGAATCTTCCCTATCAGATGAATCATTAAAGATAGACAAAACAAGAAAAATCTCAGTTTTAGCTAGAGCATGTGCAATTTTTAAAATTGAAACAATCTACGTCTACCAAGAAGGAAACAACAAACAAGATGGAAGTTTGATGGTAATGATTCTAAAATATTTAGAAACACCACAATTTTTGAGAAGAAGACTGTTTTCCAAAGTAAATGATTTGAAATTTGCAGGGGTTTTGCAACCATTAAGAATACCAAGTCATGTTACACTTGCAAATCCAAAAAAGATTAGCAGGGGGGATGTTAGAGAAGGAATAGTTGTAGGTGTTAAAGGAAAAAGATTTGTGGATGTTGGTATCAATCAATTAATTCCATTTTTTGGTAAAACATCAATGGGAAAAAGAGTGACAGTACAATTCAAGGAAGGATATCCAAATTTCTCAATTAAAGAAATTAACAGAAATGAGACACCAGATTATTGGGGATATGCTGTCAAAGAGCGTGCAAACCTATTTTCACTATTATCAGAATGGAAAGGAAACATAATCCTTACCTCAAGAAAAGGTAAAACTGCAACAAAAGAACAGATTGCAAAATATACAAAGTCAGATCAGCCAACACTTGTTGTGTTTGGTTCTCCTGAAAAAGGAATTCACGAGATCCTAGGAGGTAAAATGAAAAATGTACAAAATGCAAAGTCTCTAAACTTTTTCCCAAATCAAGCCACACAAACAGTACGTCTAGAAGAAGCATTACTAGGAACATTATCCATAATTAATGCACAAAGTGCATCATAATCATGGCAGAAAGAAAAAATTTTTTGTTATTGGCTATTGGTGTCGGAGTTGCAGGAGTTGTAATTGGAACAATTACAATTTGGAATATGGTAAATGAAATTCTAAATCCTTAATTTTAGGCACAGTTGGTTAACCAGTAATTTTTTAATGGTTAACCAAGTCTCACATGGTTTAATAGAGGGCAATCGATGCTGAATTTTACACATGGGTGCTAGAAAAAGACATTCACCACGTAGAGGAAGCCTTGCGTATTCACCTAGAGTACGTGCTAAAAGCATGGAGGCAAGAATCAGAGCATGGCCAAAATTAGATTCAGAAGAGCCAAAAATTTTAGCTCACTGTGGTTTCAAAGCAGGATGTGTTCAGATTGTCAGTATTGATGATCGTGAAAAAGTACCTAATGCAGGAAAGCAACTAGTAAGTCTTGGAACAGTTCTAGTTACACCACCAGTTTTGATTCTAGGAATTAGAGGTTATTCAAAAGATCATGACGGACGTCATGCAGAGTTTGATGTTTATGCAGAAGACATTCCAAAAAATATCGCTAAAGAAATTTCATTAAAAAATAAACAAGAAAACGCAATAGACAATGCAGAAAAAAGTTTGAAAAAGATTAAAGAGATTTTTGCAATTGTTGCAATATCCCCAAGTGCAGCAGGACTTGAGCAAAAGAAACCATATGTCTTTGAAGCTTCAGTAAGCGGCGGAGATATTCCAAAACAATTTACACATGTTAAAGAATTACTTGGAAAAGAAATTAAGATTGATCAAATTTTCGAAACAGGTGCAAGTGTTGACGTTGCTGCCATTACAAAAGGTAAAGGATGGCAAGGTGTTTTGAAAAGATGGAACGTGAAAAAGAAACAACACAAATCAAGAAAGACAGTTAGAGAAGTTGGTTCCCTCGGTCCAATTTCACCACAAAGTGTCATGTACACAGTTCCAAGAGCAGGACAGTTTGGATTCCATCAAAGAGTTGAATATGACAAAAGAATTATGATTATGGGTAACACTGATGACGATAAATTAAAAATCAATCCAGACGGTGGTTTCAAACACTTTGGATTGGTTAAAGGAGATTTTATCGTCTTGAAAGGGTCAGTTCCAGGAGCATATAGAAGACTAATCAAACTGAGAAGTCAAATCAGAAATGTTCCAGACAAAGTCAACAAGCCAAACATCTTGGAGGTAGTAGTATGACCAAAGCATCAGTATACACAACAACTGGAACAAAAGATGGAGAAGTAGAACTACCACCAGTATTTTCCACACCATTTAGAAGAGAATTGATCCACAAAGCTTTCACTAATCTTACATCACACAAATTCCAACCACAAGGAAGACATCCAACTGCAGGACAAGATGTAGTTGCAGATTCTAATGATCCACCAACAGGTCAAGGTGTCTCTAGAGTTGCAAGAGCACAAGGTGGAGGCGGTGGAAGACAAGGTCAAGGTGCAGAAGTTGCATCCACAAGAGGAGGAAGACAAGCACACCCACCTATTGTTGAGAAAGTGATTTACAAAAAATTAAACAAAAAAGAAAAGAAATTAGCATTATGTTCTGCAATTGCAGCAACTGCATCAAAAGATAGAGTTGAATCAAGAGGTCATAAAGTAGAAGGAATAGAATCATTCCCAATTGTGGTTTCAGATGATATTGAATCAGTTTCTAAAACAAGTGAAGTATCAAAAATACTAGATTCATTAAAACTAACACAAGATGTAGAAAGATTACTAGCCAGAAAACCACGTTCTGGACAATCAAGACTTAGAGGAAGAAGCAAGAAGGTTGGAAAGAGTGTATTGTTTGTGACTAAAGACGCATCAAATATTTCAAAAGCAATTGGGGCACTACCAGGAGTAGAGGCAACAAGTGTCAAAGATTTGAGCGTACTAGATTTAGCTCCGGGTTCAGACCCAATTAGATTAACCGTATATTCAAAATCTGCAATTGAAGAGATTGGAAAAATAAAATCAACACATCTAGAGGTAATGGCGAAAGTACAATGAATGTAGATCAAGCAAGTAAAATCATAATCAAACCATACATCACTGAAAAGACATTTGCAATGGTAGAAAACGAAAGTAAGATTTGTTTCATAGTGGAGAGATCAGCAAGCAAACCAGAGATTGCTGATGCAGTTAACACATTATACAATGAAAAAGTCACTAACGTCAACACTGCCAGAACAATTTACGGTAAGAAAGCATTTGTCCAGTTTGAAAATACAGAAAAAGCAAGAGACCTCGCAACAAAGATAGGAATGCTATAATAGGGAGCTAGAAGGGGAAGAACAAAAATGGTTAAAGAGTTTTCATATAGAGGAATTCCAAAAGAAGAACTAGACAATATGTCATTAGAAAAATTATTCCAATTATTCAATGCAAGACAAAGAAGATCTCTTACCAGAGGAATTAACGATGGTAAAAGAAAATTAATTGAAGAGATCAAAGCAGCAAAAGCAGGCAAATTAAAAAATCCAATCAAGACTCATGTTAGAGATTTGATTATCCTACCATACATGGTAGATGTTACAGTAAATGTTTTCTCAGGAAAAGAATTCAGACCAGTTGCAATCAGAACAGAGATGATTGGTCATTACTTGGGAGAATATGTCATAACAAACAGAAAGGTTTCACACGGTGCACCAGGTGTTGGCGCATCAAGATCCAGCCTCTACGTACCATTGAAGTGATTAGTATGGGTAGATTCGGTTACGCTTTCCAAAATTATGATGCAACAAGACATGTACGTTCTTCATTGAGAGAAAAAGACATTTCACATAAACATGCAAGAGAAGTTGCAGTAGCAATTAAAGGATTATCAATTGAAAAAGCAAGAGATTACTTGCAAGCAGTAGTACATAAAGACAGAGCAGTTGCATTTAGAAGATTCAAGAACCAAGTAGGACACAAAGCAGACCCAGGTATGATGGCTGGACGTTATCCACAAAAAACAGCAAAAGAATTCATCAAGGTTTTAGATAATTTGGAATCAAATGCAGAGTACAAAGGTATGGATTTAGATAGATTAAAGATTGTAAACGCAACTGTTCACAAAGGAGTAATCGTAAAAAGATTCATCCCAAGAGCAATGGGAAGAGCAACTCCAAAGAACAACGTATTGACACATGTTGAGTTGGTGGCTCAGGAGATTTAGAAATGTCATCTGTGAAAAATGTAATCAAAGATAATTACAACATGATGCTCCTCAAAGACTATCTCAGAGAAGCAATCAAAGAAGCAGGATTTTCACACGCAGAGATTTCAAAAACACCAACAGGTACAAGAGTTGCATTACATGTAACAAGACCAGGAATAGTTATCGGAAGAAAAGGTTCAGGAATTAGAGAACTCACTGACAAACTAGCAACAGACTTTGGATTAAAGAACCCGCAAATTTCAGTAGTAGAGATTGAGAAACCAGAATTATCACCAAGTGTAATGTGTAATAGAATGGCTTCTCATCTTGAAAGAGGTACAGCATTTAGAAGAGCAACAATGTGGACTCTAAAACAAATCATGGAAAATGGTGCAATGGGAGTTCAAATTACAATTTCAGGTAAACTAAGAGGTGACCGTTCTGCATTTGAGAAACACACAGCAGGAATTTTGCCAAGAGCAGGCCATCATGCAGAAGTAATTGTTGCTGAAGATATTGCACATGTAGGAACTGCAATGGGATTAATCGGAATTAGAATTAGAATTGCAAGAAAAGAAAAATTTGTTCCAGAATTTGAAATGAAGGCTGAAAAACCAAAGAAAGCAAAACAAGTCAAGGATGCCCAAACTGGAAAGATGAGAGATGAAACAGCAGCCGAGAAGAAAGCAAGAACTGAATCTGAACAAATTGCAATGGAAGAAGAGAAGATGAAAGAGCTTGAAACATTAGAAGAAGAGGAGGCCAAACTCAAATGACCAGAATCAGTATGAAGACAATTAAACAACTAAACGAAAAAGATCTAAAAAGCAAGATCCAAGAATCAAGAAGTGAACTTGCAAAACTTAGAGTAGATGCAGCAAAAGGCACTCTAAGAAAAGAAAGTGGAAAACTAAGACCACTACGCCACGACATTGCAAGAATGCTAACTAGACTAAACGAGATGAAGAAAGAGAAATGATCACAGCAGATAACATAACCTCACATGAATTTATCGGATTGAACACTGAGATTGTAGAATCAACCAATCAACAAGTAATAGGATTAAATGGAAGAATTGAAAATGAAACAAAATCAATGTTTACAATTAACACAGAAAATGGAATGAGATCAATTGCAAAATCAACAAGTAATTGGAAATTCTCAATTGACAATAATGATATTATTGTTGAAGGTTCCAAAATTGCAAAAAGACCATTTGATAGAATTGGAGGTAAGGCATGACTAGAAACATTGGATTAAAAGTAAAAGAACCAAAGAGAGAGTGCACAGATAAACACTGTCCATTCCACGGAGAATTAGCAATCAGAGGTAAACTCTTTGACGGTAAAGTCACAGGTAGTAAAGCAAAACAAACAATCACTTTGCAAAAAGATGCACCAATTTACTTTAACAAATTCAAGAGATATGCAAGGGGTAAGAGTAGCATTCATGCTCACGTACCAGGTTGCATTGACGTGGAATCCGGAGATAGTGTATTGACTGCAGAATGCAGACCAATATCAAAATCAGTCTCATATGTTGTAGTGGAGGTTAGATCATAATGGCAAAGCAAGCAGGTAAGGGAGTAGAGGAATTCCGTCCATATGTAACTAAAGTAATTCCAGTTGGAGCAAATATTGTATGTGCAGATAATTCTGGCGCAAAAATTTTAGAAGTAATCAATGTTCCAAGACACAAAACAAGAGCATCAAGACTACCTTCAGCATCAGTTGGAGACTTTTGTAATGTTGTTGTAAAGAAAGGACCAGCTGAATTAAGAAAGCAAGTGTATGGTGCAGTTATAATTAGACAAAAATATCCAGTTCGAAGATTAAACGGTGTAAGAGTTTGTTTTGAAGACAATGCAGCAGTGTTGATTACTCCAGAAGGAGAAACAAAAGGAACAGACATCAAAGGACCAGTAGCAGCAGAAGCTTCAGAAAAATGGCCTAGAGTAGCTAACTTGGCATCAATGGTGGTATAAGAAAATGAAACCAACTAAAATGCGTAACAAGATGATTTATCGAGCATCCTACCAAACAAAAAGTAAACAACTTGGAAGTGCACTATCAAAAGATCTGCATAAAAAATATGGAAAGAGAAGTGTTAGAGTAATTGAAGGTGACAGTGTTACAATTCTCAGAGGAGAATTCAAGGGTGTAGATGGCAAAGTTTCAGAAGTATCTACAGAGAAAAGCAGTGTTGCAATTGAAGGAGTAAAAAAAGAAAAAACAAAGGGTGATAAATTTGATGTATACATTCACACCTCAAACTTACTAGTCACATCATTAAACACAGATGACAAATGGAGAATGGCAAAACTGGAGGGTAAAGATCCAACCAAACAGCCTAAAGAAACAAAAGTGGAGAAAAAATCCGAAAATAAGGAGAATGAAGGTTAATGGTAAGTATTTCAGGTAGTAAAAAGCTCAAACGTCAAATGGCACCTCAATTCTGGGGAATAGCCAGAAAAGACAAGAGATTTGTAATTACAACAAGACCAGGACCACACAAAAAACAACAATCAGTTCCAACAGCTGTGTTCCTCAGAGATATGCTAAAGATAGTTACAAGTCTTAGAGAAGCAAAGACTTCAATCTATTCTGGAAAAGTAAAGATTGATGGTGTTGTTAGAAAATCACTTCATCATGCAATTGGTCTAATGGATGTGGTCGAATTAGAAAATGTTTCAGATGTTTATCGTCTTGTTCCAACGGATGGTAAATTACTAAAACCAATCAAAATTAACGAATCAGAGAAAACAAAAAAACTTGTAAGAGTTACAAGTAAAACCACAATCAACAAAGGAAAAATGCAAATTGGATTCCATGATGGTCGTTCAACAATTTCAGATACCAAAGTAAATGTTGGTGATGTATGTTTGATACAAGTACCAGATCAAAAAATTCTTGAAGTAATCAAATTAGAAGCAGGTAACAATGGATTAGTTACACGTGGAATTAACGCAGGACAAATTGGAAAAATTGAAAGTATTGAAGAAGGTACATTCATTCTTCCAAAAAGAGTCATCCTATCTTTAGGAGATAGAAAAATCGAAATTCCAGCAGATATCATCATGCCAATCGGAAAAGAGGATCCAGTAATTCAATTAAAGTGATAATATGTCTCAAACAACAGAATCTCCAATGAAAAGAATCTCCTTAGAGAAAGTAGTTCTCAATATGGGAGTTGGTAAATCAGGAGATGTAATTGAAATTGCAAGTAGAGCATTAGAACAAATTTCAGGTAAAAAACCAGCACCACGTAATGCAAAAGAAACACAAAGAGATTGGGGAGTTAGAAAAGGAGAGCCAATCGGAGTTGCAGTAACAATTCGTGGTGATGATGCAAAGGCATTGTTGAAAAGATTACTTGAGGCAAAAGGAAATACAGTAAATGGAAGATCCTTTGATAACTTTGGAAATTATTCATTTGGAATTAGAGAACATATCGACATTCCAGGTGTAAAATATGAACCATCAATTGGAATTTTAGGTCTTGGAATTTCAGTCACATTGACTAGACCAGGATACGGAATTAGAAGAAGAAGTAAGCACAAAGCAAGTGTTGGTAAATCTCACATCATTACTAGTCAAGAAGCAAAGGATTATCTAGCAAAAGAGTTTGGAGTGACGGTAGCATAATGGCAAAAGATAGATCATACGAATTCACTGGAAGAAAAAAACACGATTTTGGTAGAGGTTCCAGATGGTGTAAAAGATGTGGGGATTATACAGCAGTTATTCAAAAATATGATTTAATGATATGCAGACGATGCTTCAGAGAAGTAGCAACATCTCTAGGATTTAGGAAAAATCGGTGATAAAAGATGCCAGCAACTAACATTTTAGCAAATCTATTCGTCACATTATACAATAATGAGACAAGAAGAAAGGGTGAATGTACTATTCTTCCAACTTCAAAATTAGGAATTGAAGTTCTCAAAACACTTCAAAAAGACGGATACATTGGAGAGTTTGAACACATTGATGACAAAAGAGGAGGAAAATTTAAAATCAAATTATTAGCAAAAATAACAAAGTGTGGAGCAATTTCACCAAGATTCAAAGTAAAGACAGACGAATTCAACAACTGGGAACAACAGTACTTGCCAGCATATGATAGAGGAATGCTTCTAGTCACTACTAATCAAGGTGTAATGTCACATCATGAAGCAACGCAAAAAGGAATTGGAGGATTTTTGATAGGATATGTCTACTAGTCAACTTGAAAAAATGCAAGATCAGGTAGAAATTCCTGAAGGAGTAACAGTTACACAAAACAAAAACATGTTATTGTTTCAAGGTCCATTAGGTAAAACACACAAAAACTTTAGAAATATTCCAGTAAAAATCGAAATTGCAGATGGTAAAGTTAATCTCAAAACAATTGGTGAAAGAAAGAGAGATTACGCAATCCTACATACCGCAAGATCAATTATCAGAAATATTTGCGAAGGTCTTGTTGAAGGATACACAATTAAAATGAAAGTAGTGTTTGCTCACTTTCCAATTACAGTAAAAGTAGAAGGTAAAAAAATTCTAATTGAAAACTTCCAAGGTGAGAGAGCCCCAAGAAGTACACACATCATGGGAAATACTAAAGTAATTCCAAAAGGTGAAGATGTAATTCTTACAGGAGAAGTTTGGACAGACATTACACAAACTGCTGCAAATATTGAATTAAAAACTAAAGTAAAAAACAAAGATCATAGAGTTTTCTTAGACGGTATCTACGTCTATGAAAAGAAAAAAGGTATAGAAAAATAAATTCCAGTTTTTCTAATGACCCTAGATCCTGAATTTGCTAAACAAACAACAGACCTAATCACACAGACTTTAGAATTATACAAAAAATCAGGAGCTTCGCCAAGAGTGGGAGAGATATGGAATTGTGAAAAAATAGGAGATTTCTTATGTGGATTTTTTGTGGGGGAAATGGTAGGTTCTGCACTAAGTGCATTTCAAGTAGTCCATCAAAGGGAACCTACAGCAGATGAGCACTTAGAGATAATCGAATTAGTAGAGAGCCATTCAAAAGAAATCAAAGACTTTTTTGCCAAATTTAACTAAACTACTAACAACTTTGGTCTAAATTGTATAGTCGCAAGGATTAAATCACTTTTGCCAAGGTACAAACATGTTGCCGCCCTAGCTCAGCGTGGTAGAGCATCCGACTGTTAATCGGACGGTCGTCAGTTCAAGTCTGATGGGCGGCGCCACTTATTTCTAAACTCGAGTTTTGAAATATTTTATTTTGATTCCATGTAGATAATTACCAATATAGAAAAATTATGTTTCTAAATTCGAAATTAGAAATATTGATCGGTTGACAGTAATTGGTTTACACTATTAGACAACATAGATCTAATAGATGATCGCATATTTAGAATAATGCAGGAGGTTTACATTGGTCAGAACTAGAAGGGCCAACAGATATTGTGTTGATTGTGGCGCTAGACTAGTGTATTACCCTAGATTATCAAACCCAAAAGCACCAAACGAACACAGAGTACTAGTTTATGCATGTCCAGATTGTACTGATGACTTTGAAAAACCAAAAATGTTCTCAATTAAAAGGAACCAAGTAGAAGATCCATTAGAAACTGTGGAAATTGAAATTACACAAGTACAGAAAAAAGCAGCTTCTACAAAATAATTTTAAGAAAATGTCCTATCCAGAAAGAACAAGAAGCAATCTATGGTTTTTGTTACCAATATTTTTTGGGATAATAGGCGGAATTATAGCATATTTTATTTTGCGTAATGACGATCCAAAGAAAGCAAAGAATTGTTTGTATGTAGGAATTGCATTGATGGTTGCAGGTTTAGTTTTCAATGCAATTATTGCTTCACTTATTCCTGAATTTGGTTCAGGTTTCAGAGTAAATGTCTAAGAAAAATTTGATGTTTTACAAGTAAAGAATTTCAATATTTCTAAACTCGAATTTAGAAATATTAGAAATTTAGTGCTGTAATCATTTGATTTGAATCATATAGAAGCACTTGCAACAATTTGTAATGAGTGCATCAAGAATGAGAGACAATGTTGAAAGATGGTTGATTCATGAAGGATTAAAGTTTGAAGAAACCAAAAATCCAGATAACGTGTTTCAAATTCTGGTAAAACATGCGGGTCCTGCAGGCGTTCCAGTAGAAATCTTTGAACCAAAAGCACAACAAGGAATTTTGGTAATTGGTTCAAAAATTAATATGAAAAATAATCAAATTTCAAGATATTTGGGATTTAGTGAAGAAGAAAAGACCAAATTTGAGAAAAAAGTGGCAGATTATTGCTACACACTCCAGGCAATCAACAAAAATACTACAGAAGATGGAAAACGAAAGATTGGAGTCTATGTAGTATTAGACAAAGAGGAAAGTATCAATCAACAAGGATTGTTTGATGCAATGGACAGAGTTTCAGAAATGCACGAAAAAACAGCAAGATTCCTACTGAAGACATTCTAAAATAGACGATTTATCAGTTATACGCGGGCCTTATATCAAAAATTACCATATTCTATTCATGAAAAGAAAAACAACAAAATCAAAACCAAGAGAACTTACAATTTCTACAAAAGAATTGTCAAGATTTGGCATGGGGGTTATGAACAGAGCCCTCAAAGTAGTAAATACTGCAAAAAAAGGCAAAATTACAATTAGAGTAGAGCAACAATAAACTCAAATTTTGTCATTTCAATGAAAGGGGCTTTTTGCCCCTTTTTCCAATTTTAGGACATGATTTTTGAAGAATTACCAAAGTTAATGCAAAACAATGAACATAGTTTTGATGGAGACATATTCAATTTTGAGCACGGTGTTGATCATTTTTCCAGTAACAGAACTTGCAGGCAAAATGATGGATAGTTTAAGCCATATTTTTACCCAAAAAACCCCCCTATTTTGGTAGAAAATGTATGTTCAGATGGACAAGTAGAAGGCAAAATCAGAATATTTTGCAAAAAATTCATGGAAATTAATGATTTAGAGATTGATGAGGATACAATTAACGACTCATTTGTAAGTACCAATAATCTATTTGACAATTTTAGAATTCTTTCATCAGAGATTTTTACTCAAGTTTCAGAGATAATGACAGAGTTGACACAGAATTTTCTAAAATAATGGATTTTGCATAGTTATGCCTAGGCGTTAAACCCCCCTCTAATTTTAGCACAATTAGGCACAATACCAATTTTTCAAAATTAGGCGTTTTGAGGGGGGGTTGAACACTTGTGCCTAGATATGAAATGCAACCCTCAAACCACCAAGATGTCCCAGCTAAACATGTATGATCTTTTTAGGTCGTGCCTAGAAGCTCAACCCCCATATTTTGTTGAAAAAATCATCAAAAATTGCTAAAAATGGACCAAAGAATGACCAAAAAATACCAAGATAGAAGACTAGATTGAATAAAAATTAAGGGGATTTTAGAT
>VMBT01000414.1_pt1 | contig 27739 bp, 23 predicted proteins | sample 4404301 | NCBI WGS metagenome assembly VMBT01 (sample SAMN12238535, study PRJNA552566) | marine metagenome | isolation source: Coastal seawater | place: USA: coastal Georgia, Sapelo Island | collected 2008-08/2009-08
CAAGACGAGCAAAATCAGCAGAAAGAATCGAAGGAGAAAGAGTGATTTCAGGCATTTAAATTTGTTTAATCAAATTTGTATTGAAGTGGAGATTTACTCAATCGGGTCCAAATTATCCGCCATTAAGAACGTCATTTTTTTGAAGAAGGATTGAATTTCTAAAAGTCCTACACCTGCTCATTGAAAGCACCGCGCTGGCGCAATAATTCCCGATATAGCTGCGGATGTTTTTCGAAGGGCTCTCTGCCATGTGCCCAAAAGTGATTATTGATCAATAGGATGTGTCCGGTGGGCAATGGGATGGAGAGGGTTTTTGGAGAATTTTCCATTGAATGAGACATGTCCCTCAGAAAAAGGGCCTGCTCTATAGTGTGTGGATAAGCGAACTGGTCGATGAAACAGAGACAGGGCCGACCATTGCGCTGATAAAATGTCTGACGCTTTACAGAGACTGAAACATTTTTGCTTGGTGGAGATTTATATTCCATGGGAGTGTGTCCCAAAGGATGCTCCGCAAAGATCTCCATTTCTTCCCAATCGTCCAGGTGTAACAGTCTGCTTTCTCCTCCCACCGCATTTTCTTCCTTGAGCTTGAGCATCAAGACCCAATCGGTTGTCTCGTCCACATAAGTCCCATCAGTATGCAGGGTAAAAAGCCTGTAAGCTTGACGTAGGTAGGAGTCACTGCTGTCAGTGTCCTTTACATCAAAGCAGGCGTAGTACTTCCCGCTCATGGAGTCGAAATTTGGTAAGCCAACCAAGTGACTGACTGCCGTGGAAATTTTGATCAAATCGTCTTTGTGGAGGTCGGGAGGAGTACTGATTTCCAAAGCTCCGGTTGCTCGGTCATGTAACGTTTCGACGAGGATTTTTTTGAGTGAGCCACCGCATTCTTCATCTAAGAGATGGGCCAGAACAAGCCGTTGATATGGAACGTATTCTAGCTCTTGAACACTGATTTCCTTGGTAGATGCTAGAAAGTTTTCAAGAACAACCATTGGTAGATGTAGTTCCTGTAATCTCGGATTGAGTGAGTGGGAACGTTGGCTCAATTGGGTTGTTGGAAAGCTTTGAAAGCTTGGCATTTTGATCCGGTGGCTTGGTGGAAGTACAACTGGTGAGTTAATAGAATCAAAGATATCAGATCGATGTACTTCTGAAAAGGAGGATTAGTGTTTGTTGATAGAATGCTCTCAGTTTCCTGACTTGCCCCTTCGATAATTCAGGAACAAAACAGCGCAAATCAATAAGACCCCTGAGGCCTCAATCGGCACCTCCGGCCAAAAGACGGAAATGATTCCAGGAATCAGTAAGACACGTTGCCACCAATCCATTGGTGCCCACAAATATCCTTCCAAGACAGCTGCGAAGGCGACTAGCGCAATGATCACAATGATTCCATTCCAAAGTACTAAATGAAGTGGTCCTCCAAGAATGATCACCTCATTGTAGACCATGAAAAGTGGAATCAAGTAGAGCCCCTTGGCATACTTCCAAGCTTGGAAGCTGGTTTCCATCGGTCGAGCCCCAGCAATCGCAGCTCCTGCAAAACCAGCCAGAGCGACAGGCGGAGTGACGTTTGAGTCCTGGGAATACCAAAAGACCAACAGGTGCGCAACCAGCAGGGGAACCCCAAACTCAGAGGTCAGGGCTGGACCGACAAGAATGATCAAAACGATGTACGATGCGGTGACGGGCAACCCCATCCCCAAGATCAAGCTGGCTACAATTACCAGAATCAATGCGAAGAAAAGATTTCCTCCTGAAAAAGCCAGCATCATCGCAGAGAATTTCAAACCAAGACCGGTCAAGCCAACGACACCCACGATAACACCAGCCACGGCACAGGCTACCGAAACAGCGACGGCATTCCGACTTCCTAGCTCCATTGCCTGCAAAGTGAGTTTCAGGCCTCTGTTGAGAAGCTCAACAAAACTCTTTTCAGGATTTTGATCATTGTAAAACTGCCAAAGTGAGCGTCCACCAGCGGCACCAATCACTGATAAAATTGTGTAGAAACCCACCCGCATTGGGGAAAAGCCAGCGATAAGTAACCACGTCAGAATGACTAGCGGCAGTAGGAAGTGCCACCCATCTCGAAGTACTTGGCTAACTTGAGGCAATTCTTCAGCCGACAATCCCTTCATCCCTTGTTTTACAGCGGCGATGTGCACTAGCAGATAAACCGCCATGAAATAGAGGAAAGCTGGGAAAATCGAGACTAGGACAATGTCGATATAAGGTGTTTGTGTAAATTCACTCATCAGGAAAGCCCCTGCCCCCATCAGGGGAGGCATAATCTGTCCTCCCGTAGATGCGGCCGCCTCAATGCCTCCAGCTTGGGCTGGCCGGTATCCAAGTCTTTTCATCAAGGGGATCGTGAAAGCTCCTGTTGTGACAACATTAGCGATAGCCGATCCTGAAATTGATCCCATCCCAGCAGAGGCGACAATAGCAGCTTTAGCTGGTCCTCCGCGTTGTCTTCCTGTAGTGGCGTAAGCCAGGTCAATGAAGAACTTTCCTGCACCAGTCACCTCTAGAAAAGCTCCAAAGAGGACAAACACAAAAATGAAGGTGGAAGCCACACCGAGAGGAATTCCAAAGATTCCTTCAGCACCCAAGGTCATCTGACTCGCGGCTCGATCCAGTGAATAGCCTCTGTGATTCAGAATTCCGGGTAAAAAGTCTGCTAACCAGGGAAGTTCTCCTTTTCTGCCAGCAAAAGCGTAAACAATAAAAACGGATGCGATTACAGTCATTCCCAACCCGACAGCACGTCGAGCGGCTTCCAGTACGAGGATGGTAGTGATGATTCCAACGGTCACATCAATCTGTCTCGGGAAGATCGAGTTGGCAATCGTGTCAATGTTTAATGGAACCCAAAAACCAACGAGAATTCCTCCTCCTATCAAAACCCCATCAATGATCCAACCCAAAATCCCACGTGGTCGATTTGCTCCAAAGACGGGATAGATCAGGAAGCAAAGGACCAAGATAAAACTTAAATGGATCGGTCGCTGGAAGAAAAGACCTAGGGGTTCAATGCCCGCAGCGTATAATTGAAAAAGTGAGAGGGCGACTCCGGTAATGGCGATCAGCCGGAGGACCAGCGTTGGATTAGGGGTGGAGGTTTCGGTAGATGCGTTCATCAGTTTGACTCCGAATTTAATGAAATTCGGACGCGGGCTCTTTCAGCAAGGGCTGTCAGTGAGATTTCATTGTGATCCGTCCTCAAGCGATGATTCACGAGTGGACCACCTGGTCGAAGGATATAAGCATTTCCAGGAACAGGCTCATCCAGATCTTCAATCCAATAACCCCCCTGCCCATCGGAGGTCTGTCTGCCTCTGCCTGGAATGTGATCCAGCCCGGCTGCAAAATCTGGTAAGTGAGACCGAACCAGAGTCATCACCCCAGCTCGATTTTCGTAGCAGTCCTCGACCTCAAAGCCTTGAACAGAGTGATTCCAGAGAATACACCAGCGGTCACCTACAAACATTTGGAAGCTGGCAAGCTTAGTTTTGGAATCAGCCAGGCTCACTGTGAGAATTTCTGCTCTCAGGGAGCCTGAACTGAAAAGGAGCAGAGAAAAGATCCCCACCCCTTTCCAAAACCTCACGGACGCAAGCGTGCCGGAATGGAGGCGCCTACTTCCTCATAGTAGCGAATAGCGCCTGGGTGGAGGGGTACTGGGGTTGCAGCCAGCGTAAAATCAATGGTGGTTTGATTTGCAGCTGGGTGAACTGCAATCAGTTCGGCAATGTTTTCAAACATTGCCTTGGTGATTGCGTACGCCAAATCATCTGACATCTCGGATGAAACGGCCAACACATTTGGCACACCGAGTACATTCACATCGCTGCTGACACCCTCATAAATACCGCCGGCCAATTTAGTCTGAGCAAAGATAGGATCTGCGGCTTGTGCTGCCTTCATTTCCGCACTGCTCAACTCAATCACCCGGATGGACTTTGAGGTTGCCAAGTTCATAATCGATGAGGTTGGTGCACCAACGCTCCAGAAACCAGCTGCAACGTCACCATTCGCCAATGCATCAGCCGTTTCATTGAAGTTCAGTCGCTGCTCATCAATATCGTCATAGGTCATCCCATTGGCATTCAGGATCGCGCTTGCATTAACCTCTGTTCCTGAGCCTGGGGCACCAACGGAAACACGCTTTCCTTTCATGTCCGAAAGCTTGGTGATTCCACTATCGGCCAAGGTGACAATCTGGATCATATTGGCGTACATCGAAGCCAATCCTCGGATCATTTCAAGACGTTTGCCCTCGAATCGTCCGGTTCCGGTTTGGGCTTGTTGGACGGTATCCGCCAGGGCTAACGCTAGGTCAGCGTCTCCCGTGGCGATTAGGCCCATGTTCGCTACTGAGGCTCCAGTTACTTCAGCAGTCGCCTGGTAGCCTGGGACATGTTTGTTGATGACTTCTGCTAGTCCTCCACCCATTGGGTAATAAACACCACCCGTTCCTCCAGTGGCGATAGACAATTGAGTTTGGGCCACCAAAGGACTGTTGGCGAACAGCATTGCGGTGATCAATGCAAAAAAGGAAAGGCTGATCTTTCTCATGGAGCTCTCTCGTTTGAGGTTAAGGATCAGGTAATCGCGTTTTCACTTCGCATCAAGACAAGCCGTTGACTAGAATGCAGTCGCAAGCCTCGCATGATGGAGTTGATGATCACGGTAAAATCCGGATCGAGACTATTACCATTGTCTTAGGATTTTTTGGTTTGTCCACCTTGTTTTGGAAAAAGAACTCTCTGTGCGCTTCATCAAGTCGATGTGCGGGTGACCAATCAGAGGGTTGATGATCACCCAATTGAGATGTTTTTAAAGGTGGACCCTAGAGGGTTTATTTACTCTGCTCAGCTGACAGAGTCTTGCCTTTGGCTGTCCAGAATTTTTGAGCACCCTGATGGACAGGAGTCACAATTCCAGTCAGGCCAGAGTCAATGCTCATCGCTTTGGCTGTGGATTTCACACTGACGAGGTATTTGAGCCCGCTAGGATCGTAAATCATCTCCGCGGCTTTCTGGACGATCTCTTCTGGAACATGGCGTCCGGCTGTCCATAAGGCAGAGTCTTGAATCGACACAACATCGTAATCCACCCCTTGGTAAGTTCCAGCTGGGATCACCACCTTTGAGTAGAAAGGATAATCTTTGAAAAGCTTCCCTGTCTTCTCCGCCTCTGCATAGACTTGCAACAATTTGATCTTGTTGGCTGAGGCCGCCTGAATTACAGAAGCGTTGGGGTATCCTGCAAAAACCCAAAGGGCATCAATTTGACGGTCACCCAATGCGGAAGCTCCTTGAGTATAGCCGATATATTGAGGCTCGAATTTATCCCAGACCTCCATGCTTTCAAAGTAACGCTGCGCAGAAGCAGCTGCCCCAGAACCAGCAGCTCCAACAGCTACTTTCTTTCCCACTAAATCGGCAACACTGTTGATCCCAGATCCATCCAAGACGATCAAGTGAGCAGGTGCTCCGTAGAGATAGGAGACAACATGCACATTGCGATACTGCCGAGTGTCATTGGTCAAACGACCATTACGTCCCAGGTACAAATCACCTGAGTAGGTGATGCCAAAGTCAGCATCTCGGCTGTTCAAGCGGCGAAGGTTCTCTACCGAACCTGCAGAGGCCATATTGGAGACTTCGTAGCCATCCATTCCTTTGGAAAGATAGACAGAGATCCCATTTGAAAAATACTGAAAAGTTCCACCGTCCGGTCCACCGGAAAAGGCTAGAAACTTTTTTTGAGCGATCGCAGGGGTTGCAATCAACAGCATGAAACCCAGTGTTACCGACAGCAGGGTCATCAGCCTTCGTTTTGTTCGGGAAACGAACATGGTTCCTCCTTTGAGGGATGTTGATGGGTTGGGCACTGACGAAGTGCGCCTCTGGTTTGCCAAGACAAACCATCATAGAGCGAGGTGACTTCCTAAGTCCTCGCTAAAAATTACGCTAAACGATCTGTGGATGGAGTCCTCGATGAAGTATCTACATCTCGTTGCAGCCACCACACAAAAACAGCTACGACTAGCCCGGCCAAGTCAGTTTCAAAAGTTGGCCAGTAGAGCAGGATTGTTCCGATGCCGAGTAAGATCCATTCATGGATTAGAGTACCTCGGCGGAGGTAGCCCATTGCAAAAGCACCAAAGAGCAAGGTCCCCAATAATGCTGAGAGGAAGGCGGTAAAGATTTCGAGGCCTGAGCCTTCCAGCATGATGCCAGGGACGTAGGCAAACATTAGGGGCATTACATAGAGTAATTTGGCAAACTTGAAGGATGTCCAACCGGTTTTCCAGGGATCAGCTCCAGCAATAGCAGCCCCAGCATAAGCCGCTACACAGACGGGGGGAGTGATGTTCGAATCCTGAGAGAGCCAATAGACAATCATGTGTGCTGCAATGATGGATACCCCATACTCACCTAATGCAGGCACAGCGAGGACAGCGACAATCAAGTAGGCTGCAGTGACGGGTACCCCCATTCCCAAAACCAAAGATGCGAGCGCAATCAGAATCACAGCCATCAGCAGACTGTCACCTGCCATGGAGATGACTAGGTCTGAAAATTTCAGCCCCATGCCTGTCAAGGAAATCGTACCGACAATCACACCGATCACACCAATCGTTGCTCCAATCACCAGGGTATTGCGGGCTCCCGTTTGGATGGCCTCCCAGATTTCTTTTGGTCCCATCCTCGTTTCTGGCTTGAACCAACTAATCACAATGCAGGTTAAGGTGGCCCAAAAGGCAGCATTCCCGGGTGATCGGCCAAAGAGCATCAGTACCGTGATGACGACCAGTGGCAAAGAGAAATACCAGCCGTCACGCAAGACTTGTTGCCAAGAAGGAATCTCTTCGCTTTGATCCAGACCGCCCAGACCGAGGCGTTTGGCTTCAAAATGGACCATCACCAAGACGGATAGGAAGTAGAGCAAGGCAGGTCCGACCGATAGCAGCATGATCTTGGCGTAAGGAATCCCAGTCAGTTCTGACATCAAGAAACCACCCGCTCCCATGATTGGAGGTAGGAACATGCCACCAATTGACGCTGCAGGCTCGATTGCCCCGGCAACATGAGGTTTGAACCCAACGCGTTTCATCAGAGGAATCGTGAATGATCCTGTTGAAACAGTGTTGGCTATCGCAGAACCTGAGACAGAACCAAACAAAGCGGAGGAGAGGACAGCGACTTTGGCAGGTCCACCTGGACTACGACCTGCGATTGACAAGGGTAGGTCAATGAAGAAACGCCCAGCTCCAGATTTTTGCAGGAAAGCACCAAAAAAAATGAATAGGATCACGTAGGTAGCCAAGACACTGGCCATTACCCCAAAAACACCGTTTGTTGTCAGAAAGAGCGAGGTGGCTAAACGCTCGAAGCGAAATCCACGATGGGCCAGAAGATCAGGGAGGTAGGGGCCAAACAGGCCAAAGCAGATCATGGCGATCCCAATTAAGGTGATCGACCAGCCAAGCACTCTTCGACAAATTTCCAGAGTGATCATCAGCCCAATGATACTCGTCAGCATGTCAATTTCGTTTTCTGCACCTGCTCGGTAGTTCAAAGCCTCAAACTGACTGATCCAGTACAGAACCGTCACAGCGATTCCAGCTCCAAGAATATGATCACTCAGACTGGGCAATTGTTGACGATAACGGAGCAGGATTTGATCAATCCAGATCAGCGGAACAGCGAAAACAACGGTCAGTAATCCTGTGTACCAAAGATCCCCAAGATCGTTTTCCAGCGCAAAGAAAACGCCATCATAGCCCCATGACTCAAGGAAATAGCCCCACTGCTGATAGAGTGCTGTAAAGTCAGGAAAGATCAGCAGGCCAGAAGCGAGGATGGCGAGGAGCAGGGAGGCACCAATGGACATACTCACGTGGGCAAAGCGGCCACCAGCAGGGTAGAGCAGAAACACCAAGACACAGGTAATTAAGACGTAGACTCCCAAGTGATATTGAGTCCCCAGAGCCTGATAGCCTGCCCCGTAAAAATAGATAATCACCATCACTGCCCCGAGCCCGGCGCTGAGCCAACGCCATGGGCCTGCCAACTGGCGCTCGGTCTTGGCTTCCTTCTCCATCAACTCCTGAAGAGTTTCTTTGGATGCTGAAGCTTGATCAGGAGAGGACACGGGTGCTTGATCCATGTTGGTTACTGCTGGATCCCTTCACTCAAAGTTTTTGATCGAAGAAGGAGTCATGATGACTAACTAAATTTTCTAAGAATATAAACTATTGATATTTTATTATAAATTCTAATCAATAGATTGCTTTGTGTATCGATTTTGTCACTATTCTGCGTTAGATCAATAATTTTTTGCCAAATCCTTCATTTTCAGAAATGATCAGTCTCCATTTTCCCCAAAAGCTGACATCCCAGATTTGATCTTCCGTATCCACAGGAACTTGTGATCTCTCCAATCTCCTTTCGGACAATGACATTACCACCTCTTTGGGTTGGGCTCAGTGGATTCATCTGCTTTGCGATACTGGGTGCTTTGATCAAATTGCTGCGATTGGATTTGGAGCCATTTAGTCTCATCGCTCCATGGTTAGCAATGAACACCTTGGCAATGGGGGCTTGGATCTACTGGCGCAGCGGGTGGAGTGGTTTTAAAACCAAGATCATCCGCATTCACTTGATCAGGGGAGTGATCATGTGTTTGCCCTTTCTAGGCGGTGTGTATGCACTTCATTTTGTGTCGCTGTCTCTCTACAGCACTTTGTTGAACACCAGTCCTTTTTTCTTGGTGATTTTAGCAATTTTCTGGCTGCGAGAGCCGGTAACACCGAGAATCTGGTTGGCCATTACTTTGGGCTTTGTGGGAGTGATGATTTGTCTGAAGCCAGGCTGGGAGAGCTTCAGTTGGTATTTGTTAGCACCCTTGCTGGCGGCAATGAGTCATGCTGTAGGTAACGCCTGGATTCGTCGATATCCCGAAGAACCGGAGGGACGCTGGGTGTTTTATCAGGAGTTATCGGGTTCAACCGTTGCGGGGATTCTGTTGTGGGCTACTGGAGGGGAACTACCAGACTATCAACACTTTATGTGGATGGGCTCAATGGTGGGAATTGATCTTCTGGCAATGACCACAGTTTTCTTTGCTTTCAGAAGAATGGAGTCTTCGAGAATCGCTCCTTGGATCTACATCCAGATCCCTGCTTCAGCGGTCGCTGGTTGGTTGTTGTTTGAGGAAATTCCAGCATGGACAACGGCGCTTGGCGCTTGTTTCATAATTTTTGGAGGCTGGATTGCTCTTGCTCGAAAGGCGTGATCGGAGGTTATGAAGATGCAGACTGCGCAGCATAAAATATACGCCCAAAACCAAGGTTGTAGAGCCCTGAAAAAACAACCAAGACTGAACCAATATACATGATCGTATCGGGTTGCTCTCCAAGAACCCAAGAGGAGAGAATCAATGCAAAGAGTAGTCGAGTATAGCGAAATGGAGCAATCACGGAGACTTCACCATCTCGGGTTGCCTGGACCAAAGCGTAATAGGCAATGCAACTGACCACGCTGGAGGCGAGCATCAGCAATAGGTCTTCACTTGTCGGTATGACTGGATCTGGGAAGAAAGGGATGGTGATGAAGCCGATCAGCGCACAAGCAGCAAAAGCCCAACTCGAGACGGCTAGGGAGGGCACAGAAACTGACATTACACGCGTTGTGATTTCTCGCAAAGCCAGCATGACAACCGACAAAACCGCAAAAATTGATGCAGGGGTGAAGCTTTCAGTACCGGGACGGATGATCAGCATCATTCCCGCAAAGCCGAAGCCAATTGCGATCCAGCTGCCAAGGCTGACTCTCTCACGCAGAAAAAGAGCTGCCCCCAAGGTCACGAGTAATGGAGAAAACTGGAGTATTGCCGAGGCTGAACTGAGGGGTGAATTGACGACAGCAATTACATAAAAGAGTGCTGCAAACAGGTCTGCCAGAGTTCTAATAATAAAAGGCTTATTCAACATTTCCCTGGTCAGCAGAGGGATTTTCTTCCACTTGGCGATCATCACAAACCAAATCAAGCTCAACAATCCAAGCATGATCAGAATCTGGCTGACCGGTAAACGGACAGAAACTAATTTGATCACCAGGTCCTCAACAGCAAAGCCTGCCATTGCCAACACCATGAAGAGAATCCCCATGTGGTTTGGATTCTCTCTAAATTTTGTAAGATTCAAGAATAGCTTTGGAAATTTGGAGTGAATGAATACTGATGGGAGATCGACCCAGACTGGAATACTTATCAATAGAGCATGAATATCTTTGATTTATATTCAATGCTTATTTGTCAAAAACCAATTAATGAGGGATGTAAGTTTTTTCTCAATCAAGTTTGGTGAGGATTCTTGAGGCAGGAATAAAGCAGGCTCCTGCGAGCCTGCTGGATGGATCACAAGCCGTGGAACGCCACAGTCTTCAACTCAGTCATCTCTTCTACGGCGTAGCGGGGACCTTCTTTGCCAATACCGCTACCCTTGAAGCCTCCGTAGGGCATCAGATCAGCTCTCCAAAGTGGGGACCAGTTAATCATGGCATTCCCACTCTCAATCTGCTGAGCGAAGCGTAAGGCGGTGTTGACATCTTTTGTGAAAATACTGGCTCCAAGTCCATAATTCACACCATTGGCAATTTCCATCGCCTCGTCGAAGCTCTCCACAGGTGCCACCCCAATTGCGGGACCAAACAGTTCTTGTGTGGCGAGTCGCATACCGGGTTTGACATCAGCAATGACTGTTGGTTGAACAATGGCTTTTTCACGATCGCCCCCTGTGATTAGACGAGCTCCGCCTTGAACTGCTTCCTGGAGCCAATCGGACACACGTGCTGCTTCTGCTTCGTTGATCATCGCACTGAGCTTTGTAGATTCTTCCATCGGGTCACCTACAGAAATTCCCTCCACTGCACTTTTGACTGCGTCTAAATAATCAGCATAAACCTTCTGATGGACAACGACTCTCTGAAGTGAAATACAAACCTGTCCAGCATTGACAAAGCCTCCTGTTGCTGTCGCAGCCGCTACTTGGTCTAGGTCAGCGTCAGGCATCACTATCATGGGACAGCTTGAACCAAGCTCTAGGGAAAGCTTCTTGACCCCTGCAATTTGGGTGATCTGCTCCCCAACATCAGTACTTCCTGTGAAGCTGATTTTACGCACTCGCTTGTCAGCACAGAGCAACTTTCCCAATCGTGAACCAGAACCCGTGATGGTTTGCAAAGCATTTTCTGGAAGGCCTGCTTCGTAAAAGAGTTCGGTCATCCGTAAAGCTGAGAGTGAGGTCTGCTTAGCTGGTTTTAAGATCACGGCATTACCTGCACTTAGGGCAGGTCCGATTTTGTGCATTACGAGGAGTAATGGGTAATTGAAGGGGGTGATGGCCAACACGACTCCACAGGGTACTCTCATAGTGAAACCCAATTTGTCTTTGCCAGCACCGACTTGAGCATCTAGAGGAAGACTCTCCCCACGCACTTGAGTGCCTTCAAACACAGAGAGTCTCAACAATTCGCCTACACGCCCTGCTTCACCTCTGGCTTCTGAGATGGGCTTCCCAACTTCAAGCGAGACCAAGTTGGCCAACTCATCCACATGCTCATCAATCAAGGCCGCAGCCTTGTTAAGGATTCTGGCTCGTTCATGGGCTGGTATTTTTGCCAATATTTTTGACGCCTTGTGGGCTGCTTCGAGGGTCTGTTCTACTTGCTCATCTGTGGCATCTGGAATGTGATCCACTGTTTCTCCATTGAAAGAGCGAATCACGGGTGAGCTTTTAGGAGACTCAGACCAAGCTCCATTTATGAACATTTTGCGCATAAGTACTCCTTTTAGTGAGGAAACACCCTAGGAAGAATGTATGGAATTCTTGAAAAAAGAACCCCCAACAGCCCAGCAAAATGTCAGGCTCTTGGGAGACGGTGGTGAGGATAAAATGATGAAAAGACCCTATAGTGCAGGGCTGTCAGAAAATATGCTAACTCAGGCCTGAATTTCGATGGCTGCTTTTTGAAGTGCATCGGTCAAGTGCTGATGACCCATCCTTGAGTAAATCAGGGGATTGGCTTTTTCTGGATCTTGCTCTGCTTCGACTACGATCCAACCACTGTAGTTGATGTCGGAAAGTACCTTCGCAAAGTTGTGAAAGTCTATCGAGCCATCTCCTGGGACGGTGAAGACTCCCTCCAGCACGGCGTCTAGGAAGCTCATGTCCTCGGCCTGAACTCTTTTGTAGACATCTGCCCGGATGTCTTTGCAGTGCACATGTTTCAACCGATGTCCATGACGACGAGTGGTTGCCTCCACATTGCCACCTGCGAAAGTAAGGTGTCCTGTGTCTATCAATAAATTCACATTGGGCCCCGTGTTGGCCATCAAAAGGTCGACTTCTCGCTCCTTTTCAATGACTGTCCCCATATGATGGTGATAGACCATTGGCACTCCATACGCTGCCATACGGTCAGCGATTTCTGTCAATTTTCGCCCATATTCAGGGTATTCTTCGTCAGGCATGACAGGACGTTGGGAGACTGGAATTTGCTGCTTTGTTTGAACACTGCCACTGGTTTCTGCATAAACCAAAACAGGAGCTTGCAAGGATTTGAAGGTGTAGAGCATTTCCTGAAGATTTTCCCATTCTTCATCCACACTGCACTCGCGTAGAGTTCCAGAGAACCAACCCGACGCAAGCTTGAGATCGAATTGTTTGAGCAGTGGTCCAAGTTTTTCAGGATCCATCGGATACTTAGCGCCACTTTCTGTTCCGGTAAACCCTGCCTCACGACTCTCCCGCAAACATGTTTCCAATGGAGTGTCTCCCCCTAATTGGGGCAGATCACTGTTGGACCAAGCAATTGGGGCGACAGCCAGTTGAACGCTCATATGTTTTCCTGAAGTTGAATGTTTTCTGAAATCAGACAATCAATTTGTAATCATTGACTGTGGGGAACACCACCTTACCTCTTCTGATGAAAGCTTGACCGCTTCCAACACTTTTTGAATTTCAAAAGCTTCGGTGAAATCAGGCCAGCAGGCATCCCCACCTTCCAGTGCTCGTAGCAGTTGTAGCAGCTCAATCACCTTGAGTTCATTGAAGCCAAGTTGATGCCCAGGTGCAGGGCAGAAAGCACTGTAGTGAGGGTGGTCTGGTCCGGAAAGTAATGTTTTAAAACCATCCCGACCCGCTTTCTGGTTGGCATCATACAGTCTCAACTCATTGAACTGTTCCTGATTGAAGACAAGCGTCCCTTTCGTACAAGTCAGCTCAAAAGCAAGGTGCATCTTCCGCCCCCAGGCCATCCAACTAGCCTCTAGTGTACCAACACAGCCGTTCTCAAACCTCACCAGGCAGTGGGTTTGGTCATCAACATGAACCTGGCGGGTCGTATCTCCACTTGGTCTTTCGGGAACGACAGTCGTCAGATTCCCCAAAACTTCTTGAATTGGTCCCGCAACGTAGCGAGCTAGGGAGATGATATGACTTCCCAAGTCATACAGTACCCCTCCTCCCTGAGAAGCATCCAGTCGAGTGGTGTATGGTGAGAGGGGATTAGCCATGTAGTCTTCTGCATGTACTCCTCTGAAAGCAATCGGTTCCCCGATTTCGCCACTCTGAACAATCTCTCGGGCGGTTCTCATGAGGGGGTTCTGCAGATAGTTATACCCCACAAGTGTCGGGATCTGCTTTGACCTGGCCAAATTAGCCATCTCTTGGGCTTCAGCAAGTGTGCAAGCCAGTGGCTTCTCACAGTAAACGGGCTTACCCAAGTTCATCGCAGCGATTGCGATTGGATGGTGCAAATGGTTTGGAGCCGTGATATCAACGACATCAACTTCAGGATGTTGCACCAACTCCTGCCAATCGGCAGTGCTCTGTTCAAATTGTAGAGCCTTTGCTTGTTGACTGGCTAGTTCAGGGGACGCATCAGCGAGCATCTTCAGGACTGGTTTTTGAGAGACTTTAAAGATGCTGGCTATCGAATTGTAGGCGTTGACATGGCAGCGCCCCATGAATCCGGAACCGATCAGTCCGATTCCTAGTGTCTTCATTAAAATTCTTCCTTTCTATTTTACACGCCCAAGCGTTGACGTTTCTGGCCCTCGGAATGGTCTGACCTTGCTTGACGAACCTCTTCACGATCACTCACTTCCGGGACTCCGACATCCCACCAAGCATCTCCTGGCGTCCATTGTGATGGCTGGGTTTTGATGCAGATGACATAAGTGCGATCGGCTGCTTTCGCACGTTTAAATGCAGCCTCTAGCTCTGCAATGCTCTCCACTTGCTCACCAAGGGCTCCCATGCTGGTGGCGTGCTGTACGAAATCAACCCCTTGTAGGTTCTCTACTTTACAGTCCTGTAAGAGATTGTTGAAAGAAGCGCTTCCCTTGAAATTTTGTAAGCGATTGATCACAGAGAAGCCTCCGTTGTCACAGACGATGACGATCATCTTGTGTCCTGTCAGCACAGTGCTGTAAATGTCACTGTTCAACATCAAGTAAGATCCATCGCCAACGAAGACGATGACGTCTCGGGATGGGTCTGCCATTTTGGCCCCCCAACCACCTGCGATTTCATATCCCATACAAGAAAAGCCAAACTCACAGTCAAAAGTACCAATTGAGCGTGTCTTCCAGTTTTTGCAAAGCTCGCCTGGTAATCCACCTGCAGCAGTCAGTGCCAAGTCAGTGCTATCACAGCTTCTGTTGATGGCACCAACGACTTGCCCGTAGCTTGGAGGAACAGCATCTGATGGTCCAGAATGCTGATCTACTGTCCGGTTCCACTCTGCATAATGCCCCTGTGCCGTTTCGATCCAAGCTGGACTGCCTGCCCAATTACCCAGCGCACTGCTTAGATCTTCCAAGCCAACCTTGGCATCGCCAACTACGGAGAGCGCCCGGTGCTTGTGAGCGTCGAAGCTGGCTGCGTTGATCGCAATCAACTGCATTGACTCATTACCAAAGACAGACCAGGAACCCGTGGTGAAATCTTGCAGACGGGTTCCCACAGCAAGAACGACATCGGCCTCTGCAGCAAGTGCATTTGCAGAGCTTGAACCGATCACACCGAGTGGTCCAGCATTCAGTTTATGGTCATGCAGCATCTGTGATCGACCAGCGATTGTCTCTGTCACTGGGATACCGTGTTTTTCTGCAAAACTGGTCAGAGTAGCGACTGCACCTGAGTAAAATACCCCTCCGCCAGCAACAATCATCGGTTTTTGGGCTGACTTCAAGATTGCTGCTGCCTCCGCAATGCTATCCTGATCGGGCCGAGGTCGTGGGCTTCGGTGAATCTTCTCCTCAAAGAACACCTCGGGATAATCGTAAGCAACTGCTTGGATATCCTGGGGTAGGGCAATGAAGGCTGGGCCAGAAGTAGCCGGATCCATCATTGTCGCCACTGCTTGTGGGAGGGAGACCATCAACTGTGCTGGATGAGTAATTCGATCCCAGAATCTTGTACAAGACTTGAAGGCATCCGCGACAGTCAATGTTGGATCTTGGAAATGTTCAACTTGCTGCAGGACTGGATCAGGTAGCCGATTAGAGAAGGTATCTCCGGAGAGGAACAGAACAGGTAACCGATTCGAGTGGGCCGTACCGGCAGCTGTCAGAAAATTTGTACAGCCAGGGCCAATTGATGAGGTGGCAACCATGATCTGACGTCGGCGGCTTGCCTTGGCAAACGCAACCGCAGCCAAACCCATTGATTGTTCATTCTGACCCCGCCACGTGGGCATGACATCGCGAACTGATTCCAGAGCCTCACCCAGACAGGTAACATTGCCATGGCCAAAAATTGCAAAAACCCCTGGAAACAAGGGCTCCTTCTTGCCATCAATCATGGTGTGCTGGTTGACAAGATAGCGGACCAGTGCTTGGGCCATCGTTAGTCGAATCGTTTTCATTAGGACTCCTCTTGCTAATTGACTCAAAAAGTCTATTTTAATAAATTGTTGAACAAAAATTCAATTTTCTTCAATTTCATTTGCTTCGCTTAGAAATTTGAAAGCAACATGAAAACAACCTTCAAAGGATGCTGATGACGAACCTCCCGCTACCTGATACCTATGAACGGTTGATCACGCAGGTGACCGAGCAGTTTCCGAAGATGAAGAAAAGTTTTCAGCGTATTACACGTTTTATGGTTCAGAACCCAAATGCGATGGCTGTTGAATCCGTCAAAGTGATTGCAGACCAGGCTGGGGTTCAACCTTCCTCCTTGGTACGTTTCGCAAAGCACATGGGCTACAATGGCTTCAGCGAAATGAAGCGTGTTTTTCAATCTCACCTGATTTCCACAGCCAGTTCAAAAGAACGCCTGGAATCATTCAGTAACGAGGTCTCACCGGAGTCGAGCAATTCGACCGCCTCATTCCTGCAATCCTTAGTAAGTAATGACATTGCAGCTCTGAATGACCTCAAGCACAGTATCTCTTCCGAAGTACTGGAAAAGGCTGTTTCGTTATTAGAGGAAGCAGACACAATCTATGTTTTGGGGCAATTGCGTTCGCTCTCCGTAGCCTACTACATTCGTTACTTGTTACTGTATCTCCGACAAAATGTTCGGCTCCTCGATAGCTCGGGCGGACTAGCCACAGAGGAAGCAGAGTTGATGAATGAGAAATCCCTGCTAGTTGCCGTTTCCTTCCGCTACTACGCTCGGGAAGTTGTGGACATTGTCGAAGGAACAGCCCGCAAGAAAATCCCCATTCTAGCTTTTACGGATAGTCAACTGAGCCCGCTGCACAAACACGCCACTTGCTCGCTTGTCGTACCGGGTGCAGGCCACAAATTCAGTTACTCACTAGCTGCCACGATGTGCCTCGCACAAAGCCTCATTATCAGCATGGCCAGCCGACTCCAGATTGAAGGTTCGCAGGAGGAACTCAATCCACAGGACCTTCTGGGATCAAATGATCCCAAGGTTTTGCAAAGAATCTCCCCCTCGAAGCCATATCATTTTGAGCAGAATTGAGCCCCTTCAGGTATCTCAAGAGTAAACTGCCTCCCAATTGACCACACGATCCCTCTGCAATCGCCCTGTCAGGCCATCTACCACATTTTCAACACAGACCAATCCAAGCCGACGGGTACATTCTGCTGTTAAGCTGGCGTTGTGGGGACTCAATACGACCTTGTCAGACCTGAATAACTCCATGTTACGTGGGGGAGGTTCTTGCTCAAAGCAATCTAATCCTGCCCCAGCTAATTCTCCAGCGTCGAGAGCTTTGAGAAGTTCTTCTTCATCAATTAACCCACCACGTGCAGTATTGATAACGTAAGCTGTAGTTGGAAGAGCCTTGATCTCAGCAGCTCCAATAATATGTCGATTTTGGGCAGTGAATGGGAGATGTAGGCTTAGGAAATCTGTATCAGGTAGAAAATCCTCAAGATTGCTGATAGGGGTTGCTCCTGCCGCGCTAACTTGCTCTGGATTCACATAAGGATCAAAAACGTGAACTCGCATTCCGAATGCTAAGGCACGTTTGGCCACTTCTCTGCCGATCCGACCAAAGCCCACAAGCAAGAGATTCTTTCCAGATATCTCTGAGCCCTGAAGGCGATTACGCGATTCCCAATCACCTTCTCTCATTGCCCGATCGAAGGCACTCCCACGTTTTGCCAGAGTGAGTATCAAGTACAGCGCATGTTCGGCGACCGTAATGGCATTTGCATTTCCAGTGGTTGCCAACGGGATTTTCTTTCTGGAAAGCACCTCAACCGGCACATTGTCATATCCCACTCCATGACGGGCCACAATTTTCAGTTGATGCGCGTTATCCATTAATTCTGCAGACAACTGAGCGGTCCGTACGATCAAGGCATCCGCTTGTGCTAACCTGCTGAAGATTTCATCCTCAGCAGGTTTCTCCAAGACCTCGTGGGTTAACTCATGATGGGATCGCAGTAACTGCATTGCGTCCTCATGAATTTTACCAAGTAGCAATACGTGTCCACGGGGGGTCGTCATAATCAGTAAGAACTGGAGCTAGGAGCTTCTGGCATATCCTCTCGCATCTTTGTGAGAACACCCTTAGCAGCCAGAGCCATCAGCCTTGAATCGGAACCAATCGTCACGAAGCGGAACCCCTTTTCAATCATTCGTAGAGCATACTCCGGTGTTCCGTTGTGAATACCGGCTGCTACGCCATGCTCGGTGGCTTTTCGAAGAATCATATCAATCGCTTCTACAACGACCGGATCTTCCTGGTCAAAAGTTGGGACTCTTCCAAGGGAGTTTCCAAGATCTGAAGGACCAATATAGACCATGCGAATGCCTTCTACCTTGAGGATATCATCCAGGTTATCCAGGGCCTCCTTGGTTTCAATCATAGCGATTGGAAGAATCTCATCATTGGCGTGAGACGGATAGTCTGCTCCCAAACTGAAGAGCGCCCTGATGGGCCCAAAGCTGCGTTGTCCAAGGGGTGGATAGTAACAGGCCTGCGCAAAGCGTTCTGCATCAGACGCCTTGTTGATCATTGGACAAATCACTCCGTAGGCTCCCGCATCTAACATGCGCATGATGATCCCCTCTTCCAACCAAGGGACTCTGGTCAATGGCGCTGTGCTTGTTGTGCAGATCGCCTGGAACATCGTTACTGCATTCTGATAGTCAGAGACACCATGTTGCATATCGACTGTCAGTGAATCCCATCCTTGATGCGCCATCACCTCTGCAGAGAAAGAATTTGGAATCGCTAGCCACCCATTCACGATAGCTCGGTCTTCCTTGAGCATTTTCATTAGTGGATTTGGACGCATTGGGCCTCAATGTTTAGTTGATGAAAGTTAGACTGAGCCGAACATAAATGAAGCATGTTCGACACTAAAATATTATCTGAATTGATAGAGAGCAAGATTTTTAGAAATTAATTTCTATTTTTCAAATTAGAGAATTAATTTTTAGTTTCTCTGAGCCAAGATTCTTTTCTGGAAAACTTCTTGACTCAACCAGTTTTCAATTCAGAGCGTAGGAAAGTTGAATTTCGCACCTTCCTTGATTCCTGTTGGCCATCGAGAAGTGACAGCTTTGAGGCGGGTGTAGAAATTGATGGATTCTGGTCCATAAATATCGTGATCACCGAACAAGGATTGTTTCCATCCACCGAAGCTGTGGAAGGCAACTGGTACCGGAATTGGGACGTTCACACCCACCATACCGACCTCGATCTTGCTGACAAAATCGCGTGCTGTATCACCATCGCGTGTGAAGATTGCGATTCCATTTCCATAGGGATTGTTGTGCACCAACTGCACTGCAGCTTCGTAAGTTGGGACGCGTACCGTGGAGAGAACAGGACCGAAGATCTCGTTCTTGTAAATCTCCATCTCGGGGGTGACTTGATCAAACAGGCAACCTCCGATGAAAAATCCATTTTCATGGCCTGCCACCTTGTAGCCGCGACCGTCCACTAGCAGTTTTGCTCCCTGCTCCACACCACTATCCACGTAGGCTGAAACCTTGTCACGATGCTCACGGGTAACCAGAGGACCCATATCCTGGCCTGGTTCCATGCCGTTGCCAATTTTGAGAGCCTTGACTTGGGGAATCAATCGCTCCATCAGAGCGTTCGCTGTTTCTTCCCCAACGGGTACGGCAACAGAGATCGCCATGCAGCGCTCACCCGCACTCCCATAACCGGCTCCCATTAGAGCACTGGCCGCCTGATCCAGATCTGCATCCGGCATGATGATCATATGATTCTTGGCTCCCCCAAGAGCCTGGACTCTTTTGTCGTGAGCTGTTCCCCGCTGATAAATTGCGCGGGCAATTGGGGTTGAACCGACAAAGCTGATCGCAGCGATATCTGGATGATCCAACAAGGCTTCTACTGCTTCACGGCTACCCTGCACTACATTGAAGACACCATCAGGCAAGCCTGCTTGCTGAAGTAATTCGGCCATCAACAAGGAAGCACTTGGATCTTTCTCCGATGGTTTCAAGACGAAGGAATTCCCGCAGGCAATGGCCATCGGATACATCCACATCGGCACCATGACCGGAAAGTTGAAGGGGGTAATACCAGCAACAACTCCGAGTGGTTGTCGGAAAGAGTATGCATCGACCGCATTGGCGACCTGTTCACTGAATGAGCCCTTCAGTAGATGTGGAATACCACAGGCGAATTCAACTACCTCAATTCCCCTCTGAACTTCCCCTTTTGCGTCTTCGAAGGTTTTCCCATGTTCTTTCGTGATCGCTTCAGCCAGCTTGTCATGATTTTGCTGGAGCAGCTCCAAAAAGCGGAACATCACTCGGGCGCGTCTCAGAGGAGGAGTCGTCCCCCATTTAACCGCAGCTGTTTTCGCAGCTTGGACGGCCTGGTCAACTTCAGCAGCACTGGAGAGTGCAACTTCTCCTGTAACTTCTCCCGTAGCAGGATTGGTCACAGAAAGTCTGGCAGCGTTTGCTGGATGACTAAGTTTTCCAGCGATGAAGTTTTGGATCAGTTTTGCAGACATTTTCTTTCTTCTCTCAATTCAATTGGCGAATGATACTCATTGTTGAACAATCCATTCGTGGGCAGGATCATTCTTAAATTTCCAGACACGGCTTGGGCCAGCCATCACGTTCAGGTAATAAAGGTCGTAACCGTGTGGTGCTCCGGCTGGGTGATAGCCACGAGGCACCATCACGACATCTCCATCATGAACGACCATCGTTTCATCCAATGATCGATCATCTGTGTAGACTCTCTGGAAGGCAAAGCCCTGAGATGGTTGCAGTCGATGGTAGTAGATTTCTTCGAGTTGAGATTCACTGGGCATGTTATCAGTGTCGTGCTTGTGTGGCGGGTAGCTTGACCATGAGCCGTTGGGGGTGATCACCTCAACGACCAATAGGCTATCCGCAGGTTCCGTCTGAGGTAGGATGTTGCAGACGTGCCTTGTGTTAGTGCCTTGTCCACGTGTCTCACGGCCCATGGATTCTGGAGGAATCAAGCGTGCTGCATGGTCACCAAATCCTGGAGCACGACACACTGCGAGTTCTAGATTTGTGGTTGCCGTTACTGTGAAAGTATCAGAGTGAGGTACATAGACAGCGTGAGGGGCCTTGTCCTCAAAAACGCTCATCCTGTCTCCCAGGTCTTTCCAATCTTCCTGGTTAGTTTTGATGTCAGCCCGTCCTGTCACAAGTACCAAGCAGACCTCCTGGTTTCCTGTGTCTTGCTGTAATGATTGGCCGGTTTGCAGATGATAGACATCAAAGCCAACGTGTTTCCATTGGGCACGTTCTGGCGTGATGCTTTGAACTAGTCCGGTGTTATCAGGTTCCTGATGGCGACTGAGTAGAGTTGACATATTCCTCTAATGCATTGCGGTGGTTTGGATGTACCAATTCATTTACTTAAGTTCTCATTATGACGCAGGCGCAGCTTCTTCCCACATCCTGAGAACAGTTTTGTAATTCTTTTCGATAATGGAAGGGATCTCCTCAGAGGTCAAGGAGCCATTGATGTAGCTTTCCCAAGGTCCCCAGAAGATGGAACGCCCTATGGCAAATCCACAGGTGTGGGGAGTGGATCGCAAGGTCTTGAACCAGCTTGGGAAAGTTTCCAGCGGAGCGTTTTTCCCAAGAACAATCACGCCAGCCTCGGTGTCGTGCCGATCCAGGGCATTCGTGACTTTCTGCCACTCTGATTCATCATCAAGGGCCATCACCTTCCACCAAAAAGGTGTGATCTGAGCTTCATAAACCTCTTCAATCGCGGCTGCGAGCGCTGCTCCATCCTGCGAGAGATTTGTAGGAAGTATCAGCTCTAGCATCAGGCGTCGATCCAGCAATTGACAGATCGTTTCCAGTCTTTTCAATTGGATGAGTTGTCGCTGTTTTTCATTGGCATCAAGAGCAGGATGGAAGTGCCAAAGGACCTTGACGAACCATTCAGATGGCCGCCCTAGCAGGTGCTCGTGCAGTTCTTCCCCGCATAGCCACTCTACGGGAAAAGAGCCTGCTTGCTCAATCGGAGCTCCCACTGAATACGACGCGTAGGCTGAATCCTGTAAAATATCTGCTCCATATTGTGGATCAACCAGCAGCGCAAGAGGTAGTGCTGTTTCCTCAGCAGCCACTTTCTTGAATCCCTCGAACACCAATTTTTTGAATTCAGCAATTTTGCTGATTGGCTGATTGTGCTGTTTACAGGATTCTTCAAATTGGGTGCGATGATCAAAAGCCAGCACTTGTAATGGAAAATTTCTCGGTTTTCCGAGGATTGTTCGCTGATGAAGACGTAACAGGTGTGGGTTGGTTAGAATGTTTGGATCTGCATCAAAATTTTCTATCAAGTACTGTAGTTCTTCAAAAGAGGCCATCGAAGGAGCACAACCATGGCGGGTGACAGTCAGTGCTCCGTTGGCGTTGCCCCAAAGTGCGCAGGTTTCCAAGGATTCTCCTCGTAACCATCCGCGTAAAAATCCAGAGGCAAAGGCATCTCCTGCTCCCAGAACATTCAGCACCTTGATGGGAAATGGTCTGGCTGTTCGACTTTGCTGACTACCAGGTTCAAAGACTTCACAGCCCTTTTCTCCACGCTTCAGCACTACGGTAGCCCGTGAAGAGTCACGGATTACTTGAAGGGCTTCTTCCAGGGTCTCAGAGCCGCCAGCGATCATTACTTCTTCTTCAGTCCCGATGATCAGATCCAAATCCTTAATCAACGGCTGCAATTCTCTCGTGACAGCTTCTGATGCAACAAAACGTGATTCGCCGTCACCAGCTGCGGTCAATCCCCATAGAACAGGTCGATAGTCGATGTCGAGCACCACAGCACAGCCTTGCTCCTTAGCAGTCTTGATGGCAGCTAGAGTTGCTTCTTTCATGGACGGACTGGAAAGCCCTGTGCCTGTGAAGAGCAGTGCCTTGCATTTTTTCAGGAAGGCAGGATCAGCATCTTCAGGTCGGATCTGCATGTCAGCGCAGTTTTCTCTGTAGAAGATGAGTGGGAAGCGATCTGGTGGGCTGACTCCCAACAGAACGAGAGCTGTCAGATGCTCAGATGTGTCACGCAATAGGGTAGTGTCTACGCCCTCGTGGTGAAGTTGCTGGCGCAGGAATTCCCCCATTGCGTCCGTGCCAGTACAGGAAAACATCGCGGATTTTAATCCCAGACGCGAAGTGCCAACAGAAATGTTGCCCGCACAACCACCCAAGTACTTACGGAAGCTCTGCGCATTTTCGAGAGGGCTATGAATTTGTTCAGCATAGAGGTCAACAGCCACACGGCCCATACAAACAAGATCAAAGGGACGATTGGCATCCATTGGTCGATTCAAAGTGGACATGTTCCAGAGGTTCTTTTCAGAGGAAGAGCGGAGCCCAAGGTAGACTAGCAACGCAACTTTCCGGGAGGAAAAGAAAGCGTGTGACTACCTACCTTGAACCCATTGAGGATAACATTTTGGAAAATTTTTTCTCAAAATTATTTTTTTGAATTTATTTGCCATTGGAGAACAAGTCAAATATATTTGGCGAACTAAATTCATATAAGATTCTAATCAAATATTTTTGCAAAACCCCCTAATTGGTTTTTATTGATGACAACTTCCCCTCGACGAAACCCAGATGAATTGAGAAGTGCACGTTGGTATGCACCCGATGATCTCCGAAGCTTCGGACATCGTTCACGTACAAAGCAGATGGGATTTCACCGAGATGAGTTTCTTGGCAAGCCAGTGATTGCGATCATCAATCCCTGGAATGAGATGAACACCTGCCACACTCACTTCCCGCAGCGGGTTCAAGACATCAAAAGGGGAATTTACCAGGCAGGCGGCTTTGCGGTTGAACTGCCAGTGCTCTCATTGGGTGAGCAATTGCTCAAACCAACTGCGATGATGTATCGAAATCTGCTTGCGATGGAAGTAGAAGAGGTTTTACGGGGCTATCCAGTGGATGGAGCCGTGTTGTTGGGTGGGTGTGACAAAACCACTCCTGGTGTGCTGATGGGTGCTCTCAGTATGAATTTGCCATTCGTGTATGTCCCTGGAGGGGCGATGCTTCGTGGAAATTGGCGAGGAGAGACACTGGGTAGTGGAACTGATGTTTGGAAGTATTGGGATCAGCGTCGTGCAGGAGAATTAGATTCTGAGAGTTGGGAAGAAATTGAAGATGGCATCGCCCGCTCACCAGGAACCTGCATGACCATGGGGACAGCTGCCACGATGATGTCATTGGCAGAAGCGCTCGGATTGAGTATGCCAGGAGCGTCTTCGATTCCTGCGGTTGATTCAAATCACAATCGCATGGCCTCTTTGAGTGGGCGTCGTGCAGTAGAAATGGTTTGGGAGGATCTCAAACCCACAGATATCATAAGTGAAGATTCCTTTGCCAATGCGATCATGGTTCAGATGGCAATCGGAGGTTCCACAAATGGAATCATCCATCTTTTGGCAATGGCTCGCAGAGCCGGAATAACTCTTGATCTTGAGCGTTTTGATAAGATTTCTCAGGGGATTCCATTGCTTGCCAATGTGAAACCATCAGGCCAATACGTGATGGAAGATTTCTATTTTGCAGGGGGCCTGCGGGCGTTGATGCACCAATTGAAAGATCGACTGAAGTTGAACGCGAAGACAATCAATGGCCGAACCCTCGGAGAAAATCTGAAAGGTGCAGAAATTTATCATGATGATGTCATTCGTCCTCTAGAGAATCCAGTAAAGCCAGCTGGCGGCACAGCTGTTCTGCGTGGTTCCCTTGCTCCACAGGGAGCGGTCATCAAGCCATCAGCTGCTGAAGATAGACTACTGAAACATCGTGGGCCTGCCATTGTTTTCAAAGACATTAGAGATCTGAAAGCTCGGGTGGACCGAGAGGATTTGCCAGTGACTGCTGATTCCGTCCTTGTTCTTCAAAATGCTGGACCAGTGGGTGCTCCAGGGATGCCAGAGTGGGGGCAGCTCCCAGTACCCAAAAAATTATTGCAACAAGGAATCAGAGATATTTTGAGAATTTCAGATGCACGAATGAGTGGAACCAGCTATGGTGCCTGCGTTTTACATGTAGCTCCGGAAGCAGCACTGGGTGGACCACTCGGCTTAGTGCGTGATGGTGATTTAATTGAGCTGGATGTGTTCGAGAGACGCCTTGACTTACTGGTGGAACCCGAGGAGCTCGACAGACGTCGACAGGAATGGCAGGCTCCAGCTTTGAAACATCGCAGAGGTTATGCAGCGCTGTACGTGGAGCAGGTTACTCAGGCAGATGAAGGCTGTGATTTCAGATTTCTACAGGGAGCCCCTGGTGAGACAGCCGAACCAGATATTTTTTGAATTTAGTGGGTGGAGTGAGGCCTCTTAAATAACCCATTTACAACATAGATGACAAAGAGAAATGAGTAAGATCAGAGTTGGAATTGCAGGAACAAGCTGGTGGGCAGACGCAATGTACTTGCCTGCTTTGGAGGGAAATCCTCATGTAGAAGTTGTCGCAGCTTGCGGACGGAATCCTCAGCGGGCTGAGGCTTTTGCGCAAAAATGGAAAATTTCCCAGCACTTTGTCGACTTCAAAAAAATGCTGGATGAGGCCGAGTTGGATGCTTTGATCGTTTCGACAGGTAACGACACGCATGCTCCCTTCACGGTAGCTGCATTGGAAAGAGGAATCCCTGTTCTTTGTGAAAAACCACTGGGTCTCAACTATGCGGAAGCGCTTGAGATGACCAAACTTGCGCAGAAAACCAAGTTAGTCAATCTCGTACCTTTCACTTATTCCTTCATGCCGACGGCTCGCTATCTTAAGCGGCTGATTGATCAAGGGTATATCGGGAAACCCTATCACTGCAATCTTCGCTACTACACAGGATATCGCAGAAAAACGGAGTATACTTGGCGTCTAAACGCTGCAGAGGCGGGATCAGGCGCTTTGGGAGACATTGGCTCTCATTTCATCTACCTAGCTCAATGGATGATGGGTTCTGTCAGTGCAGTGAGTTGTCGTCTAGGTTCACCAATTGATCGACCCGACACAACCCCAGATGGGAAACCATTCACTCATACCGATGACACCGCAATGGTCATGCTTGAGTTTGCCAATGGCGCTCAAGGGATGATTCATGCGACGACGATCTGCTATGAAGATTCCCCATTTGGTCAAACCCACCACATGGAGTTTCATGGTTCGGAGGGGACTCTGTACTCAGTCACAGATTGGGATAAGATCCAGCGGGTTCATGGGGCACAGGTTGGTGAGGGATTACCCCACGAGCTTCCAATTCCGGATGATATTTGGGGCAAGGCCCGCAGGGATACCGTCCACAATACCTATCGAGATGTTTTTCGGCAGGATGGACATATGATCGGTGACTTCATCGAGGGAGTTCGTACAGGACAAGCAGTCCGTCCTGATTTTGCTGCGGGGACCGATGTACAGCGTATCCTCGATGCAGCATTGCTAAGTCATCAGGAAGGTCGCCGGGTACTGATTGAAGAAATACAATAATTCTTTGCTATCTCATCCCTGAAAAGGGGTTTTAATCAACACTTGGAAGTAGGAGAAAAATGATTCGCTTTGCTCTGATTGGCGCTGGTCGTATTGGCCAAATGCACGCTGCCAACATTGTAGCTCATGATAGGTGCAGCTTGAATTGGATCTATGATGTTCATGCTCCATCCAGTGAAGCTGTGGGGGCGAAAACCGGTGCCAAGGTTGCTCGTGATCCTGATGAAATTTTTAATGATGCAGACGTGGATGCTGTTTTTGTGGCTTCTTCAACACCCACACATGCAGACTTTATCGTCCGTTCAGTTCAGTCTGGCAAAGCGGTTCTGTGTGAGAAACCGATCGATTTGGACATTGCAAAAGTTGAAGAGTGTAGCAAGCAAATTAGTGGTGCAAAGAGTCTGATTCAGATTGGCTTTAATCGTAGATTTGACCCAGGACATGGGCAGTTGGTCAGTGCAGTTCGAAACGGGGAGATTGGAGACTTAGAGCAAGTGATCATTAGCAGTCGAGATCCAGAACCTCCGCCTAAAGCCTACTACCTGGCTGCGGGTGGAATGCTGAGAGACATGACAATCCATGATTTTGACCTGGCACGCTTCGCCTTGGGTGAAGAGGTCACACAGGTTACCGCATTTACCAGTAATCTCTTCGATACAGTTGCCAAAGAGATTGGTGAGATTGATTCCGCGATGATCCTGATGAAAACTGCTTCCGGGAAGCTCTGTCATATCAACAATTCTCGCCATGCAACCTATGGTTATGATCAACGTCTGGAAGCACATGGTAGCCAAGGAATGTTACGCTCTGAAAACCGGCAACCTACCAGCGTTGAGCGTTTCAATGCTAAGGGGTCTCATTGGCGTGATGCCTGTGAATTCTTCTTCATTGAGCGTTATCGGCAGGCCTACCTGAAACAGCTAGAGAGCTTTATGGATACTCTGGAAGCAGGCTCTGAGTCCAAAGTTTCTTTTGAGGATGGTCGCCGTGCGTTGATTCTGGCGAATGCAGCTTACCGCTCTGTGGAAACTGGAAAGGTAGTTACAGTGAACTATGAAAATCCACTGGAGGGCGCATCATGAGTAACTTTCACAAACTTGTAAACATTGTCCGCAAAAGATTAGTAAATCGCGAAAAACTATAAACCATAGTTTTTCTTTAACAATTATATTTCTATGAAAGAACAAAATCTTACTGGAAAAGTCGCTGTTGTTACTGGTTCGACTCAAGGTCTTGGATTGG
>VMBT01000415.1_pt1 | contig 27653 bp, 29 predicted proteins | sample 4404301 | NCBI WGS metagenome assembly VMBT01 (sample SAMN12238535, study PRJNA552566) | marine metagenome | isolation source: Coastal seawater | place: USA: coastal Georgia, Sapelo Island | collected 2008-08/2009-08
TTGATCTAGTTAGCCACGAAAATGATTTAGTTATTTTTAAAAGAAAATTAAGAGGAGAGTCTTTAATTTGTATCTTCAATAGATTTCAAAAAGTTGAAAATATTAAAATTCCATCGACAGCACATAAAGTAAGCCAAATTTATGGTAAAAATGTAGTAAATTTAGCTGGAAATTTCATAATTATTGACCAAATTGATAAAAATACAGGTTTAATTCTTTTAGAACAGTAAATTTTTTACTAATAATTTAGTCATATTCTAATAATCTATTAAAATCTAATTGCTCGTATTGAGTGAATATACGTATATAAGAAAGGGAGTATATGAAAACTAATAAAATGCGTTTTATCGTATTTTTAGTAATGATTTCCCTGGTTGCAGTAGCTTGTGGTGGAGGTACAGCTGAAGAAGCTGAGTCACCTGAAGCAACAGAAGCACCAGCGGAAACTGTAGCTCCAGCAACAACCGAAGCTCCTGCAGCAGAACCTGAAACATTGGTAATTTGGGCAGAAGAATTGGTTGCTCAAGCAATTGACCCATTAGTTGGTGCTTATGAAGCAGCAGCTGGTGTCAATGTTGAAGTAGTTGTTTATGATTTCGCAGGAATTAGAAACGATATTACAACAGCAGGTCCAGCTGGTGAAGGTCCAGATATTTTCTTTGGCCCTCATGACTGGGTTGGTGAATTAGCAGCTAATGGAGTTATGGCACCTATTGACTTAGGTGACAAAGCATCTGATGTGTTTCAAGTAGGAATTGATGCTTTCAGTTATGGTGGTGAGCTTTATGCTTTCCCATATGCTACTGAAGCAATTGCTATGTATTACAATGCTGACTTAGTAGAAGGCGTTCCAGCTTCTTGGGACGATGTTAAAGCAGCATGTGATGCTGCTGGTACAGAACTTTGTATGGCTACAGCTGGTGGCGCAGGTACAACTGACGCTTATCACAACCATCCATTCTATGGTTCTGATGGTGGATACATTTTTGCTTACAATGGAGGATTTGATGCTTCAGATGTAGGTTTAGATAATGAAGCAGCTTTAGCTTCAGTAGAGTATCTAGATAAACTTGTCAAAGATGGTGTTGTCGCAGCTACTGACTATGGTGCAGCAGAAACTGCATTCAAAGAAGGTAGATTATTATTCTGGATGACAGGACCATGGGCTAGAGGAGCAGCAGCAGAAGTAAATTATGGTGTTGATTTAATTCCTAGCTTTGGAGACAGCGCAGCAACTCCTTTCGTTGGAGTTAGAGGAATTATGATTTCTTCTTTCAGTGAAAAGAAAGTTCTTGCGCAAAGCTTCGTACTTGACTTTTTTGCTTCAGCAGAAGTCCAAAAAGCAATGTATGATGCAGATCCACGACTTCCAGCAACTAAATCATTATTTGATATAGTTGCAGCAGGTGATCCAGTAGTTGGAAAATTTGCTGAAAGTGCTGCTAACGGTATTCCAATGCCTAACATTCCAGAAATGGGAAGCGTTTGGGGACCTGTTGGTGAAGCACTAATGATCATTAGAGATCAAAGTTATGGTACTAATGAAGAAACAGGTGTAACTGTCAATTCTGCTTCTGATGCAATGAAAATTGCCGCAGAACAAGTTAGAACAGCTATAGCCGGAGGATAATTTTTTTATCTTTAAAAGAGCCAGGATTCTTAATTGAATCCTGGCTTTTTTTTTATTAAATTACTCTTGTGAATAAATTTTCCATATTTAAATACGCAGTTCTTGCCTTATTCAACAGTTTAATCATTTATGCAATACCTCTTGCTTATGCTTACGAGGGTTGGACGCTCCTTGGTATCCTTATTTTTATTCTCATTGCAGTAAATATTACTTATTTAGGCACTAAACCAACTCCTTTAAAATGGATAACTCCGGGAATAATTTTTATGATAACTTTCGTAATTTATCCTGCAATTTATAACATTTATGTATCTACGACTAATTGGTCAACGGGTCATGTGTTAACCAAACAACAAGCTTTAGAAGTAATACTTGATAAAACTTATACCCCAGATGATCAAAAAGGTATTGAGTTTGACTTGTTTGTTTTCCAGGACGAATATGGAGATTTTTATTATCTGGCTAATTTAGACGAAGATAATCAATTATTCGGAAAGGCTACAAGTGAACCTTCTGAAGAGTATTTTGGAAAAAATCAACCCTCTTTTTTTGCAACCGGTGAATTAACTTATCCTGATTCATTTTCATTACTTACTGGTAAACAGCAAATCGACAACTCAAATTTGCTTCAAGAATTGTCTCTATATTTAGGAGATGGTTCAAGAATTCAATTATATACAATTTCAGTCTTTGGAAATTCTTCGGGTAGATTATTATCCTCTAACCAAAGGTACTCTTACAATGCTGAAGATGATGCATTATTTGATAATGCTACTAACTCTAAATGCGTGACAGAATCGGATGTTTTCGTTTGCGCTGAATCTCCTGTTGAGCCTGGTTGGAGAGTTTACGTAGGGTTTGATAATTATGAAAAGTTATTTACCAATGAAAGAATTAGATCTCCTTTAAAAATAGTCACCACTTGGACTTTTCAATTTGCATTTTTTACAGTTTTACTAGCATTCACTGTTGGAATGCTGCTAAGTTTAGTGCTTAACGATCAAAGAATAAAATTTCAAAAAATTTATAGATCTATCTATCTTTTACCTTACGCAATTCCTGGATTTGTAACGATTTTAGTATGGAAAGGGCTTCTTAATGCAGATTATGGGACAGTTAATGAAATATTAACTCCATTTTATAATTTCTTTGATATTGAACCAATCAAATGGTTTCAAACAAAAGACTCTGCAAGAGCAGCAGTTCTTTTAGTTAATACTTGGTTAGGTTTTCCTTATATGATGTTGATTACAACTGGAGCACTACAATCTATTCCCAAAGAGCTCGGAGAGGCATCAAGAGTAGATGGAGCAACTGGATTTCAGTCTTTTTTCAAAGTAACTTTACCACTACTCATGGTTTCAATCTCACCTCTTTTGATTGGAGCATTTGCATATAATTTCAACAACTTTACATTAATTTATCTATTAACAGACGGTGGTCCTCCAGTAATAGGAAGCGAAGCACCAGTTGGTTGGACTGATATTCTCATATCTTTCACTTTCAAGCTAGCAATTTCTGGAGGAAGGGGTAGCCAATTTGGCTTAGCTTCCGCTGTTACATTTATTGTATTTACTGTTGTTCTATTAATTTCAGCTGTATCATTTCAGTACACTAAGAGATTGGAAAAAATATATGGAAACTTATAAACCAAATTTTTTAACTCCTCGTTGGTTTAAAGAAATTGCTTGGAAACATTTAGTAGCATTACTATTTGTTTTCTTTTCGCTTTATCCAATAGTTTATGTTTTATCTAATTCAGTCAGTACGTATGCAAATTTGAGTGGATCCCGATTAATCCCTAGTCAATTTAGTCTTATGCATTACGATTCTCTTTTTAATGAGCCTTTATATCCATTCCTACGTTGGCTTTACAATACTTACAAAATTGCAACAATTGCTGCTTTTTTAAATGTTATGCTCGCATCATTTGCAGCATATGCTTTTTCAAGAATGCAGTTTAAAGGAAGGAGAGTAGGTTTAATTACATTAGTTTTAGTACAAATGTTTCCTGCATTTCTTGCTTTCATAGCACTTTACTTACTCTTATTCGAAATAGGAGATGTTTTTCCAGCAATAGGTTTAGGAACTCATGCAGGATTAATTTTAGTTTATTTAGGTGGTGCAGTTGGATTCAATTCATGGTTGATTAAAGGATATATGGATACAATTCCTCCATCAATTGATGAATCAGCCAAAATTGATGGTGCAACTATAAATCAGATTTATTTTAGAATTTTATTTCCATTAGTTAGACCAATTTTAATTGTGGTTTTTGTTATTAGCTTCATAGGTATTTATGGAGACTATATTATGGCTTCAATCTTTTTAAAAGATAAAGACTTAATAACTGTAGCAGTTGGAATCAATACAGCATTTGTTAGAGGGTATGGTGGATTTAATTCAAACTGGGGTGCAATTGCAGCATCATCTGTATTAGCTGCAGCTCCAATAGCTTTCTTATTTTTATATTTTCAAAAACAGATAACTGGTGGTTTAACTGCTGGTTCTGTAAAAGGATGAAAAAGAAAACAATTACTCACAAAATTAGATGTTATTTACATAAAATCAATTAAAATTTTATTATTGAGAAAGGATCTATTATTACAAATTTACACTCATATTTAAAAAACCAAGAATCACTTGTTACTTCAGCAGTAGAAGGAAAAACAATAATCGATTTTGTTGAAAGAAATGCTACTGAATTTAGTGATTATCCAGCTTTAAATACTCCTGCAAACTCTGAATACTCTGCATGGGATTCTATGTCTTGGTCTGAATATCGAGACACAGCAAAAAATTTAGCCAGTGGGTTAATAAATCTTGGCTTAGAACCTGAAGACACAGCATTTATAATGTCAAACAATACGAAAGAGCATAATATATCAGACTTAGCAATTGTCTATTCCGGTGCTATCCCGTCTACACTTTATAAACAATTGAAATATTCACAAATCGAATATGTAGCTAATCTAATGGAAGCCAAAATTGCGATAGTAGGCGATAAAGAGTTATTCGAGGAAGTAAATAAAGCTAAAAAAGATTGTCCAAAATTAAAAGCTATTGTTCTAATAAATGATTACGAAAATTATAAAGATCTGGATTACGTTTATAGCTATCACGAATTAATCAACAAAGGTTCTGAAATAAATTCAAACGACTCTTCAAAATTAGACCATGCTATTTCTACTATTACACCTGATTCACTTGCATGCTTAATTTTTACTTCAGGTACAACAGGTAAACCAAAAGGAGTAATGATTTCACATAAGAATGTACTGTGGACAATTGAAAGTCTTTTTGGTCAAATGATACCAGCTAAAAAATTTCCAAGAATTGTTTCTTATTTACCAATGGCTCATATTGCTGCAAGAGCAGGAGATCATTATCAGGCAATATATAGAGTTGGACAAATTTTTCCTGTTCCCGTACTAGAAGATATGAAAGATGCTTTACCAACAATTAAGCCATCTGTATTTTTAGCCGTTCCAAGAGTTTGGGAGAAATTTAAAGCTGGTTTACAAGTTAGAATTGAAGAAAACCCAAAAAAAGACCTCATAGATAAAGCTATTAAGAACGGTCTTGAAAAAGTCGAATTAGAGCAAGCTGGAAAAAAAGTTCCATTTGCTATAGCATTAAAACATAAAGTATTTTCTAAATTAGTTTTTTCAAAATTTAAAGATGGTCTAGGGATATCAGACACTGAATACTTTGTAACTGCTGCTGCACCTATGAACCAAGACGTACATAAATGGTTTCATGCTATAGGTATCGACGTTACTGAAATTTACGGAATGACTGAAGACACTGGACCAGCAACTATCGGTGTTCCAGGAAATGCTGTTGAAACTTTTACAAAAAAATTAAATTCTGAAGGATTGAATATACCAAGCGTATTAAACCCTATCGGGAAAGTTGGAATTCCTATTCCAGGAACTGAAGTAAAAGTTCTTGAAGATGGTGAGTTGTGCATTAAAGGTAATCACGTAGCTCAAGGTTACTATAAATCCGAAGATCAAACTAAAGAGACATTTGACGGTGAAGGTTGGTTGCATACAGGAGATCTTGCTGAGATAGACAATGAAGGATATGTAAAAATAATTGGTAGAAAAAAAGAAATATTAATAACTTCTGCTGGTAAAAATATTGCTCCTGTTGAATTAGAAGATTTAATTAAACCTCATCAATTGATAGGTCAAATTTGTGTTGTTGGTGATGGTAAAAAATATTTGACCGCATTGATAGTTCTAGACGGAGACGGCGGAGCAGAGGCTTGGGCTGCAGACAATGGAGTTGAATATTCTATAAAAGATATGGCAAAAAACTCTAAAGTAATTGATGCAATACAAAAACAAGTTGATGAAGCAAATTCAAAAGTTGCTCAAGTTCAGCAAATTAAAAAATTCATAGTTCTAGAAAAAGAATGGACTGATTCAAGTGGAGAGCTTACTCCTACATTAAAATTAAAGAGAAATGTGATAGCTGAAACTTATCATGACCAAATTGAATCAATGTATTAAGGAGATTAGTTATGGGTAGTGTCAACTTTGAAGGTAAAACTGTAATTGTTACAGGTGCTGGTAATGGATTAGGAAAAGCATATGCACTAGAGTTTGCATCTAGAGGTGCAAATGTAGTAGTTAATGATTTAGGTGGATCCGTTGATGGATCAGGTGGAGCAAACGCACCAGCTGATTTAGTAGTTGAAGAAATTAAAAAAAACGGTGGAGAAGCAGTTGCAAATTATAATTCTGTAGCTTCTAAAGAGGGTGGTGAATCTATTGTGCAAACAGCACTTGAAACATATGGCGACCTACATGCAGTTGTTAATAATGCCGGCATATTAAGAGATAGAAGTTTTTCAAAAATGTCTGAAGAAGATTTTTCACTTGTTTTGGATGTACATTTAAAAGGCACATATTTTGTATGTCAACCTGCATTTAATCACATGAAAGAAAAAGGTTATGGAAGGTTTGTAAATGTTGCCTCTCCATCAGGTCTATTTGGAAACTTTGGTCAGTTGAATTATGGAGCGGCAAAAATGGGTATCGTAGGTTTGACTAATGTCATGGCCATCGAAGGTGCTAAATACAACATTAAAGCTAATGTATTAGCTCCAAATGCAACAACTAGAATGACTGAAGAACTTTTTGGAGAAGATTTTGCGAAAATGTTTAGCGTTGATAACGTTACACCTTTAGTTGTTTATCTAGCTTCTGAAGAATGTCAAACATCACATGAAATATTTTCTTGTGGTGCAGGCAGATTTGCTAGGGTTGGAATATCAACTCACGTAGGGTATTTTAATCCAAAAGCTAATGCAGATGATATTAGCGATAATTTTGAAAAAATTAGAGAGATTAATGAACCGATTTACCCAGGAAGTATTTTAGATGAGATGCCACTATTTAATGAAGCAATGCAAAAAGGGGAAAATTAGTTGGTTTCAACAATAACTGATAAATCTAATCCAGAGTTGCTTGTTAAAGAAAAGTTAACTGAGTTAATTGAATTTAGAAAAAATACTCAAAGCTTACAAGAATTTTGGGGAAAACAATTTGATTTAGGATTAGCATGGGTTCAATTTCCTGAAGGAGCTGGAGGATTAGGTTTAAATCCAAAATATCAACTGTTGATAAGTGATTCGCTACGAAAGGAAGGAATCTCTCAACAAAATCGAGTTGCAAACATTTTAGGTATTGGTATGGGAGCTCCAACTATTGTTGAATTTGGCACTGAAGATCAAATAGCTAAATATTTAAGACCGATGTTCACTACTGAAGAAATTTGGTGTCAATTATTTTCTGAACCAGGTTCTGGGTCAGATTTAGCAAGTTTGTCAACAAAAGCAGTTGATGACGGAGATGGTTATATTGTAAATGGACAAAAAGTTTGGACAACTTTAGGTCACTTAGCAAAGTGGGGTTTAATTGTTACTAGAACAGATCCAAATGTTCCTAAGCATAGGGGATTAACATTTTTTATTGTTGATATGGAATCTGACGGTGTTGATGTTCGCCCATTAAGACAAATAACTGGAGAAGCAGAATTTAATGAAGTTTACTTTACTGATGTTAAAATTCCAAAAGAAAATATGTTAGGAAACTTAGGCGATGGTTGGAGAGTTTCTTTAGCAATCTTAATGAATGAAAGAGTAGCAATTGGTGGTAATGTAAGAGAACGTGGAAGTGGTGCACCAGGTCATTTAGTTCAATTATGGAACGATTTAAAACTTTCCGATCCAGTTACTAAAGATAAGCTTGTTAGTTTGTGGATAGAGCAAGAAGCAGTTCGATTAACTAATATGCGTGCTACAGAACTAAGGGAAAAAGGAATACCAGGTCCTGAAGGATCGACCAGTAAACTTTATGAAGCTGAAATTAACAAAGCATCTTATGAGTTTGGTATGGAAATGTTAGGAAATGATGGACTACTTTTTCCAAGAGGTTATGAACTAACCCAACCGGAATTAAATTTTGAAAACGAAACATTTGGATTTACAGATACACAAAGTTTGTTTTTAAGATCAAGAGCTAACTCAATTGAAGGTGGGACTTCTGAGATTATGAGAAATATAATTGCAGAACGGGTACTTGGTTTACCAAGCGAACCTAAATCTGATAAAGATAAGGCTTGGAAAGATATTCCTAGATCTTAATTAATAAATAATACAGTATTTTCCCTCGTCGCAACTAATTTTTATCAATCTTTCGACTGATTCATTTCTCAACGTTCTAGTAGAACCAAAGTCAATATTTTTATTTTGAAGATTCCACTTTGCTCCAGAAATATTTAAATTTTTAATATTTGATAGTGGAATTAAACTAAAAATTTGGTTTAAGTTAATTGAAATTGACTTGGGATTAAATAATATTTTTTGCTTTCCGTAAAACCAGGTTGTCTTATTAGAGCATTTATTAATTGAAATAGTCATGAATATGGAAAGCAAGTGGTCAATTTCACCATTTTCACCTCCAATTATATCTATTGATTCAAATTCAAGTTTCTGAGCATAATCTAGGGCGATTTCGAAATCAGTTTGATCTTTATTTTTTGGATATTTAATTATTTCAATATTTTTTTTTGCTGATTCAGTGAGTAATTTTTTATCAATTGAATCTAAGTCTCCAATTATCAAATCAGGGGTTATCGCAAATTTATTTAAGTGTTTGACACCACTATCAACACCTATTACTTTTTCATATTCAAATTTTTGTTTTATATTAGAAGAGCAATTTCCTCCAATTGAAATTAATATTTTCATTATATTTTCATTTTAATAATCAATTTATCACTATACATTTCTCACAAAACACAGTTCAGTTAAGATAATTTACATGAGTGAAGATTATAATTTTAAAATTGGTGAAGAAGCTGTAAAAACTATTATAGAGTTAAGAGATAAAGAACCCGGGGATAAAGAATATGCTTTGTTCTTACAGATAGATGGAGTTCACGGCAACCAATTCACATACGATTTAAGTTTTTTAGATATAAATCAAGCACGTTCAGACGATTTAAGACTAGATTTTGGAAATTTACCTGTAATTATAGCATCAAAAGATATTGATAAATTCGATGGCGCGAGCCTTGACATGTCAGATGATGAATTTGCTCCAGGTCTAACTATGGATAATCCAAACACTCCTAGTCCTGCAATGATAGGGAATCCTGCAGATTTGCCGGAATTAAAAGGAGAGTTAGCTGAAAAAGTCCAAGCTGTTCTTGAGAATCAAATAAATCCTGCAATTGCATCACATGGTGGAGCCGCACAATTAATCGGAGTTGAAGGAAATGATATTTATTTAAGACTTGGTGGTGGTTGTCAAGGTTGTGGTATGGCGCAAGTTACACTTTCCCAGGGAATTGAAGCATCTCTCAGACAAGCTGTTCCTGAAATAGGAAATATTATTGATGCAACTGACCATGCTGCAGGTGAAAATCCTTATTTTGCTTCACATTAAAGCTTTATAACTGATTTACCTATATTTTTCCTGGATAGAAAGTTTTCAAGTGCTAAATATGTTTCTTCTAATTTAAAAATATTTTTTGGAACAATATTTAATTTTCCCTCGTTAACATAACTGACTAATTCTTGAAAATCTTCTGCTGTTTCATTAGGATATGTATTAGTCCAACGTCCCCACCAAACACCAACTATTGAAACACCTTTTACCAATGTTAAATTTAAAGAAACTTTTGGTATTTCTCCATTTGCAAATCCTATTACTAAAAGACGCCCATTAAACGCTGTAGCTCTTAATGCTTGCTCTGTAGCACTTCCACCAACTGGGTCTATAACTATATCAACCCCTTTACCATCTGTTAAATCTTTAACTGCTTCCTTTAAATCGACTTGGTCATATCTGATTATTTCATCACTTCCAAGGCTATTAACATAGTCTGCTTTTTCGTCTGAACCTACTGCAGAAATAATTTTTAAACCCATAATTTTAGCCAATTGAATAGAAGCAGTACCTATTCCACCAGAAGCACCAAGGACTAATAGTATTTCACCACTTTTAGCGACCGCTCTTCTTTTAAGCGCATAATAAGCAGTCCCGTAATTAATAGGTAGACTTGCGCCAGCAAGAGCATCAAAATCTTTGTTCACAGGTATTACCAAATTTTTATTTATGGACACATACTCCGCAAACCCGCCTATTGGCGGTATACCAATTACTTTTGTGCCAACAGGTAGCTTGACGTTTTCACCTATTTCTTCAATATAACCACAAACTTCATTTCCGGGTATAAATGGTGGCTCCATAACAATTTGATATTTACCTTGAACTAGAAGTGCATCTGGAAAATTAACTCCTGCTGCCTCAACTTTTATTAGTACTTCATTTTCAGAAATACTTGGTTTGTTGTATTCTTTGATTTCTAAAAGTTTAGGTTCACCTAATTTCGTACATAGAATTGCTTTCACCTAGTTACTCCCAAATTACTAAAGCAGCAAACAATAAATAATAACTGTAAATTAAATAACCTCAAAAAGGCCGGCTGCTCCCATTCCGCCACCAACACACATTGTAACGACAACATATTTAGCTCCTCTACGCTTACCCTCCATAAGTGCATGCATAGTCATTCTTGCACCAGTCATACCATAAGGATGGCCAATAGATATTGATCCACCATTTACATTGTATATTTCGTTATCTATTCCTAAGTAATCTCTACAGTACAAAGCTTGTACCGCAAAAGCTTCATTTAGTTCCCAGAGACCAATGTCGTCAATAGTTAAATTAAATCTCTCTAATAATTTTGGAACAGCATAAATTGGACCTATGCCCATCTCTTCTGGAGCAAGCCCAGCTACTGCCATTCCTCTGTAGTATCCGAGCGGGGTTAAACCTTTCTTTTCAGCAACTTTAGATTCCATTACTACAACTGCTGCTGATCCATCAGACAATTGAGAAGCATTTCCTGCAGTGATGAACTTACCTTCTCCATATACAGGTACTAAAGTTGATAAACCTTCTAAGTTAGTTTCTGGTCTGTTACCTTCATCTTTTTCTAAAGTAACTTCTTGTTCAGTAATCTCTCCAGTTGATTTATCTTTGACTAATTTAGTTGTAGTTGTTGGAATTATTTCATCCTTAAATATTCCTGATTCCTGTGCTGCAGCTGTTCTAAGCTGGCTTTGTAATGAGTATTCATCCTGACTTTCTCTAGTTACGTTATATTTAGAAGCTACTAAATCAGCAGTTTCAATCATAGGCATATAAGCATATTTAGCATTAGAGCTTACTTGTGGATCAATTTCTAATCTCATCTCAGCAGTTTGAACTAGAGAAATTGATTCAACTCCACCAGCAACAACAACATCCATATTGTCTGTAATAATTTGTTTTGAAGCAGTAGCGATTGCCATCATACCTGACGAACATTGTCTATCAATAGTCATACCTGAAACAGTTTGTGGTAAGCCTGCAGCAATTCCAGCTAGTCTACCAATATTTAGAGCTTGTGATCCCTGTTGTTGAGCACAGCCTAAAACTACATCATCTATTTCAGCTGGATCTATTCCAGCTCTCTTTACTGCTTCATTAATTGAATATGAAGCTAATGTTGGTGCAGCTGTTTTGTTATACGCACCTCTGTAAGCTTTACCAATTGGGGTTCTCGCTGCTGATACAATTACTGCTTCTCTCATATTTTCCTCACTATTCTTTTACTATATAAAGGCTTAATGCTTCAACAACAGCAGCTGGTTTTTCTTTTCCTTCTATTTCTATTGTTATTGTAGATTTTAACAACCAACGTCCGTTTCTTTTATACTGTACATCTGACAAAACAAACTTTCCTCGAATTTTACTATTAACAGGAACTGCTTCCATAAAACGAACTTTGTCTACACCATAATTTACTGCCATCTGAACATTTTCTGGCATAAATCCAACTTCTGCAGACATAAATGAAACTAAGCTTAAAGTTAAATATCCATGTGCAATAGTAGTTCCCCAAGGAGTTGCTTTTGCCATTTCTTCATCAACATGAATAAACTGATGATCATTTGTGGCTTCGGCAAACTGATTAATTCTTTCTTGTGTTATTTCAATCCAGTTTGAAACCCCTGTTTCTTGACCTATATATTTTTCAAGTTCATTTGCTGGAACAATATTCATAATATCTCCTTTAAAAGATTTGGATTCGAAGCTTTTTTAGCAAACATTAAAGTACTGTTTCCAAATGCTTCGATTTCTTTTTTATCTACTTTTCCATAATAACCAAGTGAGTATCTTACGTAGACACCCTCCATAATCATTGCATGTTTCCAGAAAGATAGTCGAATATAATATTCGATATTACTTAAGTCTGTATTTGTAAGCTTTTCATATTCCTCTAGAAGTGATATTCTATCTGCGAATCCACTAGAAAGAGTTGGAGCATTAGTAAATGGAGTGTCAATTTCGTCTAAATTACTCCATGAAGCAATAACAGTTCCTAAATCTGCAAGGGGATCACCAATTGTGCATAGCTCCCAATCTAATATTGCTGCTACTAAATTGTCGGACACTCTAACATTATCAAGTCTGTAATCTCCATGTACAATAGATGTTTTTAACTGAATTGGTATTTTCTCAAAAAGCATTTTTGTAGCATGATTTAAATCCTTAATTTCTCTTACTTTTTGTGCTTCAAGTTGTTTACTCCATCGTGACAGTTGCCGTTCAATATAGTTTTCATGTTTACCTAAATTTTTCAATTCTGTTTCTTGAAAATTAAAATTGTGTAATTGAGCCAACGTTTGAATAAATGATGAAGAAATTTTCACTTTATCTTTCGAATTAAATTTATTTGCTACAAGATTATTTGCAATAGTTTCTCCATCTACATACTCCATAATATAAAAGTCTGAATCTGTGTATGAATTTTTTGTTGTAAAGAAAATAGGTTTTGCAACAGGAATATTTGTTTTTGCTAATTCAGATAATATGTGAAATTCTCTTTGCATGTTATGAGCAGATTCTAAAATATTTCCAAAAGGAGGACGTCTCAAAACATATGAATAACTATCGTCGAATATTTTATAAGTAATATTTGACCTTCCAACTTTAAATTGTTCAAACTCAAATTTATTGCTGATGTTAATATTTGATGAAATAAAATCTCTTAAAGATTCTGTGAAATAATTCATTTATAAATATCTTAAGAAAAATTTTTCAACCACTCAAGTAAATTGATAGAATTGAGTAATGGATTTCAATTTTTCAAAAACGTCTTTAGATTTACAAAACAGATTAAATCAATTTTTTGAAGATTATATTTTTCCAAATGAAATTGAATATGATAAACAAATTATTGAATCTGGAAATTCACTATATATCCCCCCAATATTGGAGGATTTAAAAAATGAAGCAAAAAAACAAAAACTGTGGAATTTATTTCTTCCTGACAAAAAATTTGGCCCCGGTCTTTCCAATGTTGATTATGCACCTCTAGCTGAGAAGATGGGACAAGTTTGGTGGGCTTCTGAAGTTTTTAATTGTTCTGCTCCAGATACCGGAAATATGGAAATATTAGCTGAATTTGGTACTCAAGAGCAGATTGAGGAATGGTTAATCCCTTTGCTTAATGGAGAAATTAGATCATGTTTTGCAATGACTGAACCTGATGTTGCTTCGTCTGATGCGACAAATATTTCAAGTTCAATCGAATCTGATGGTGATAATTATGTTATAAATGGAAAAAAATGGTGGACTTCTAATGCTATTAATCCAAATGCTAAAATTTGTATATTCATGGGTGTAACAAATCCTAAAAATCCTCCACATACAAGACAAAGTCAAGTTCTTATTCCTATGTCGAATAAGGGAATTACTATCAAAAGACCAATGACAGTGTTTGGTTATGATGATGGATATACAGGACATCCAGAAATACTGTTTGATGATGTAGTTGTTCCTAAATCTAATATCATAGGTTCTGAAGGAATGGGTTTTAAAATAGCACAAGCAAGACTAGGTCCTGGCAGAATTCACCACTGCATGAGAGCTATTGGTATGGCAGAGAGAGCTTTAAAACTTATGATTCAAAGAGTTGAGAATAGAGAAACCTTTGGTTCAAAGATATCAGAGCAAGGTGTTGTTCAAAATTGGATAGCAAAATCAAGAATAAAAATAGAGCAAGCAAGATTGCTAACTTTAAAAACTGCTTGGTTAATTGATACTGTTGGGAAAGAACAAGCAAAAATTGAAATTTCAGCTATTAAAGTTGCAGTAGTAGAAGCAGCTTCATATGTAATTGATAAAGCAATTCAAGCACATGGCGCAATGGGAGTTTCACAAGATACACCACTTGCTAGAATGTCAGCTGGTGCAAGAGTTCTAAGAATTGCAGATGGACCAGACGAAGTTCATTTAAGATCAATAGCTAAAAGAGAAATTAATAAATATAGATGAAAGAAAAAATATTTGTAATTGGTGGTGGACAAATGGGAAGCCAAATAGCAGCATTGTCAGCAATTGCTGGTTATGAAACAACTATTTTTGATAGTGATGTAGAAAACCTCAAAAATAAAATAAAATTTTCAGATCAAAATATTAAAAATTTGGTTTCTAAACAAAAATATTCTGAAGAACAATATGATTCTTTTCAAAAAAATTTGCAAATTGTTGAAAACATTGAGGATTCTTTAAACGAAACTACTTTCGTGATAGAAGCTGTGGTAGAAAAATACGAAGTTAAAAATGAGATTTTTCAAAATATTTCTAAAAAATTAGACAAATCAGTAGTAATAGCTTCAAACAGCTCTTTTTTACCTGCTTCAGAATTATCAATTGATTGTTATTATCCCGAGAGATTTATCAATATGCATTTCTTCTATCCACCATTACGAATGGATTTGATTGAAATTTCATATCCATCTAATCTTTCAAAAGAAATTTTAGAAAGAACTGTAGAAGTTAGTAATAATATGGGAAGAACAGTAGTTGTATTAAAAAAAGAAACACCTGGATTTATAGTAAACAGAATGCTATCCGCACTTATTGATGAGGCATATGAACTTTATGATGAAGGAATTGCTGATTTTGAGGATATCGATATTGCAATTAAAAAAGGTTTGAATCATCCACTTGGTCCATTTGAATTGTCTGATTATTCAGGTTTAGATATTTACTATTATTCAAAATTAAAACAATACAGTGAAACGCAAAATGAAAAAGATAGACCTAAAACTTTTATTGAAGAAAAAGTTAAGAAAGGTGAGTTAGGTGTTAAGACCGGTAAAGGTTTTTATGACTACAAGAATGACTAATTAAAATCATCATCTTTTAAATTAAACTGAACTTCTTTTTCTGGTTTAATTACTAAAACTACTCTTTCTGTTTGAATTTTAAAAGGATATGGCTTACTCCAATATTTTTCAGATAACTTATCTATATTTTCTCTTGCTTCTGAGCCCCTTATTTCATCAATAATTTTTCCTCTGACTTCAACAAATTTAAATGGATTATCATGTTTCCAAATCATTACTGTGACTCTAGGGTCAAGTTTTGTATTCTTGTACTTTATTCTGTGAATCTCAGTATTAATCAAAATATTTTGACCATCAGTATCAACCCACATCACATGAGTTTGTGGTGTGCCATTTTTAAATAATGTAGTAAAAGCACAATAATTTGGTCCACCGGCCATAAGTATTGTTTTGTTGTCTAGTTTCATGTGTTAAATTATAGTTTATGAAAGTAGTTTTACAGAGAGTGAAAAGTGCATTTGTTGAAGTTGATAATAAAACTATTTCAGAAATTAATAGAGGTTATCTAATTTTTTGGGGTATCGAGGAAAATGATAAAACTGAAGACTATGAAGCATTAATAAAAAAAATTTTGAACCTAAGGATATTTTCAGATAATGATGGAAAAATGAATAAATCTATACAAGATGTAGAAGGAGAAATTTTAGTAGTTAGCCAATTTACTCTTGCAGCGAGTTATACAAAAGGTAATCGACCCTCATTTATTAAAGCAAAAGATCCAAACGAAGCAAACAAGATGATAAGCGAAATTATTAATGAATTTTCTAAAAATATAACTACGAAACAGGGTAGCTTTGGTGCTTCAATGCAAGTTGGGTTAGTTAATGACGGACCAGTAACATTTATTTTATCTTCAATTAATGGAAAATTAGAAGAAATAAATTAAGCAGATTGTAAATCTATTTTTTTAATATAACTTTTTTTTTCTAATTTTTTGTCCAGATAGTATTCCTCTCCTGCCCATAAATGCAAACCTAATCCTAATTTCATAGCACACCTTTTAAATGAATCAGACTCAGCATGTTTTGCATTAGATCCGTCTGTACCTTGATCATGTTCTACATCTCCAATAGAAGTTACTGTAACTAATTTTCCATCTACTTCAACGGTTAATTTACCAAAACAACCAACTACTTTACCTGTATTTTCTTGCCTAATTAGTTCAACTACCTCCCAGTTAAATGGTCCACATACTTCTAGTAATCTCTGAGTTATTACTGAGTGAGGTACATAGTTACCAAATTTTCCTTTAGGAGCTTTTTTTATCCACTCTTTAGGGAATTTTCTAGATAGTTCATATAGTTGTTTCACTTTCTTCTCTCCATTTCTCCAAGTTCAATAGCCCATTTTGGTGCAGTTGAATTATTAGTATCAATAACTTGTAATTTTGGTTTTTCATCCCAAACTTTTTCAATAAATGTATCTCTAGCTAACTGGTGATCCATTCCCTTCTTTTTAGCTACAGCATCTAATCCTCTTAACTTTGGTACAAATGTTTCACCACAAATTGCAATTAGGTTTTCGATTTCATCTTCCGATAATTTCTTATTTGTTGCCCAATCAATTAATTTTTTGATATCGATTGTCTTTGATTTATAAGCTTTTGAATATGTGAAAACTGAACTTGATATTTTTATTGATCCATTTTCTTCAATATCAGTTGCAAATTTATTATCAACAAATTTATTAATTCTAGTAGTACTGTCTTTAGCATTAATTGAAACACCTCTAGCTACAAAAAGTTCCTTTGGTTCAATTAAATAATTAAGATCCGTATTCTCTAGATTTTCCTCGTTTGATTTTGCAATCTCCCAAATAAGTTCTTTCAACTTATACTCCTTTATTTATGCGGCCTCATCATATATTTTATGACAATTACAGCTATCACTGTGGTTTTCGCATATAAAGTATGCTGAAAGACCTGCAACTTCTAATTTTTTTAATAATTCTCTTTCTTTCATAGTTATTAAATTACAAATTGTGTATGACATTTTTTTTAAAAATTTGCAACAATCATGATATTTAATCCGATATCATTGGAGAGTGATAGTTGACAACAATCTCTTTGATTCTGACATGTACAAAGAAGTCATCAAGCAATACGAAAGTGTGGCTGATTTAATTGACTTAGATCCAAATATTAGAGAAAGACTTAAACTTCCACAAAGATCATTAGTAGTAACATTTCCATTTCGACGTGATGAATATGTTGAGGTTGAAACTGTAGTTGGTTATAGAGTACAACATGTATTATCAATGGGTCCTACGAAAGGTGGTATTAGATACGCACCAGATGTTAACTTAGGAGAAGTTACTGCACTTGCAATTTTAATGTCTTGGAAGTCAGCAATTGTCGGATTGCCATACGGTGGTGCTAAAGGCGGAGTTGCAATTGATCCAAACCCTTTAACCAGGGCAGAGAAACAAAGAGTTACTAGGAGGTACACAGCTGAACTAATTCCAATTATTGGTGTTAATAAAGATATACCTGCACCTGATCTTGGTACTGATGAACAAACTATGGCATGGATAATGGATACTTATAGTAATTTTGTCGGTTATGCAACACCAGGTATTGTAACTGGTAAACCAGTTTCATTAGGCGGTTCTGTAACAAGGAAGGAATCAACAGGTAGAGGAGCTGTTGCTGTAGGAGTTGCAGCTATGGAAAAAATTGGAAAAAAAATTCAAAATTCAAAAGTTGCTATTCAAGGATTCGGTAATGTTGGAAGATATGCCGCATTAGCTGCTTATGAAATGGGTGCAAAAGTTATTGCAGTAAGTGATATAGATGGATCAATAATTAACTTAAAAGGTATTAATATTCCCGAACTTTTTAAGTACACAGCACATAATTTATCAGTAAAGGGCTTTCCTGGAGCAGATCAGCTCGATGAAAGTGTATTGGAAGTGGATTGCGATATTTTAATTCCTGCAGCGATTGGTGGCGTCATAACTTCAAGTAATGCACAAAAAATTAAAGCGAAGGTGTTAATAGAAGGTGCAAACTCACCAACAACAGTTAATGCAGACAAAATTTTAAGAGACAACAATGTTCTAATAGTCCCAGACATTTTAGCTAATGCTGGAGGTATTACTGCAAGCTATTTTGAGTGGGTGCAAAATACACAAAATTACTTATGGAAAGAAGCTGAATTATATGAAAAACTCATAGATGTTATGCTCACTGCATTTGAAGAGATATGGACTATTTCAGAAAAACAAAACTGTGATTTAAGAACTGCTGCTTTGATAAAAGGAATAAAAAGAGTAGCAGCCGCTAAACTAACTAGAGGCCTTTTCCCTTAAAAGTTTTTCAATATTTTCTAAGATTGCTTCTTTCTTACTATTCAAAAGTGAAATATTTTCTTCCAATTCTTTGACGTTGGTATTTGCTATAGGTGAATCACTTGGAATTTCTTCTGGAGTAGAAATTAACTCGTAAGCTTCTATTTCTTGCTCCATATCTTCAATCTGATCGTTGATCTCTTGTAATTTTGAAGTATCTGGGGCATCGGGATTGTAAATAGGACATATTGGTTTGTAATAACACCAGTCACATAATGCATTTTTTATAGGTGGAAATTCATTATTCTGAAATGCAATTTTAATATTATTCCAAACTTCTAGAATTTCTTGTTTTGCTTGTTCAAGAATTTCATTGTCAATTTTTAAAGTGTGAATCGTAGAATTTTGCAAATATATAAGTTTCAGCTCTACAGGCATTTCTCCAGTTTCTTCTTTAATTAATAAAGCATATAATTTTAATGCAAAGAAACGAGGTTCTTTATATTTTGCTAGCGGTGCTTTGCCGCTTTTGTAGTCAACAATTATCAATTCTCCATTATCATTTCTATCCATACGATCAAGAATTCCTCTTAAGTTCAAATCTTCTATTGTTCCTCTTACCCAACGTTCTCTTTCTATTGGTTCAAAAGATCGCGGGTCTTCAAGTGTCATATAGTTATTTAGAAGTTTAAGTCCTTCAAGGCCCCAATCCCTTTCTTCTTCAATGCTTGAAAATAAGTTATGATGTTCATCATTTCCTCTAACTTTTGTCCAAGCTTCTCTAAATAAATTATGAAGCTTCTCAGTAGTTCTTTCCTCGCTTGGTAAATCAAATAAATCTTCTAATGCTTGATGAACAGTCGTACCTTTAGCTTGAACTTCATTTGTAGGTTCTAGAATTTTATCAACATTGGCATATTTAAATTGCTTTGGACAAGTTTTAAACTGAGATGCTCTCGATGGCGATAAATTTTTTATCATATAACAACTATAACTTCTTAATTTAAAAAAATGTAAAATAGGTTTGTGACCAAATTTTTAAAATTTTTACAAATAATTGGAATCTTAACTTTCGTACTTTATTTCTTAGTTGGTATTTTATACAACTCTTTCAGTTGGTTTAATTATTTATTTAACTAGTTTTTGTTTTTTTTATAGTTTGAGAGATTGCTAAAGTAAGATAGATGGCTGATCAAAAAATCAAAGTTGCAATTCTTGGGGTAGGAAATTGTGCTAGTTCATTTGTACAAGGAATTCAATACTACTCAAATTCAAACACTGAAGATGGATTAATTTCAGATATCATTGGTGGTTATAAAGTTTCTGACATTGAAGTTGTAGCAGCTTATGATATCAACACTTCAAAAGTTGGCAAAGACTTGAGTGAGGCAATATTTGCTGAGCCTAACAATACTCTAAAGTTTTCTGAGGTACCAAAGACTGGTGTAATAGTTGAACCAGGTGTTGTAAACGATGGAATTGGAAAATATGTAAAAGATATTATAAAAGCTGTACCTGACTCAACTGATTTTGAAACTTCTTTAAAAAATTCTGGTGCAGAAATTTTAATAAATCTTTTACCTGTAGGTTCAGATGAAGCTGTTAAGTATTATGCTCAAAGCGCAATAAACACTAATGTTGGCTTTATTAATTGTATTCCTGTTTACATAGCTAGAGATGATGTCTGGTATAAAAAATTTAAAGACAACAACGTACCTCTTATTGGAGATGATATCAAAAGTCAAGTCGGTGCAACTATAGTTCATAGGGTATTAGCTCAACTTTTCTCTGATAGAGGGGTGCAGCTTAAAAATACCTATCAATTAAATGTTGGTGGAAATATGGATTTTCTTAACATGTTGGAAGAAGATAGATTAGAAACTAAAAGAAGTAGTAAGACTTCATCAGTTACTTCAGTTGCAAATAAAGGAAAAGGAATTGATTCAGATCATGTTCGTATTGGACCTTCAGACTATGTTAAATGGTTAGAAGATAGGAAAAAAGCTTTTATAAGATTAGAGGGGTCTGCATTTGGTGGTGCTCCATTAAATATTGAAGTCCAACTTGAAGTTTGGGATTCTCCAAATAGCGCAGGAGTGACTATTGATGCTGTAAGATATATGAAGTTTTTTAAAGATAAAAATGATTTAGAGTCTCTTGATTTAGTTTCAGCTTGGCTAATGAAAGCTCCACACTCTCCAAATAAAGATTCAGAAGTTTTGAATAAACTACATGAGTTAACTCATGTAGAAAAAAACTAGATTAAAGAATTTTCAAAAATATTTAAAGCTTCATTTACTTGTTCCAGTGGAGTAGTTAATGGTCCCATAAACCTAATAACATTCCCATCTTTTCCACAGCTAACAAGCAATAAACCATTCTCTCTTGATTTTAATAATATTTTATTTACTAGATTTTTGTCAGGTGTTTTCTTTATCCTATCCTCAACAAATTCAACACCAATCATCGGACCGTAACCTCTTACATCCCCAATAAACTCATACTTGTCTTTTAAATCGTTTAAATAATTATTCATTAAAATAGCTTGTTCCTGCGAATTAGTCAGTATATCTTCGCTATCAAAAGCTTCTAGTACTCCTAGTGCTGCTGCACAGGAAATGGGAGATGCACCAAAGGTACTTCCAATTCCTGCATCATGAATTGAGTCCATAATTTCACTTTTTCCTACAACAGCTGCTAAAGGAAATCCACCAGCAATACCTTTTGCTAATGTAACTAAGTCAGGTTCTACATCAACTAGTTCCGCACCAAAAAATTTTCCAGTTCTACCATAACCTGTTTGAACTTCATCAAAAATAAGTAAAATACCATGATTATCACAAATTTTTCTTAATTCATTTAAAAAATATTTAGATGCAGGAATATATCCACCTTCACCAATTTCAATTTCAACTAATATTGCAGCTGTATCTTTTGGATCGATAGACTCATTAAGTATTTTGTTTACACTTTCAAGAGCCATTTCATCAGTTACATCTCTATAGTGGTGTGGATAAATTGCATGGTGAACAAATTCTGGAAATGGACCAAATCCCTCTTTGTAAGGTTTATCTTTTCCAGTAAGGCCCATTGCTAGATAGGTTCTTCCATGAAAGCCACCTTGAAATGAAATAACATGTTTACGTTCTGTAAAGTAACGAGAAATTTTTATTGCATTCTCAATTGCTTCAGCACCACTATTAACTAAAAATGTTTTTGTTTGTGCAGAGATTGGGTATCGAGTATTTAATTGTTCAGCTAAAAGCACGGCATTTTCATGTGGAGCAAATGCAAAACAGGAGTGTGAGAAGTTTTTTAATTGATTTTCTACTTTTTTAACAACTTTATCATGCAAATGTCCAGTATTGAGAACTGCATATCCTCCGACAAAGTCTAAGTACCTGTTACCTTTACTGTCCCACACTTCAGCATTTTTTCCTTTGATAATAAAATTATCTAAAGTACTAAACCATGCTTTAGGTACATTTTCTGTAATAAGATTAGTTAATAAATTCTCCATCACTCAATACTGTAACTGATTAATAGATAATACTCAATTATATTGACACTAATATAAAACTATGGAAGATACTTACTTCAAATTGACAATTGTTACTTCAATTTATATAAATGCAATTGCTGGGATTTTTTTTATACTTTTAAAATTTAAAATATTTTCAATTAAAGAAACAATTTCTAACTTTATCGTATATGTTTCTACAGGTTCTATATTGGTTCAAGTTTTATATACAGTATTTATTTACGCTCAAAATCCAAATTTAGGATCTTTATTTATGTTTTACAATATGATTAATTTGTTCATATTGACTTTTTTATATATTTATAGAAATGATATGAAAATGAATTTTTACCCTTACTGGTCTTTTGCTTTTTTCTTTTTAATGGGTATGGAAATTAGAACTTATCAAACATTTGGATTAGGTTTTTAGATGCCATATAAACTTTTAAATGATAATAAAACTTTTGCTTATATTAATTCAGAGTTGCCAAAAATATGCTTTTTACATGGATGGGGAAGAGATTCTAGTGATTTTAATTTAATTGCAAATGAGTTTGATTCAATTTCAATTGATTTACCAGGGTTTGGTAAGTCTTCAGAGCCAGAAACTAGCTTCACACCAAAAGAATATGCAATTTATTTAGAGAAAATTATACCAAATTCAGTAGAAGTAATTGTTGGACATTCATTTGGTGGAAGAATAGCTTTATATCTTACGGAAATTAGAGATTTTAAAAAGCTAGTTCTCATAGGTGTACCATTGATTAAATCTAATAATAAAAAAAATAGTTTTTCAATATTTAAAGTTTATAAATTTCTCTTTAACCTTGGTTTAATTTCTGAAAATATTATAGAAAAAATTAAAAAGAAACGTGGATCTATTGATTATCAAAATTCTTCAGGGATTATGCGTGATGTTCTAGTTAAAGCAGTTAATGATAATTTAGAGCCAGTATTAAATTCTTTAAATATTAATACCGAGCTTATTTGGGGAGAAAATGATAAAGAAGTTTCTGTTGAGATAGCAAAAAACGCAGAAAAATTGATTAAAAATTCAAATTTACATATTCTGAAAAATGAATCACACAACCCATTGATTTCCTCATATTCTGAAATTATTAATATTATTAATTAAACATGGAGTTAATACATTACTTTGTTCTAATACTATTTACTTTCTCTTCAGTTATTAATTCAATTAGGTGGTCTCGAATAGCTCAAAGGGAGCATTATATAGCTGGATATGTTACAAAATTCTACTTTAGATGGATAAAGTTATACCCCTACAACAAAATACTATTTACATTATCAATTTTGTTGTTTTTAGTTAGCTTGTGGACACCTGTTACAGCTATTTTATTAGCTATTTTAAATTTAATAATTCCTCTTGGTTTGTCTTTTAACTCCAGAACTTCAAAAGTCAATTATACCGAAAGGTTAAAAAGATTAAATATTCTTTATATTCTATTAGTTGTTTTTCTTACATTTGTATCTGTTGTTAATAATTTCGGATATTTTATTGCAATGTTTGCTAATTTGGTATCTTTTTACATTTTTGATTTAAGTTTGAAATTATTAAAGAATTATGAAAAAAACAAATCTAATGTATTCGTAAATTCAGCATCGAAAAAATTAAAGGAATTTAACGGTCCAGTAATTGCAATAACTGGTTCATATTCTAAAACCACAACAAAAAATGTTATGTATCAAATTCTTTCAGGTAAATACAAAACTTTTGTAACTCCTGAAAGTTTTAATAACAGACTTGGAATATCAAGATCAATAAATGAAAAGTTTGATCCAGTATACGAAGTTTCTATATTTGAGATGGGTACATATGGTTTTGGAGAAATACGAGAGATGTGTGCATGGATTAAACCCCACATTGCAGTCATAACTGGTATAGCTCCAGTACATCTAGAGAGAATGAAAACATTAGAAAATATACTGGAAGCCAAGTCTGAGATAGTTGATCTTGCTGGAACTGTAATTATAAATGGAGATGATGAAATTTTGCTAAACCAAGCCAGGCTTTGGACATCTCAAAAAATGGTAATTGATTGTTCAATAACTTCAGACCAAGCTGCTGTATTTGTTAAGTACAGTGAAGGCTTACACAGCATTTATATTGGTGGACAATACATTGCATCAGTAAATGGTCCTAAGTTATTACAATTATCTATTGCTCTTAGTGTCGGTGTATTAATTGCTTTAGAACTGGATGTGAAATCATTTTTTAACAATGAAATAATATTAGAAAAAACTCAGCATCGTCAAACAGAAATAATAGGTTCCAAAGGACAGGCTATTATTGATAATTCATTTAACTCTAATCCGGTGTCATATAAAGCTTCTTTTGAAAAAATCAAAAATCATAAATCAAATGGTAAAAAGTATCTAATAACTCCTGGTCTGATCGAATTAGGATCTGAGCAGTTTTCTTATAACTATGAATTTGCTCTTGATGCTTCTGAAGTATTTGATGAGGTATTTATAATTGGCTATACCAATATTTCATCTTTACGGTTAGGACTTGATGAAGCTAATGCAGTTTATAAATTATTTAAAAATAGAGATTTAGCTGTTTCTGATTTAAACTCATATGTAAGCAAAGATGACATTGTATTATTTGAAAATGATTTACCAGATCACCATCCATAGATTATGAAAAATATTGTTGCAAATCTATTCGGGGGACCCTCACCTGAACACGATATATCAATTCTTACGGGCTTACAAGCATCAAGGATATTGTCTAGCAATTATGATTTAATAAATATTTATTGGTCTAAAGATAATCGCTTCTATTTGGTTGAAAATGACCTTGAATCAAAAGATTTCTTAGATAATAAATCAATTTTTAAGAAAGAACTTCACCTAAATATAAGTTCTAGTTCAGGTTTTTACTTAAAAAAGAAAAGAATTGATTTTCAAGCAATAATCAACTCTTGTCATGGTGGCCCAGGTGAAGATGGTACTATACAAGCTATTTTTGATATTACTGGTTTTAAATACACCGGTTCTTCTTTAACAACTTCTAAAATTGGTATGGATAAATATGCCTTTTATTTATTAATGAAGGAAAATGGAATAAAAGTATTGGATAAAATACTATATAATTCTTCTTTAAAACCAGAGATGAAAGGACCATTTATAATTAAGCCGCGATTTGGCGGCTCTTCTATCGGCGTTGAAGTTGTTGATGACTTTGATTCGATAGATAGAATTATTCAAAATTCTAATCTTTACGATCAAGGAACTGTTGTTGAAAAGTTTTTACCAAATTCGTTTGATCTTTTAGTTGCCGTTAGAAATTATCCAAAATTTGAATATTCTGAAATTGAAAAACCTACACGTTCAACTAATTTAGAAATGTTTTCATATAGAGATAAATATTTAGGAAACGGAGGATTGGAAGGTTCAAAAAGAGAACTTCCAGCCCAAATATCTAAAACAGTTGAAGAAAAGATAAAACTTGAATTAAATAAGTTAAATGAAATTTTAAACATACAAGGAATTGCAAGAGTAGATTTTTTGTTACAAGATAATGAACTATATTTAAATGAAATTAATACAATACCTGGAAGTCATGCGTTGTATTTATGGTCAAATTTAGGAAAAAGTAAGTTCGAGCTTCTTAATGATATGATTGATGAAGCATTGAGTAAAAAAACAATTTGGAGTACCGAAGGTTCTGATGGATTAGCTTTAAAATCTGCAAAAGATATTCAGAGTAAACTTGGATAGCAGATTTGGTTTATTTTGGGATTGTGATGGAACAATCATGGATACTGAAAAACTTTACGCGTTTGCGTGGAAAGAGCACCTTAAAAATTTAGGATTTGAAATTCAGTTATATGAAGTAGAGCAATTCATAGGAGTAGATGACAGAATTGTTCATAAGTATTTCTCAAGTTTTGTTGAGCTACAAGATTTTACAAATACAATGCATTCATTAGGAGATATTATAAAAAATTCTTTAAGTGATGAAATTTTATTTGAGGATGCTTTTAAACTTTTAATTTCCTCAGGTGAAATTGGAATTAAATCTGCTTGTGTTTCAGCAAGTCCTCAAGATTTACTTGAATATAAACTTTCAAGAGCGAATATAGAACAGAACTTTAAATTTATTATTGGTGGAGATCAGGTAAAGAGAAATAAACCTTATCCTGATATTTACAACAAAGCAATTGCAAAATTAGGAACTACAAAAAATATAATTATCGAAGACAGTCCTACAGGAATTAAAGCAGGAAAATCATCTAATACGTTTGTTGTTGCAATTGACAGGGGTATGTTTACTAAAGATGATTTATCTGAAGCAGACTTAATTGTCGAAGAGTTATTGTTAGAAAATTTTCTTCACATTTTTAAAAGCCTATAAATATTGATTATTTTTAAAATAAATTACAAAATCGACTTAGGCTCAATTTGCGCCTAAGATATTTTAAGCACTAAAACTGGAATAATTCTATCAGTTCTTTTTTGATATGCTGTGTAGCCGCCATTATTTAAATAATCCATTTTAAGCCACCAATCTTCTCTTTCTGAATCAAATACTTCATCAGCAACAGCGTTATACTTCTTTGAACCTATTTGTACAATACAATTAGGATTTTTCTTTAAGTTGTAATACCAACCAGGATTCGAAGGGCTACCACCTTTTGAAGCAATTAAACAAACTTTATTTTCCTCTCTTAAAAAAACTAATACATTTTTCCTTAACTTATTAGTTTTTGCACCAGTCGTATTTAAAATTAAACATGGTCTACCAAATAACATTTTTCCGAAGAGACCGTTTGAGAATATGTATATGTAGTTGTGAAAAAACAAAAACAAAAATGTTAATTTTCTTTTCATATATTTAACTTAGCTTGTTTTTTCCATGAACTATAACTACTAGGATAAAAGTCAATCGGTTTGACTAATCTAATTGCTGGAAACTCAACTAATGGCTTAATATTTTGGGTTAAGTATTTATATTTTGGAACTGGAGCAAATGTAACAGCAATTTTTTTATCTTTTAAAATTTCTATTGGATCTCCTATGTAAACAAATAATTCTTTTTTCTCATTTAATTCTTTTAAAGTTTGAAGTAAAAAATTAATTCTCTTTGTTGATATTTTTATTGATTTAAGGAGTTTCTCATCAAATACAAATATTACTGGTAGATTGTCATAAAACTTTAACGCTGGATCATTATCACCTAATGACTCACCAGTTAGCCAAACATAATCAGGTTCAAGATCAGTATCTGTTAAAGTAGTGTCTGGCCCAAAGTTTTTTCTACTATCTAAATCAAAATTTTGTTCAATAATATCAATTGAAACTGTGTTTGGCCAAGATTCAATTGGGCAGTTATATTTTAGATCGCAATTATTACATAATTCATTTGCTCTATTTAAAACTTGATTTTTCGCAAACCCATATAATTTTCCAGTTTGTGA
>VMBT01000420.1_pt1 | contig 27499 bp, 24 predicted proteins | sample 4404301 | NCBI WGS metagenome assembly VMBT01 (sample SAMN12238535, study PRJNA552566) | marine metagenome | isolation source: Coastal seawater | place: USA: coastal Georgia, Sapelo Island | collected 2008-08/2009-08
ACGGATAAAGTATGAGCGATTACAAAAGTACGCTGAATCTGCCCCAGACAGATTTTCCGATGAAGGCCAATCTTGCACAGCGCGAGCCCGATCGGCTGAAAGCGTGGCAGGCAATGGACCTTTATGGGCAGATGCGGCAGGTAGGCAAGGGCAAGCCAACTTTTATTCTTCATGACGGCCCTCCTTATGCCAATGGCGAACTCCATGTGGGCCACGCCATCAACAAGATTCTGAAAGACATCATTATTAAATCCAAAACCTTGTCCGGGTTTGATGCGCCTTATGTCCCGGGGTGGGACTGCCACGGCCTCCCTATCGAGCTTAATGTAGAGAAAAAGGTGGGTAAGCCCGGTCACAAAGTGACCGCAGCGGAGTTTCGTCAACACTGCCGGGATTACGCTCACAAACAGGTCGAGGCGCAAAAGGCAGACTTTGTCCGCATGGGGGTTTTGGGTGAATGGGATAACCCCTACCTGACCATGGATTTTGTTTTTGAGGCGAACATTGTCCGCTCTCTGGCCACGATGATAGACAAGGGACATCTGCATCGCGGCTTCAAACCCGTGCACTGGTGCCTTGACTGCGGCTCAGCATTGGCCGAGGCCGAAGTGGAGTATCGCGACAAGCAGTCCTCGGCGGTAGACGTGGCTTTTGCTTTTGTCGATGTCGCCGAGGCCGCCCGGCGATTGGACAGCGGGGCGGTGGACCGCCTAGAGCTCGCGATCTGGACTACGACGCCCTGGACACTGCCCGCGAATCGCGGGGTCGCTCTCGCGGCTGATCTCGAGTACGTCGTACTAAAAGCCGGCAATCGTCATGTGGTGGTGGCAGAAGCGCTCGCCGAAGCGTGCGCCCAACGCTTCGGTTTTGAAAGCGTTGAGATCGAGGGTCGCGCGAGGGGGAGCGATCTCGAAGGGTTACTGCTGGTTCCGCCCTTCAGCGAAACGTCTGTTCCTATTGTTTTGGGTGATCATGTGACCACCGAGGCGGGCACCGGTTGTGTTCATACGGCACCGGCGCACGGTCTCGAGGATTTTGAAATGGGCCGTCGTTATGACCTCGAGGTTTATAACCCGGTAGGCGGCAACGGGGTTTACCATGCCGATACGCCCGTCTTTGCCGGGCAGCATATCTTCAAGGCCAATGACGACATTATTGCCGCGCTGTCAGAGCGCGGTGTGCTGTTGTGTCATCAGCCTTTTCAGCATAGCTATCCCCACTGCTGGCGCCATAAGTCACCCATTATTTTTCGCGCAACGCCCCAGTGGTTTATCAGTATGACCGGCAATGGGTTGCTCGCCGCCGCAAAAAAAGCGGTAGAGGGCGTGCAATGGGTTCCGGAGTGGGGCCGGGCCCGCATTGACAGCATGCTGGCCGAGCGTCCGGATTGGTGTATTTCGCGGCAACGGACCTGGGGCGTGCCGATCGCGCTGTTTGTGCACAAAACCACGGGGGAATTACACCCCGATACCCAGGGTTTGATGGAGACCGTAGCAGTCCGTATCGAGGCCAGGGGTATCGAGGCGTGGTTTGACCTTGATCCTGTCGAGTTGCTGGGTGACGAGGCCGGGAACTATGAGAAAGTCACCGATACCCTCGATGTCTGGTTCGACTCGGGCGTGACCCACCACTGTGTGTTGCGGCAGCGCGCGGGGCTGAATTGGCCCGCAGACTTGTATCTTGAGGGCTCGGACCAGCATCGCGGGTGGTTCCAGTCGTCTCTACTGACAGGAATCGGTACGCACGACGCGGCGCCTTACCGGAGTGTGTTAACCCATGGTTTTACCGTCGATGGGGACGGCCGCAAGATGTCTAAATCCGTGGGCAATATTATTCCCGCGGGCAAGGCAATGCAGGACTTGGGTGCGGATGTGCTGCGGCTGTATGTCTCCGCAGCAGACTATCGCAATGAAATTTCTGCCTCGGACGAGATTTTCAAGCGTACCGCCGACGCCTATCGGCGAATCCGAAACACGGCGCGATTCTTGTTGGCCAACCTCGCTGGATTCGATCCCTTGACCGACGCGCTGCCGATCGATGCGCTACTGCCGCTGGACCGATGGATTCTTGGAAAAGCACAGGCGCTGCAAGGCGAGATACAGGCGGCTTACGATGACTACCAGTTCCACTACGTGTATCACCGTGTGCACAACTTCTGCAGTGGCGAGCTGGGCGGTTTTTACCTCGATATCATCAAAGATCGGCAGTACACGACGGGCAGTGACTCCCATCCGCGCCGGTCCGCGCAAACGGCCTTATTTCATTTGGCCGAGGCTCTGTGTCGATGGATAGCCCCCATTCTGAGTTTTACGGCTGATGAGATCTGGGAGAACCTGCCCGGATCGCGCGCGGCCTCCGTCTTCTTGGCCCAGTGGTACGACGCGCTGCCAGCGCCCGAGACCGGAGGCCAGCTAAACAGTGACTTCTGGATGGAGCTCATGCTGGTACGGCAACAGGTCAACAAAGCGTTGGAGTTGGCGCGGGAGCAGGGTGCGGTGCGCGGATCTCTCGATGCAGCGGTCGTGTTGTTCGCAGAATCGGATCTTGCTGCGCGCCTCGGGTACCTCGGCGACGAATTGCGTTTTGCCTTGATCACCTCTGAGGCAGCGGTCTCGGATTGGAGCGATGCGCCCCCGGAGGCAGTGGAGGCTGAGGGCATCCGACTTCGGGTGCTGGTGCAGCCGGCTGCGGGAGAAAAGTGCGATCGTTGCTGGCACCGACGCGCCGATGTGGGGCAATACGAGGCCCACCCGACCTTGTGCGAGCGATGTGTCACTAATATTGAAGGTCCCGGGGAGGTGCGGCACTTTGCCTGAGCACCTTCCAGCGCCGCGCAGGGGGTTTCGGCCCTGGCTGGGTTTGTTGATCGCGGTTGCGATTATTCTGTTGGATCAGTGGACCAAGCACATCGCGGTGACCGAGCTCGTGTTTCGCAGTCCCTACCGTGTCACCGCTTGGTTCGACTGGATGTTGACGTATAACACGGGGGCCGCCTTTAGTTTCTTGGCCGACGCCGGGGGCTGGCAGCGCTGGTTTTTGGCAACAGTGGCGGCCGCGGTCAGTGGCTTTATTGTCGTCTGGCTATTCCGTCTCGAGCCAGAAGACTATGGCCTGATGGTGCCACTGGGGCTGATTCTCGGCGGTGGCGTGGGCAATCTGATCGATCGCGTCTCTCTGGGTTACGTGGTCGATTTTATCTCCTGGCATTATCGGGATTGGTACTGGCCCGCCTTCAATGTCGCCGACGCTGCGATTAGTGTCGGTGCCGCGGCGTGGCTATGGGTGGCCTTGATCGGCGGCTCCGCCGCACAAGCGATAGCCTCCGACGAGGCAGCCCAGAATGAGTGAAGCCATGCATCTCGCGATAGAACCCAACACACGCATCACCCTCAATTTTTCCCTAGCGCTTGAGACGGGGGAGGAGGTGGACTCCAATTTTGGTCAGGATCCCGTGAGTTTCGTGATGGGAGATGGTTCCTTGCTGCCGGGTTTCGAGCGTCGACTTTTGGGCATGCGCGCTGGTGATGAAGCAGAGTTTCGCATCCCCTCTGAGGAAGGGTTCGGTGATCCTCAGGATGACAATATTCAGGAGATACCCCGGCGCGAGTTCGATGAGGGCGCACCACTGGAACCTGGCATGCTGTTCTCTTTTGCGGATGCTGCGGGAGGGGAGGTCCCCGGGATGATTGCGGCGGTGGGAGAAGACAGCGTCACGGTGGATTTTAATCATCCGCTGTCGGGGCGTACTATTCATTTCAGAGTGCGGATCGCACGCGTCGAGCCAGCGGAGCTACATTAATGGACATTGTACTGGCCAACCCCAGGGGCTTTTGTGCGGGCGTGGACCGCGCCATTGATATCGTCAACCGCGCGTTGGAAGTGTTTGGCGGACCTGTCTATGTCAGACATGAGGTCGTCCACAACCGACATGTTGTCGAGGATCTCCGGGCTCGCGGTGCGGTGTTTGTAGATGAGCTCATTGAGGTGCCCGATGACGCGGTGGTGATCTTCAGTGCCCACGGCGTATCTCGAGCGGTACAGGATGAGGCTGAGAGTAGGGGGCTCAAAGTGTTCGACGCCACCTGTCCACTGGTGACCAAGGTGCATGTCGAAGTGGCGGCGTTTAGTGCAGCGGGACGAGAGTGTGTGTTGATAGGCCATGCAGGCCATCCCGAAGTGGAAGGCACCATGGGGCGCTATGACGGCGGTCACGGTGGCGCAATTTATCTGGTTGAAGATGAAGCGCAGGTGGCCCAGCTCGAGGTGCGCGATCCCACGACCCTAGCCTTCGTCACTCAAACGACGCTGTCCGTCGACGATACCGCCAAAGTGATCGACGCCTTGCGGCAAAAATTTCCGCAGATTCAAGGACCGCGCAAAGACGATATTTGTTACGCCACCCAGAATCGCCAAGACGCAGTAAAGTCACTGGCGGATGAAGTGGATCTAGTGCTGGTTGTGGGATCGACCAATAGTTCTAACTCGAATCGACTGAAGGAGCTCGCCGAGCGTTGTGGGGCCCGCGCTTACCTGATTGACGACGCCGATATGATTGATAGCCAATGGTTGTCTGGCACGGCGTCAGTCGGTGTGACTGCCGGTGCCTCAGCTCCGGAATTATTGGTGGAGCAGGTGATCGCGGCACTGAAAGCGCGTGGCGGCGTTGACGTTCGAAATCTCGAAGGTCGTGAAGAAAACATCACCTTCTCGCTACCGAAGGAGCTGCGCATACCCGCCGTTGTGGTAGAGGACTGATAACGGGTGTGTTCTGCGGGGTGGCGGCGTCACTCAATTATTAACGATCAATTTCATCAATACGTGACCCCTCTTGAGCCCCGTTATTCTCGATGCCGTCGCGGTGTCGCACAGTGTGTTCTGAGTCTTATTCCAGACGAGAGGTGCGATCATTCGGCAGCAGGGGCTCACCCTTGTGGAGTGTCTAATTACGCTGGCGGTAGTGGCGATACTGGTGGCAATGGTTACTCCCTCATTCTCGGGGCAACTCAATGCCGCACGGGCTCTGACGGGTGCGCACCAGATCTACTTGGCTGCGCAATATGCCCGCAGTATGGCGCAGATACTAGAGACCACGGTGACACTCTGCCCACTGTCTTCCACAACGGATACGAGTCGGCTCTGTGGAGGAGACTTTAGCGGCACCCTCGTTGCTTACCGCGTGTTGACTGACGGCCCAGCGATTCTGCGTGTTTGGACTCCCCCGAGCGGCATAGTCGTCCGCAATCGATCGGGGTTAGATGCCGTCACGGGCGAGATTCGATGGCAGGCAGATGGGTTCGGCCAGCGCAACCTCACTTTGTCGGTCTGCGCGGGAGGGCACAACTGGACGGTCTTTATTAATCGTTTGGGCAGACCGCGGCTAGCGAAAGCGGGAGGCCTGTGCCCAGAGACTGGGGCGGTTTAAACCTCGATATCCAGTTTTTTTAGACGGTAGCGTAAGCTTCGCAGGTTGATGCCAAGGGCTTTGGCCGTGGCAGCGCGATTCCAGCGATGCCGCTGCAGCGTGTCCTCCAGAATCTCGCGTTCCACCCGGGCCAGATAGCTGTCAAGGTCACCGAGGTGGTGGTGCTCTTGAGCAGGCGGAGCTTGGGATATCTCCGGAATCAACGCCGCATCTTGAGGTGCCGTTTGTCGTGGGCCGGGTGAGAGATCGAGGTTGTGACGCTCGATGCGGTCGCCGTCCAACAGGGCTGCCGCCCGCGCGAGAATATTTTCCAGCTCGCGAATATTGCCTCTGAATTCGTGTTGTTTGAGCAGTTCAATCGCATCGCTACTCAGGCTCAACGGTTTGCTGTGGGCCGCATCAGCCATCTTGAGCAGGATATGCCGCGCAATGAGGGGGATATCTGCGCGACGATGCCTGAGCGGCGGAATAAACAGATCAATGACATTGATACGATAGTAAAGGTCGTCCCTGAAGCGCCCCTCGCGCACTTCCTCAGCCAGATTTTTGTGGGTCGCGGTGATTAATCGGACATCAACGGGGACTTCTTTTTCAACGCCGAGCGGCCGCACCGCTTTTTCCTGAATCGCACGCAATAACTTCACCTGAACAGACAACGGTAGGTCTGCAATTTCATCCAGCAACAAAGTGCCGCCGCTGGCGGCTTGGAACAACCCGGGCTTGTCGGAGGTGGCGCCAGTAAAGGCACCCCGCTTATGGCCGAACAGCTCGCTTTCCACCAGCTCAGATGGGATCGCGCCACAGTTAATCGCCAGAAAGGGCGCTCCACTGCGCGGTCCGAGGTGATGCACGAGTCGAGCAACGACCTCCTTTCCCACGCCCGACTCTCCGTGGACATGTACCGGCGCCTGACTGCGGGCTACACGCTGGATATCGCGTTTTAATGTGGCGATGATTGGTGTCTCTCCAATCAGCGTGTCATCGGTCTGAGCGTCGGGCATTGTTGAGAGTTTCAATGCGTGATTGACCAGCTCTCGCAGACGATCGAGTGGCACCGGCTTACTGACAAAGTCAAAGGCCCCCAATTTGAGCGCCTCCACGGCTGATTCCGTGCTGCCATGGGCGGTCATCATGGCGACAGGCACGCTGGGGTACCTTTGCTGTATTTCCGCAATTAAGTCCAGGCCGTTGCCGTCGGGTAACCTGAGATCTGTCAGACATAGCGCTGGAGTCGCGGCTTCGAGGGCCTCTCTTGCTGCTGCCAAGGATGACGCTGTCACTGCCTGAATATCCATCCGGGCGAGCGTCATTTCCAGCAGTGTCAGCAGATCTGGTTCGTCATCAACAATGAGTACGCTGGGGCGGCTCACGACAGCGGTTCTCTCAAGGGAATATTCATTCTGAAGCGGGTGCATCCCTCGACCGTTCGCCCGTAGCTTAGTGTGGCGCGATTGGCCTCACACAGTTCTCTTGAGAGGTACAGTCCCAGCCCGGTTCCTTCCGGGCGCGTGGTAAAAAAGGGTTCGAACAAGTGCTCCACCTGGTTTTCCTGAACGCCCTTGCCGGAATCAATGACGTCGACGCAGACCGCATTGCCGCGATAGTCGCGCGTCACAGCGATGGTAGCCACTGCTCGTCCGGTTTCCCGCTCGGCGTGCTCGGTGCCATTGTCGAGTAAATTGACCAGCACCCGCCTGAGGTTGCCGGTATCAAATTGAATGGACAGCGGTGAGTCTGCTAACGCAAGCGAAACACTGACGTCCCCGTTGCGGGTGCCTTCGTATTCTTTGACAAAATTGGGCAGCCATTTTGCCAAATCTACGCCCTCCTGGCCCGACGTCTGAGGCCGCGACAGCTGCAGGATATTGTCAATGATATCGTTAACGCGATGGGTATTGTTGAGCACAATCTCGCGAAGCGTCGCCGCTTCCCCGACATCTGCGGTAGGCTCAGCCATCAACTGCACAGCGTGGCTGATCGCAGCGAGCGGATTGCGTATTTCGTGGGCGATACTCGCGGTTAATTTGCCTAGCGATCTTAGTTTCAGCGCCTGTGCCGCCTCAGAAACAGCGGTGTAATCGTCGACAAAAAGCATCAGCTCGGGATCCAATGTATGCCCGAGATGGACCAACTCCGGCAAGATTTGGCCACCGGTAGACTCGACGATAATAGGTTCGACCGATAGGCGCTGCCCTGATCTCCATCCGGCCACAACCGCTGCGAGGCGCGGACTCACCGTCTCCAGCGGCTGGGGTAAGTGAGCATCCGATAGGCCCAGCAATGCTGTAGCCGCGTCATTCAATGGTATCAGCGAGTTATCTGGCGCGATTCGACAGATGCCGGTCGTCATGTGGGAAATAATTTGCTGATTCAGTTCCTCCAGCGTTGCGATTTGACTCGAGGCGGTGTCTGCCAGCTGCTCTGCCGAGGTCAGTCGCATAACGAGTTGTTGCAGAAATAGCGACAGCGCGAAGTTCAGGCTGCCCAGCAGACTGGCATAGAGCCAATCACCGTCGTTTACCGTGCCGCTTGAGAGTTTGAGAGCGGTGCCGCCCAGCACCGCTAAGGTGGCCAAGGCCGCGACGCCGGTTGCGGTTACTCTGTGGGGGATCAGTACGGCGGCAGCGGCCACTGTAACCAGGAAGAGCAAGGGGAGTCCGCCGCTTAGCCCGGCAGCCAACTGCACCAAGAACGCCACCAGCACCAGATCCAGCAACACGACCGCCAGCGCCAAGTTCTCCGCCCACTGGGCCGATCCGCCGACGAATCGGTTGATAACAGCCGCGCTGGCCAGCCAAATGCCCGCCAACCACAGGATGCCCGGGTGGTAGCCGGTAATCGGCTCGCCACCCCAGCGATGGGTCATGGCCAGTCCCAATAAGCCCAGTGCCAGCGTGAGGCGATAGACGTTATAAACTGACAGTAGCCGAAACAACTCTCGCCCCTCGCGGGGTCTATGGTTCGCCCCGACAAAATCGCGAGTGTCGCGCCCTGTTGTCTCATTCACCATGAGCCCACTATATCAGCGATGTCTACCGAATTTAGGCGTCAGCGACGCCTCAGAAGGCCCACAACCCGTAAATACGGTAACCTTCGCGTCCGGAAGTAGTGTCGACGTTGATAACACACGCGGGAGACAGAGATGAATATCTGCATGGCGCAGATTAATACCTTGGTGGGCGATATCCGCGGCAACCTGAACCGGATTCTTGAGGTGTGTTCGGCGCAGCGTGATGAGGGCGCGAATCTGATTATTTTCCCTGAGCTGACGCTGACCGGTTATCCCCCGGAGGACTTGCTGCTCCGGTCCGATCTGATTAATCAGAGCGTCAGCGCGTTGGCGACCCTATGCGAGAAATTGCCGCCCGATCTTGCGGTGATCGTCGGTTATCCGCGCAGGCATGGCTCGCAGCTATTCAATAGTGCTGGCGTCATTCTCGGTGGTGAAGTGATCGCCGAGTATGACAAGCAGTGCCTACCGAACTACCAAGTATTTGATGAAAAGCGTTACTTCGCTGCGGGCGCTAAACCCTGTGTGGTCACGCTGCACGGACAGCGCTTCGGGCTCACGATTTGCGAGGACATTTGGCACCCTGAGCCTGCGGCGTCTGCCAAGGCGGCCGGTGCGCAAATGTTGATCAATCTCAATGCCTCGCCATTTCACCGCGGTAAGGCCGCGGAACGTTTGCAGCTGGTTGCTGATCGCGCCCGTGCCCATGAGATGCCCATCCTCTATGTGAATCAGGTGGGAGGTCAGGATGAATTGGTTTTCGACGGCGGCTCCTTCGCGGTAGACGCCAGTGGAGAGTTAGTGGCAAGAGCCGTCGAGTTTGATGAAGCCCTATTGCGCGTGGCCGTCGAGTCATCGGACCTCATCGAGACGGGTGCTCAGGCGTCGCCCAAAAGCGACCTCGAGGCGGTGTGGACCGCGCTGGTCGTGGGCCTGCGTGATTATGTCAACAAGAACGGCTTTCCCGGGGTCGTGCTTGGGTTGTCTGGCGGTATTGACTCTGCCGTCACACTTGCCGTGGCGGTTGACGCTTTGGGGCCAGATCGCGTTCAGGCGGTCATGATGCCCTTTCGGTATACCGCATCCATCAGCGTAGAAGACGCGCAGGCGGAAGCTGAGGCCTTGGGGGTCACATTCAGCAATCTCTCTATCGAGCCCCTGTATGAAGCCTTTATGACCGCTTTAGCGCCGGAATTTGAGGGTTTGACTGCCGATATTACGGAAGAGAATCTGCAGGCGCGGTGTCGGGGCGTGTTACTGATGTCAATTTCCAACAAGAAGAATCTGCTGGTGCTGACAACGGGCAACAAGAGTGAACTGGCGGTGGGTTATTCCACCTTATATGGCGATATGGCGGGTGGGTTCGACGTGCTCAAAGATTGCCCGAAAATGCTCGTCTATGCCTTGGCACGGTACCGCAATGGATTGGGCCAGTGCATCCCGGAAAGAGTGATAACCCGACCACCTTCGGCCGAATTGGCGCCAGATCAGAAAGATGAAGACAGCCTGCCGCCTTACGACACGCTGGATCAGATGATTGAGCACTATGTCGAGCGCGATGCCTCAAAGGAGGAGATGATTGCCGCTGGATTTCTTCCGGAGGATGTCCACCGGGTCGTGCGATTGATCGATCTGAATGAGTACAAGCGCCGCCAGGCGCCGATCGGGGTGCGTATTTCTCGCCGGGCATTCGGTCGCGATCGCCGTTACCCCATTACGTGGGCGTGGCGTTCGGCGGACTGAGTCGCGTCAGGACCGGGGTCGATAGTTGAATTGCGGTGGCTTGGGTGGATCAAAGAGGCCGAGGGTTGCCCTGTTAATCCAGGATTGTTGCAGGCCATCCGCGGTGTAAACGCTGTCAAAAGTGCACCCTTCCTTTAGATTGGGGTGATCCGGGTAGTTCTCGCAGAGGACATCGATCGAATCCTCTGCAAGATCGTTGATGCCGAGTAACAGGTAGGCCTGCGCCATAACGGCGAGACCGTCCGCGACGCTGGAAGTTTGCTGCATGTGTTCCACGACGTACTTACCGCGGTTCAGCGCGGCTAGGTAGGCGCCGCGACGAAAGTAATAGTTGGCCACATGGATTTCATGGCGGGCGAGCATGTTGCGCATATGGATCATGCGCTGTCGCGCATCGGGTGCGTAAGCGCTGTCGGGATAGCGAGCCAGTAGCTGCGCAAATTCGCCAAAGGCGATCTTAATGTGGCTGACATCACGCTTGGTGTCGTCGGAGGGCACAAATCGCGCAAAAAAACCGGGCTCGATGTCATAGGCGGCCAAGCCTTTCATGTAAAACGCGTAGTCGACATTGGGATGCCGGGGATGCAGGCGAATAAATCGGTCCGCCGCTTCCGTTGCCGCTGAAAATTCGTAGGCGCCGTAGTGCGCGTAGATCAACTCCAATTGCGCCTGTTCAGCATAGCGTCCAAAGGGATACCGGCTTTCCAGCATCTGCAAGGTTCTTACCGCCAGCGCGAAATTGTCGTTTTTAAGGTGTCGCTGGGCCTCGCGATACATCTGCTGCTCACCTGAGTCAGCGACGAGATCTTCATCGTCACCACCAAACCAGGAACAGCCGGTGATCACGAGGCAGAGCGCCAAAAACATCGCGCGCAAGACAAAGGTTGAATGGGCCAAGAGCTAATTTCCGCCGTGGTACATTGGGGGGTGGTAGTGTAAACCCAACCGTGCGGGAGTCACAGCGCTTGTCAGAAGAACTTTTCGATGACCCTGAAGTGATCTCGGCACCTGTTCCCGTCTCGCTGGATGGCGCCAGACTGGATGCGGCGGCGGCGGCACTGTTCACCCAGTTTTCTCGGAGCCGCCTCGCAGAATGGGTTCGGGCGGGTCGGTTAACGCGCAATGGACAGCTTGCACGTCCGCGCGACAAGGTCGTGTCTGGTGATGAACTCCAAGTTTTTCCCGAGACATATAATCGCGTTGACTGGGCGCCAGAGCCGCTACCCCTCGACATTCTGTTCGAGGATGAGCATGTGATAGTGGTCAACAAACCTGCGGGGTTGGTGGTGCATCCAGCGGCGGGGCATCACAGTGGGACCTTGGTCAATGGACTGATGGCACACGCCCCCGAGATGTCTGCGCTGCCCCGAGGCGGCATTGTGCATCGGCTTGATAAAGAGACCTCCGGGGTCATGCTCGCGGCAAAATCGACCCTCGCCCATAAGCACTTGGTCGCGCATCTGGCCAATCGCTCGGTAAAACGGATTTACACGGCGGTTTGTCGCGGCACATTTAGCGGCGGTGGCACTATTGATGCGCCGATCGGGCGCCATCCGACATCCCGCACAAAAATGGCGGTTGTGCCGGAGGGTAAACCGGCAGTCACCCACTATCGAATAGCGCAACGGTTTGGCGCCCACACCTGCCTCGATGTGCAACTAGAGTCAGGGCGTACCCACCAAATTCGTGTGCATTTGGCCTGGCGTAAGCATCCCTTGATCGGTGATCCGGTATACGGTGGGCGTGCCTTTCGGCCGGCAGGTGCGAGTACCGCATTACTCGACATGCTCGATAGCTTCGATCGTCAGGCGTTGCACGCACGCGAGTTATCTTTCGAGCACCCAGAAAAGGGTGACTTTCTGTCTTTCTCGGCTGACCCACCTACCGATATAGGCTCCCTGATTGCGTGTTTGGCGGAGGAGGACCCAGCTTGAATGCGTCGCTACCGTTGATGGCGCCTGATCTGGGTATCGATGGGGTGGCGGTTCGTGTCACAACACGCCTCGGCGGGGTCAGTGCCGCTCCCTTTGCCTCCCTCAATTTGGCTGACCATGTGAACGATGAGGTCAGCGCTGTGCGGATTAATCGCGAGCGACTACAGGCCGCGCTGGGTCTATCTCCAGTCGCGTGGTTGAACCAAGTGCATGGGTGCCGTGTCGTGCAGGCTAATGCTGAAATGACACCAGAGGCGGACGCGCAATGGACTACCGCGGTAGGACAGCCAATTGCGGTTCTGACTGCGGACTGCTTGCCCGTGGTGCTTTTCTCGCATGATGCCGCCTGCGTGGGCGTTGCCCACGCGGGATGGCGGGGTCTGGCCGCCGGTGTATTACCGGCCCTGATTACGGAGATGCCGGCATCGGCGTCGCAATTAAGCGCCTGGTTGGGGCCGGCGATAGGTCCTGCCACCTATGAGGTTGGGCCAGAGGTTCGCGAGGCATTTATCACCCGCATGGGGAGAGCCTGTTACGCGTGTTTTTCGCCGTCGGTGGCTCGCGCCGGTCATTGGTTGGCGGACCTTTTTTCGTTGGCAAGATTGGCTCTGGAAAATGCAGGTGTTGGAGTCATCACGGGGGGTGAGATCTGCAGTCATACGGAGACAGATCGATTTTTCTCTCACCGCCGGGACGGGCCGCTGACCGGAAGATTTGCCACCCTCGTGTGGCGGGTTCCGCGCTAACAAAGCCAGGCCCAGGTCGCTCACTGTCTTGAGAGCCTAGACACGAAGAGTTCGAACCATGACCAAGCTGACAGAATAACCCCACTTGAAAAAAGGGTTTTGGGTCCCATATTGAGATTAAGACCCACGCTAGCCCGCCTATTTGCGGGTATCAGGAGAGAGCGATGCGCATGGAAAAGCTGACCCATTCATTACAGGCCGCCCTCGGCGATGCTCAATCGATCGCCGTCGGTCGCGATCATCCCTTTGTGGAACCGCCACATGTGTTGCGCGCAATGCTGGACGCGTCTGGCTCACCCGCCAGGCGCTTGCTGCAGGCGGCCGGAGCGCGCTACGAGTACTTGGATGCGGCGTTGCGTGGCTTGTTGGACGCGATGCCGACGGTCAGCGGTAGCGCCGATGTCCACATCAGTGCAGATTCACAGCGCTTACTCAATCAGGCGGACAAACTGGCGCAGAAGGCGGGTGATACCTTTATCTCGATCGATGCGGCGCTACTGGCAATGCTCGACATAAAAAGCACTGCCAGTCTGATGTCGGATGCCGGCGTTACCAAGCCCGCTTTGGCAGCGGCGATTGAGGCGGCACGCGGTGGTGAATCGGTGACTAGCGCAGAGTCAGAGGAAACGCGGCAGGCGTTAGAGAAGTACACGGTAGATCTTACCGAGCGAGCCGCCGCCGGGAAGTTGGATCCGGTGATCGGCCGCGATGATGAAATCCGCCGCACCATTCAGGTACTTCAGCGCCGCACGAAAAATAACCCCGTGCTGATCGGTGAACCCGGCGTGGGAAAGACCGCCATCATCGAAGGCTTGGCGCAGCGGGTAGTCAATGGCGAGGTGCCCGAGGGGCTCAAGAACAAGCGGATACTCGCGCTGGATCTCGGCGCGTTGTTGGCCGGTGCCAAGTTTCGCGGTGATTTTGAGGAGCGCCTCAAGGCGGTGCTGAATGCGCTTTCGAAGGAAGAGGGGCGCATTATTTTATTTGTGGACGAACTCCACACTATGGTGGGTGCCGGAAAAGCCGAGGGCTCGATGGATGCGGGCAACATGCTTAAGCCTGCATTGGCGAGAGGCGAGTTGCACTGTGTCGGCGCAACAACACTTAACGAGTATCGGCAGTATGTCGAGAAAGACGCAGCTTTGGAGCGGCGGTTTCAGAAGGTGCTGGTCGAGGAGCCGAGCGAGGAAGACACCATCGCTATTCTCAGGGGGCTGAAAGAGCGCTATGAGGTTCATCACAGCGTCGACATCACCGACAGCGCCATTATTGCTGCCGCCAAGTTGAGTCAGCGATATATCACTGACCGTCAGTTGCCCGACAAAGCCATCGATCTTGTTGACGAGGCCGCGAGCCGTATTCGGATGGAAATCGATTCCAAGCCCGAAGTGATGGACAAGCTAGAGCGTCGTCTGATCCAGCTTAAGATTGAGCGCGAGGCGGTGAAAAAAGATGAATCTGCCTCTGCCGGCAAGGAGCTCAAGCAGTTGGATGAGCAAATAGACGCCGTCGAGCGGGAATTTGTCAGCCTGGAAGAGGTTTGGTTAGCAGAGAAAGCTGCCGTGCAGGGCACGGCCCAAATTAAGAGTGATATTGAGCAGGCCAAGCTCGACCTCGAGCAGGCGCGTCGTGCGGGAGACCTGACCCGGATGTCGGAACTGCAGCATGGTGTGCTCCCCGACCTTGAGCGGCAACTCGCTTCTGCGGATGAGGTGCAGGCGGAGCCGACATTGTTGCGATCCCGCGTGACTGAGGACGAGGTCGCGGAAGTGGTGTCGAGGTGGACGGGGATTCCGGTCGCCAAAATGCTGGAGGGCGATCGAGAAAAATTACTGCGTATGGAAGAGACCTTGCATGCCAGAGTAGTTGGACAGGATGAGGCGGTGACGGCGGTTTCACATGCGGTGCGTCGCGCCCGCGCTGGATTGGCGGACCCGCAGCGTCCCAATGGGTCATTTTTATTCTTGGGGCCCACGGGGGTGGGAAAAACCGAGCTGTGCAAGGCGCTGGCCGATTATCTTTTCGACAGCGAGCAGGCCATGGTGCGCATTGATATGTCCGAATTCATGGAGAAGCACTCCGTGGCCCGATTGATCGGCGCGCCCCCTGGCTATGTCGGATACGAGGAGGGTGGCTATCTGACTGAAGCAGTGCGTCGCCGACCCTATTCGCTGCTGTTACTCGACGAGGTCGAAAAAGCCCATCCCGATGTCTTTAATATTTTATTGCAGGTGTTGGAGGACGGACGATTGACCGACGGTCAGGGTAGGACCGTTGATTTTCGCAATACCGTTGTGGTGATGACCTCTAACTTGGGCTCTGAGCACATTCGTGACGCGGTGGATCAGTCGTCCCAGGCGGATATACAGGCCGCGGTGATGCATGAGGTTGAGGCGCATTTTCGGCCTGAGTTTCTGAATCGTATCGATGAGTCGGTGGTTTTTCACGCGTTGAATGAAGCGCATATTGGCCAAATAGCGATGCTTCAGTTGACGGCATTGATTACGCGATTGAAGGAGCGATCGCTGGGTCTGGTGGTCAATGATGAGGTGAGAGCTTATCTTGCCGAGCAGGGATTTGATCCTGTGTATGGGGCCCGCCCGCTGAAGCGCGCGATTCAGCGGTTGATTGAAAACCCCCTGGCGCAGGCATTGTTAACTGACCAATTTGCGCCCGGCGATGTCATTGAAGCATCGATGCCTGGCCAACAGATTGTGTTTGCCAAGGCGGGCGAAATATCCCGAGCGGCATGAGGGCCTTATCGATCGGATCTGCCGATATCTCATCGGAACCATCCAGCGTGCTCTCGTATAACCCCTAGGGCCGCTAACTTTCCCCACCTGAAGGTTGGGCAAAGGCAGCGGCATGTCGACAAGGCACAGCACTCCGGGACGCGGTTTCACCCTAGTGGAGCTAATGGCGGTGGTGGCGATTCTTGCTATTTTCGTCGCGCTCGCCATGCCGTCTTGGCGCGCCACCGCCAACGAGGCGGTTATTCAACAAGCCAGAGTGGTATTGCAGCGTCTGGCCATTCGACAACACCGCTTCCTGAGGGGGCATGGTCGCTTTGCGAAGCAGGACGAGCTACCTACCCTCGATTCGCTGGGGCGCTCAGTGGCGCGGCGCTACCAATTGGAGGTGGAGTCGGATGTCTCGCGGTACTCGCTCAGATTAATTGATCCCAATGGTGAATTGCCCAGCCTGGCTTTGAATCATCTGGGGCAGTGGGCCTCATCCGAGGCCGCTTCCTTGTGATCTGGGCAGACTACTTGGTGGCAGTGTTGGTGGGTTGCGTTGGCATGCTGGGGTTATCCGAACTCACCGTCGACGTCGTCACACTGAATACCCAAGCCTACGAAGTCACTCTAGCCATGCTGATTCTTAACGAAATGGCGACACTGTTCTGGCTGGGCGCGGGCGATACAACTCCGCTGTCGGCGTGGTGTGCGGTACTGCCCGACGCCGTGCGCGAGGCGCATTGCGATGGCTTGCGGGAATGGTTGGACAGATTGGCGCAGAGCGAACTGCGAATCGCCCCCGACGCGCGTATTGTGCTGGGGTGGCTTTCATCATCTGGCGAGCGCATCGAATTGACGCAATCATTACCGGCACCATTGCCGGCATCATCACCGGTACTATGACGCTTTCAATTGCCCAGTGCGAGAGAAGTGGTGTCGCTTTGCCTACCCGGGATGAGGGCTTACGGTCGTTGCGGGGTTATTCTCTGGTCGAACTGTTGATCGTCAATGCGCTGGCGCTCACCCTGTTGGCCGCCTTGTTTGCGGCAACAGCAGACCTGATCGCTACCGCTGCAGTGTCTTCGGCACAAAGCGATCAGGCCATGCGTGCACGGCAAGTGATGCGTTTTATTGAGCAAGCACTGAGCAGCGCGCGAATGCCGGCCGAATGGCTCGGTGGTGATGCGGGCACGTGGAGCCACGCAGGCTGGCAAACCCCCTTGCCGATTTGCACGCCACTGGATGAGGTGAGCCCGGGCAGACGGTGGGGTGGCGTTGACGTGATAAAGGCGACAGATCTGTCATGCATCGCTGCAGGTGATGCCACGTGGGGGCTTTATGTTGAGCAGATCAGAGTCTGCCCCGAGGATTGCGGTGCAGGGGCGGGTTATGTCATTAGTCCGTCGCCTTGTTCCGGAGCAACCCCCAGTATTTCAGAGCACACCCACTGGCGAGTGGCATGGCAGTTCAACATGGACCGGCCGCCCCAATGCAACAGCGGCTGGCCTTGGGGCCGCGTGGACCGAGTGTTGTTAACTGATCGGACAGGGCGCTCGAGCATTGAGGGCCTGCCAACATTGCGTTTTCAATCGGTGTCTGGCGCCGAGGGCTATCAATGGCGACAGGCCGAGACCTTGGTTGCCGGCATTACCGACTGGCAGCCTAAGATGATTGCGATACCGCCTCCCGCGAATCTTGCCACTGGGGCAGAAGACGTGACCTTAAAGTTGCTCGCCGTGGCTATGGGCGTAACCCCCAGTCAAGTAACGCACGGGGTGTCGCTGCTTAGCGTTACACGGTCGCTATTGCCTTCGACTCTAAGACTTAACGATTGATGGCGTCGGGTGACGGTTGATGAAACGCGGTATTTCCCAGCAGGGGATTTTCGTGACGACCACTGTAACCCTGTTGGTTTTGGTGGTGGCGCTGATCATGACGGGTGCATACCAGTGGGCGTTGGCCGACTGGGAGACGGTCGGGAAAAGTGCACGCGTAGTAGCCGAAAAGCCGAGTTAAGGGGCATTTTGGGGCCGAAATCGTCTGCGGCCCGCCTAAAACCTACAATAATTGCAATTTGCAAATTTATTGCAATTCGCTAAAATTGCCGTCGTTATACGAGGAGACGGCACGTGGGCGCGGCATCTATGAGGTCAATCAATCGGAACGGTATCGCTTCGATGAAGCGGGGCGCTGCCGTGCCTGTTAGCGCTTTAGGGTTCTCTCTGATTGAGCTGATGGTGGTAGTGGCGATTATTGGCCTTCTTGCCGCCCTCGCTTATCCCTCGTATTTAGAGCAGGTTCGAAAAGGGCATCGTGCCAAGGGGCAAGCGCTGCTGATGGAATTGGCGCAGCGGCAGCAGAACTTCTTGATGATTCGACGCCGGTATGCCAGTTCATTGGAGGAGCTGGGTTACGGTAGTGCCTCCGGTGGCGACTTAGGATCCGTGTCTCAGGATGTGGCGCAGTCATACCAATTAGCCTCGATGGGCGTGGCTACGGATGCGCTCCCTCCCAGTTTTAATATGATGCTCAACCCGGTGGCCGGATCCACCCAGGCAGCCGATGGGTCTTTGTGCTTGTCAAATACTGGTGCACGCTGGCGCCATTGCGACACCGCGGAGGAGACACCGTGGTAAGGGTGCCTCAGTGGGGCTTGTCGCTGGTCGAGCTGCTGACAGCCCTCGTCGTTTTGTCAGTGTTGATCTCTCTCGCCGCGCCGTCTTTTTCGAGAATCTTGACCGAGCAGCGACTCCGTCAAGTAAGCAACGAATTGAGAATATCCCTGGTGACCGCCAGAGCCGAGGCGATCAAGCGCGGGGAGACGGTCGCTGTGCGGCCGAGAGCCCAGAGCTGGGACGAAGGTTGGTGTGTGGAGCCAAATGCGGGTGCGGGCGCGTGTGGCAAGAGTGTCATTCAAGAGTTTGTTCCCTCAGGCGCCATCGCCGTAGTGACCGACGATGCCATTACATTCAATGGCTGGGGCCGCGCAACGGGATGCCCCCAATTGGCACTAACTGCGCCAATGAAAGGAGGTCTCTGTGAAGTGTGCGTGAGTGTCACCACTGACGGACGCGTAGTGACGGCTTCGGGCCAGTGCAGCGGGTCTTGTCCTGGCGGCAGTAACGATATTGCGTGGGTAGGAGCTTGCCCGTGACCGGCAAACGCGTACAAACGGGTTTTACGCTGATTGAAGTGCTGGTCACCTTCTTGGTGACCACCACAGGTTTATTAGGGCTCGCCGCGTTACAGGTAAACACCATTAACAATGGCTTTGAAGCTCAGCAGCGCGCCTTGGTCACTGCCTTGGTTGATGACATGGCGGAGCGCGTGCGCATGAACCCGGTGGGGGCTTTGGAAAACTTCCAGTCCTTTGATCCTGAAACGCCTTGTCCCGCGGTCGACGTCAACGCCGAGGCAATGACTCCTGAACTGCGAGCACGATGGAACAAGTGCCAATGGGCGGCGACACTGCGGGGCTTGTTGGTAAAGGCAAATGATACTGACAATCTTGGGCTGGGTGCACCGATTGGCGCGATGGGATGTCTTGGCACCAGTACCCGATCCGGCGCCGAAGTTGTCGTTCGCGTGGCCGTCGCCTGGCAGGGCCTGACGCCACAGGTTGCCCCATTTGCAAGTTGCGGCACCGGTGAATTCACCAATGCGGACCTCGGAGCGCCGACCGTGGACGAGAGTTTTCGTCGGGTGGTCTATCGCGACGTCGTGGTGAGGTAGGCTGATGCGTTCATCACACGCACCTCATCCATCGCAAGGGTTCAGCCTGATTGAGCTTATGATCGCCTTGGCTCTGGGGCTCGTTATTGTCCTCGGTGTCACCGACTTATTCGTGGACAGTAGCCGCACCCAGGGGGATGTCAGTCGTACCAGCCGGCAGCTTGAGAACAGTCTCTTCGCCCTCGACTTATTGGCAAGCGAGTTGGCTCTGGTGGGATATTGGGGAGAGGCCGATTATCCCGTCGTGGCGGATGACCCCAATTTTGGCCCCTTACGAGTGTCTGAGATGGCGGGGGTGGCGGTAACCGGCTATCCAGCGGTTCCGCCGCTGTGTGTTGGCAGCGGTAAAGAAGGGCGCGACCCGAAGATCGAACTGGGGTGGGCGATGGAATATCCGCTTGTTTCCGGTCTTGGGATTGACCTTGAGGAGGCGATGTCACCGGCCGCCTGTGACAACGCCATATCATCGCCAAAAGCGACTGAAGAGTTTGTCGCGATTCGTCGTGCCAGTACCTGCGCTACCGACTCTTCTGGTGGGACTGGCTGCGTCCCCTTCGGGGACTTTTTTCATATTCAAACCAACGGTTGCTATGACCCTAATGCGAGCTTGTCAGGCGGCGAAATTAAACTGCACCGGGTCACTGATGGCGATGCAGACGCTGTGCTCACTTATCGCAATTTTGGTTGCGGTAGTCAGTTTTCAGACAGGGCGCCCGTCTATCGTTATGTCTCCCGCATTTACTATGTGAATCATCGCGATGAGTTAGTGCGACTGGAACTGGCGGAATCCAACGCTTATGAGGAAACAGTGTTGGTCGAGGGTGTGGAGGCCTTGCGGTTTGAGTGGTTTATCGATCGCTCCTCGGACGGTGATTATGATGTCTCTCGGTCGGTCGCTGACGAGGACTGGTCTGAAGAGGCGCGCACCAATGACTGGCCCAATGTCGTAGGCGTGAATATGAGTATGATTGTTCGTTCCAGCATCCCAGAACCGGGATATCGCGACACCAATAGCTATCAATTGCCCGGTCAAACCTGGGTCAATTACAACGACGAATACCCCAGACTCTTGCGATCACGCACGGTTGAGTTGATTAATGTTGCGGGACGCCGACGATGAGCACGCCACGTCGAGAGCGGGGTCTGGTGCTGGTGGTGGCGTTATTGATGCTAACCCTAGTGACATTGATGGCGTCTGCTTCCGCCAATTTGATTATGGCCAATATGCAGGTTGTGCAGAATATTGAAGCGCGAAGCGCGGTTCGTTCAGCAGCCTTGGCGGCTATTCAAGAAGCGATTGCAACGCCCGGGTTTTTGCCGCCTTATGCGGCAGGGCAAGTTCGCCGCGCTTTTTCACTGAGCTGCAACGAAAACCTATATACGAGATGTCTTGATCTGTCAGGGGATGACATTGAAGACGATGTCGCTATTACCCTCACCGAACCCAAGTGTCTTGCGTTCGTATTGATCCCCAATCGATTTTTCAACTACGTTGAAAGCCCAGATGATCGCGAATGCCAAGTCCGTAAACAACGTTACTCGGCCTGTGGGAACGCGCTATTTGAGATAACGGCCAGCGCCGTGGATGCGGTCACGGGTGCGCGAGTAGAGATACGGCAGGGTATTTCCCGGCAAACGACCGCTCAAGCGGTGCGATCAATTTGCCCCAACACCGCGACATGATCTTGGGTGTGGCAGTGAGTAACAACCGGGAGCTACAGAGATGACAAAGTTGATCAAAAGTTTACTGGCGTCGGTCTGTTCTCTTTGTTGCATCTCGCCAGTAATGGCTGAGGACATTGACCTATTTGCCAGCGGCCTTGTCAATGGTGCGGCAGCATCAGCCGTACCCAACGTAATTTTTGTGCTGGACAACACCTCTAATTGGTCTAGGCAGAGCCAACAATGGCCTGACGGCAAACAGGGCGAGTCGGAAGTGCAGGCGATTTACGACACGCTAGATGAATTGCGTGTGCAAGGTAAAAACCTCAACGTTGCGCTAATGGAGTTCACGACGGGGGGCACCGCAAATCAAGATGGCGGCTATGTTAGGCACAAACTGCAGTCAGTGCTGAGTGACTGGGGCGAACTGGATGCGACCCTGACCCACATCAAGGAAAACATCACGACGCCAGTTGAAAAACGTAACTCCAACTCAGCGTACGGCAACCTGGCATACGATATCTACGCGTATCTGGCGGGTGAAGCACAAAGTTTCGAGGGCGAGGGCACCCCGGGCACAGCCAGTGAGCAGGCCTATAAAACACCCTTCTCTTTATTCCAGTCACCCCTGACCGAGGAAGACATTTGCTCTGACACTTATATCATTTTGATTAGCAATACGGACAGCAACGGTCCTGAAGTCGATACCAGCGACAATTCAGCGCGACTTGAGGCTCTTTACAATGCGCTTGGAGAGACGCCTACAGCTGCTTTTGCGGGGCAGCTCGGCGATGGGATACCGATGCAAAAATACGAGACCCTGCGAGCAAAAAAGAAAGATCGGCAAATTATTGGTTATTCGGCTCAGTACTATCCAAATAAAACGTCTTGTGCTGAAAACGTGGGTTCGAACGAAAACGAACCCGAGCTGATACGGGGGTCGTGCTCGGTTCGAGGGGAGTGTGTATGTGAGAGCGTCCCTAAAAATGCCGAAGGCCACACCTATAAGATCCTGTCTGATCAATCGATAGCAGGGTTCGGGCCCGTATCCGACGAAACCGTGGATGGGAAAAACTTTAATCTCGATGATTGGGCAAAGTTTCTGCACGAATATGGTGTTCCGGTCTTGGTGGAGGGTGTTGGGGATGCGCCAGACTCGGTTGCGCGCATTACAGTGTCCACCTACACCGTAGACGTTTTTAATGCCAGACCGAATGAGGAGCACTCGGCCTTGATGCACAGCACGGCAAAGCAAGGCGGAGGATATCGACAGGCGGCATCCAGTCAGAGCGAACTCAAGTTGGCGCTGCGCCGAATCATTGGCGATATCATCGATGTAAATAGCTCCTTTGCTGCTGTGACCTTACCGTTGAGTGCAACCAACCGCGCGCAGGCAGAAAACAAAGTCTTTGTCGGCATGTTCAGGCCAGCTGCGCAGCGAAAGCCTCGATGGTTGGGTAATCTCAAGCAATACCAACTGGCCGTGTTTGATGGGAAAGTGGGGTTGGCTGATGTCTCGCTCAACCGCGCCATTAACCCTCAAACAGGCTTCGCGCAGTCCTGTGCTACCAGTTTCTGGACACGGGATACGTCATCGGTAACCAAGGACTCCTCGGGTACCGCCGGGCCTTATTTTGAAGGCTTGCAATTAGAGCCCAGCCCGGTCAGTGAGTGTTTGCCGGAAATGCGCGGTGTTCAATCCGACGACCCTACCAAAACTAAAAGTGTGCTGTCAGACGCGCCCGATGGTCCCTTTGTAGAAAAAGGCGGTGTCGCGCAGCAAATCCGTAGACAGCCCTTGCGCACCATTGTCACCCTCGATCAGGCCAGCGGAAGTCTGCGTGACGTGGCCGTCACTGATTTCGAAGATGATGATGTCTTCGATTATTTAATGGGAGCAGAGCCGGGGCTAAAAGGTGGAGATTTGAAAGTGCCGGATCTGTCAGCGGGGGATATTAACGATCCGCCATATGTTGATAACTCGCTGTTGACGGAACTCGAAGTCCAGCCCTTCGCAGGTCGCCGGGCGACGATTCACGGTGATATCGTGCATTCAAGACCGTTGACGATGACCTATGGTGCCCGAGAGGGTGGTGGCAGTGAGTTCCGCGTGTTTTATGGCTCAAACGACGGCCTTTATCGCGCAATTAACCCCGAAAACGGCCAGGAGGACTGGGCTTTCATTGCTCCAGAGCACGAGGCGTCGATCCGCCGCCTCTACGCCAATACGCCGACTGTGTCCTATTTTGGTCTCGAAGAGCAGTCGTCAAAGATCGGTGCGGAGAACAAACAATACTTTTTTGACGGGTCCACGGGCTCGTTTACCCGCTACGACGCGCGAGGCCAATTGGAGGAGGGGTACATCTACCTGACCCAGCGTCGTGGTGGACGCATGATCTATGCATTGGATGTCAGTCCCGGTGCAGATGCCGCGCCACCGGCAGCGCCTCGGTTCCTCTGGCGGGTAGGTTGCACCACTGACTCGGCCACGAGTTGTACCCATGAGGATTTCTCAGGTATTGGTGATACCTGGTCGACGCCGGTGACGGGTTTTGTGCGAGGTTATGTGGGGGTTGGTGGATCAATTGAGCGGCCTAATCCCATATTGTTGGTGGGCGGCGGCAGTGACGCCTGCCTTGACGCGAATTCAGCGACGCTAAGTCTGGCTGATTGCGAAAAGGGTAAATTTATAGTCGCGTTGGATGGCACAACGGGAGGTCTCCTGCGCGCGTTTCCGACAGCCGCGCCGGTGGTAGCAGATATTGAGATTATTGATTTTGATTACGACGGCTACATTGATTTTGCCTACGCCGTGGACGTCACAGGTCGAATCTATCGCATCACGTTCTCACACATTGTAGATGGGGCTATTGACCTGTCAACGGCGCTAGCGCCTGAGGAATGGCACTGGCCGGAGCAGCCGATTGCACTGACTCAACGGGCGAACCTGCGCTTCATGAATCAGCCGATTGCAGCGGAGGTCGGGAACAACGTCTTCATCGCCCTCGGATCCGGTGATCGCGAGAGGCCACTGAAACAAAACTACCCTTACCAGACCGAGCCTAACGGCGTAGAAAATCGTTTTTATACCTTCATCGACAGCCCTCTGACGCCCGGGTCAACGGCGGTTGACCTCGATTCGTTAATGGACGCCGCAGTGGGCTCCTGCGATGCGCCAGACCAGAGCGGGCAGATTGACAATCTCCTCACGTGCAGTGGTTGGTACCTGGACCTTCCGGATCGTGGTGAGCAAGTGGTCAATCAAGCGGCAATCGGTGGTGGTTACGTCTTTTTTAATTCGTTTCAGGCGGAAGGGTCCAGCAAAGGGTTCTGCAATGATCTTGGTACGGCGAAAGCTTATCGCGTCCCGCTTTTCGCTCCCGAGGCCGTTGAGGGCAAGGCGTTCGGTGAGGGTATTCCCATTCCGCCCATTATTGTGACCGTACGACTGTCTGACGCCGAGGAAACCTGCGAAGAAAATTGCGGACCGGGACGTATTACCGACGACGTGGTGTCGGTCATCATCGGTCTTGAAGGGTTTGAGGTCGTGGACATCACGCCCTCGCCACCCAGCAAAGTCCGTGAGGCTTTTCGCGTCGAGAATATCGACAAGCTCTAGCGAGTCTGTGAGGCTAAAAGCGCCTCTCTCAACCCGCGTTCGGTTTTGTTGAGCGGGAGAGGTGACTGGTTTTATATGCGTCATTTTTGAGTCAACGTTGCCCGTTTTTGATTATGGTCATTTGTCACCCTCTATTGACTTTGCGGTAGCTGCGCCCAGACAATTCACGCCGTCACGCGAGCGGCAACGGCGATTGGTAAGTACCCTTACCCTCTGGCCTACCTTCAGGACGGGATAGTTCTCAAGGCTGTTTGCGGGTTCCGTGGGGAGGGGCTGCGCTCCTGCCGCTCGGGCTCGACACTGCGCTACCTCGCAGGTCACCGGCACATGGGTGTTGTGGTTGTGATCTTGCGGGCGTCGGAGCGATCCGGCCGGTGTCTCGTGCGACATGTGGTGGAGCGGTGCTATCGCGTCTCTCCATCCGAATGTTGAACGAGATGGAGAATAGCCATGCCCAAGCTATCTGGCGGCGAAATGATCGTCCGCGCGCTTGAAGACGAAGGTGTCGATTACATCTTCGGTTACCCCGGTGGAGCGGCGCTCCACATATACGATGCCTTGTTCAAAGGCGATAAAGTCCCTCACATTTTGGTGCGTCACGAGCAGGCGGCGACCCATGCAGCTGATGGCTATGCGCGCGCGACTGGCAAGCCGGGCGTGGTGTTGGTCACCTCAGGCCCTGGCGCCACCAATGCGATCACGGGTATCGCTACTGCCTATATGGATTCGATTCCGCTGGTGGTCATCTCTGGGCAGGTACAGAGTCATTTGATCGGCGAGGATGCCTTTCAGGAAACCGACATGGTGGGCATCTCACGACCGATCGTGAAGCACAGCTTTTTGGTGCAACGAACCGAGGATATTCCGTCCACTATCAAGAAGGCATTTTTTATTGCTTCTACCGGGCGGCCCGGACCGGTGGTGGTGGATATTCCCAAGGACCTGACGCATCCCGAGTACAAGTTTGACTATGTTTATCCCGAATCCGTGAGTCTGCGCTCCTATCAACCTTCGTCCAAGGGGCACTCGGGGCAGATTCGCAAAGCCGCCAGAATGTTACTTAGCGCAAAGCGCCCGGTGATTTATGCGGGGGGTGGGGTGATTCAGGGTGAGGCGTCGATTCAGTTGACGTCGCTTGCGCGCCGGCTCAATTTTCCGGTGACGAATACCCTCATGGGTCTGGGTGCGTACCCCGGGAGCGATCGGCAGTTCCTGGGTATGTTGGGGATGCATGGTTTCTACGAAGCCAACATGGCGATGCACCACGCCGATGTCATTTTGGCGGCGGGGGCGCGTTTTGACGATCGGGTGACCAACACCGTGTCAAAGTTCTGTCCTGGCGCCAAGATTATTCACATCGATATTGATCCCGCGTCCATTTCCAAGATCGTTCCGGTTGATGTCCCCATAGTGGGGCCGGTTGATGCGATTCTTGAAGAATTGGACAAGCAGGTCGCATCGCAGATGGGAGCGGGGGACCGTGCCCTTCCCGATGCCGACGCTTTGTCTAAATGGTGGCAACAAATCGATAGCTGGCGCGAGGCCCACGGCTTGTGGCACGGACGGCGCTATGGCGAGTCCACTGCGATCAAGCCCCAGGACGCCATTCGGGCGCTTTATGAGGCGACCAAAGGCGAGGCCTATGTCACCTCAGATGTGGGTCAGCATCAGATGTTTGCGGCTCAGTACTATAAGTTCGATTATCCGCGGCGCTGGATCAACTCCGGTGGTCTGGGAACCATGGGGTTTGGCTTGCCCGCAGCGATGGGCATCAAAATCGCGTTGCCCGATGCTGACGTGGCATGTGTGACGGGTGAAGGCAGTATCCAGATGAATATTCAGGAGCTTTCTACCTGCAGTCAGTACGGCTGCCCCGTCAAAATCATCAATCTGCGCAATGATTATCTGGGCATGGTTAAGCAGTGGCAGGACATGCAATACGAGGGCCGGTACTCCGAGAGTCACTACGCGGCGTCTCTGCCCGATTTTGTAAAGCTCGCTGAGGCCTACGGGCATGTCGGGATGGAGGTAAAGACGCAACAGGATCTCCTCCCCGCCATGGAGGAAGCATTTGCTCTGAAAGATCGTCTCGTATTTATGGATATCCATGTCGATCCCGATGAGCATGTGTACCCGATGATGGTGGCACCAAACGGGGCCATGAAAGACATGTGGCTCAGCAAAACGGAGAGAACCTGATGAGACGGATACTCTCGGTACTGCTGGAGAACGAATCGGGCGCCTTGTCCCGGGTTGTGGGGTTGTTCTCGCAACGTGGTTACAACATCGAATCGCTGAATGTGGCGCCGACTGACGATCATTCGCTGTCGCGGCTCACCGTGACGACTACGGGGGATGATCTCAAAATCGAACAAATCACTAAGCACCTCAACAAGATCATCGACGTGGTGAAGGTTGTGGACCTTACCGAGGGCGCGCATGTTGAGCGCGATACGTTACTCGTGAAGGTGCGGGCTGAGGGAGATCTGCGCGATGAGGTCAAACGGACGACCGAGATCTTTCGAGGCCAGATCATAGACGTGGGTCCCACCACCTATATTGTTCAATTGACCGGCCCTTCTGAAAAGCTTGACTCCTTTCTGGAGGCGCTGGGCACGACTGAGGTGCTCGAAGTGGTCCGTTCAGGCGTCGCGGGCATGGCGCGCGGAGAAAAAGTGTTGGCGCCCTGACTACCGATGATCAAGAGTGTAGTTTTAGCGACACAAAAAAAGGGGCATCAAGCCCCTTTTTTTGTCAGTCATGCCGTACAGGTTTTCAGAGTAGCGGCGCAATTACCAAGCTCACGATCGCCATGACATTGATAAGGATATTCATCGAGGGGCCGGAAGTGTCCTTGAAGGGATCGCCCACGGTGTCACCAACGACCGCCGCG
>VMBT01000421.1_pt1 | contig 27485 bp, 43 predicted proteins | sample 4404301 | NCBI WGS metagenome assembly VMBT01 (sample SAMN12238535, study PRJNA552566) | marine metagenome | isolation source: Coastal seawater | place: USA: coastal Georgia, Sapelo Island | collected 2008-08/2009-08
GGATCCGGGAGGGGACGCAGGGCGAGGTTGGGCTGCGTTGAGACTCCAGCTGGTTCCTGGATACGCCGAACCGGTGCGGCGGCGGGGGCCGGCCTGGGGCTGGCCTTGGGCGCCAGCGGCTCACTCAGCTGCAAGCGCCCCTGGTCATCGAGCTGCCGGACCTGGGGACGCGGCAGTTGACCGCGTAGCAGGAGGTCCACGGTGCGGGCGACGTCGCGATGCACGAGCCAGCGGTCGCGGCTGTGCATTTCCACCGCCATGGGGAAGGTGGGTTCGGCGGCGCGCTCGAGGACGGTCTTTTGCGTCCGTCGCCGCCGGGCCTCCTCATCGCCGAGGGTGACGGATTCGATGCCCCCCACCAGGTCGCTGAGGGTGGGGTTTTTGACCAGATTGGCGAGCTCGTTGCCGTGGGCCGTGGCCACCAGCATCACGCCCCTCTCGGCGATGGTGCGCGCCGCCTGGGCCTCCAGCTCCGTGCCGATCTCATCGATCACGATGACCTCGGGCATGTGGTTCTCCACCGCCTCGATCATCACCTGGTGCTGCAGCTCCGGCCGGGTGACTTGCATGCGCCGGGCCCGGCCGATGGCGGGGTGAGGGATGTCCCCGTCGCCTGCAATTTCGTTGCTGGTGTCGATCACGACCACCCGCTTGTCCAGCTCATCGGCCAGAACTCGCGCAATCTCTCGAAGGGCGGTTGTTTTGCCGACGCCTGGGCGTCCCATCAGCAGGAGCGACTGACCGGAATCCATCAGGTCCCGGACCATGGCCACGGTGCCGAAGACCGCTCGGCCGACCCGGCAGGTCAGGCCGACGACGTCGCCGCTGCGGTTGCGAATGGCGCTGATGCGGTGCAGGGTCCGCTCGATGCCCGCTCGGTTGTCGCCTCCAAAGGTTCCCAGTTGTTCGACCACCGCCGCCAGGTCGCTGCGCTCAATCGGGTTCGCCCCAAGGGGGACGGCGCGTCCCGGGTAACGGGCCTCAGGGATCCGGCCGAGATCGAGGACGACCTCAAGCAATTGCTCACGGGCTTCAGCTGAGCCCAGGGCACTGCGCACGGCCTCGGGCAAGACCTCGAGCAGGCGATCGAGGTCGTCCGTGATGCGTTGCGGGCTGATCGGTGCTGAAGCCATGGGGGCGTTCTAGCGATTAGCGCTCCAGCCAGGGTTGGATGAGGGCCATCACGCTGGTGCTGGCGATCGCTTCGAGCTCGGGAATGTCCCTCAGGGGCTGCCCGCGCTCATCGGCTTCCTGCAGCCAGGGTTGCAGCAGGCTGCGGGCCATCCCGCCAAAGGCAACACCGGCTGCCCGGTGGCTGGGGCCCAGGAGCTCAATTGTTTTGCCGTTGGTTCCCCCGGCCAGTTGCAGCGGGCCTGGCGGTGCCCAGGGGGCGATCGCCTCCAGCAATTTCACGGCGGAGCGGGCGGTCCCAACTCCGACATCCCCGCTCATGGGACGACCATCGAGCTGCCAGAGCGGCCGGTAGCCCGCCTGGCGCAGGGCGCCAAAGCGCTGCCAGAGCTCCCTGGCGAGCTCCCGGCTACTCAGGGGTGTGGTCTCCTGGCTGCCGGCGCCCCGCTCGAGTCCGCAGCTGATCGCCAGGCGCTGAAGGGGAACACCGCTGGCCTTGAGCTGGCTCAGGCGGGCTTCGAAGGCGCTCTGCCGTCCCGCCTGGGTGTGCAGTTCAACCGCATCCGGGTTGATGCTCCGGAGGAGTTCGGGGACCGCTTCGGCGCTGAGCCACTGCTGCTGTTCATCGATCAGGCCCAGGGGGCAGGCGGGCAGGCAGCGCCCACAGCCGTAGCAGCGCTCCGCCTGGACGCCGCCGTGATCGCCAATGGCCAAGGCGGGGCAGACCTTTTGGCAGGGCCTGGGGCAGTCGCTGGGACAGCGGCTGGGGTCAAAGCTGGCCTTGCGGAAGTGGGGGTCGGCGCCGTCGCTGAGGCTGACCATCAGCCAGGGGCGCTGGGCACCCCGGGCCACAGCCCAGTCCATGCCGCGCCTGGCGGCCTCCGCAACGCCCGTATCGGCGGCAATGTCGATGCAGTGGATGCCCGCTGCGGTGTAGAGCGCGCAGAGGTCTTCGATGGCCGCCAGGTCTTGATTCCCGGCGCCGCAGATCAATTTGACCCAGCGGCCGTTTTGAAGGGCCGCCTCTGGGGTCAAACGGTTGCGGTCAGCACGGAGCTCAGGGGCTGCCATCGCAGGGCACGGGCGCCGCCCATCTCCACGACGATCTTCAGGCGGGGCTCCCGTTGGGTCAGGTTGATCAGCGACTCGAGCTCAGCGGTGGAGAGGACCTGCCCCTCCAGCAGCCAAAGCAGCACAGGGGCGTCGCCCTCAAAGAGGTGTCCCAGTTGTGGGGTGGCCATTTGCACCTCGCCAACGGCCGCGCCGCGGCCAACGCTTTGGTGCCCGAGGTGGGGAGGACGCACGCCGTGGGACTGCAGAAGGAAGGCTTCTGGATCCCCCAGGCCGCGTGCGGAGGTGAGCTGGGCCCGGTAGCCAGCGGCGCGCATCCGGCGCAGCAGCCTGGTCTCGGCGCCACCTTCTAATGGTGCGTAGAGGGCCAAGGCGCCCGCCCGCTCCAGCTCCTGGCGGAAACCGCGGCCGGTGAGCAGCAGGGGCATGGGGGCGGATCAGCGCTTGCGGAAGTCTGGCAGCTGATCGCAGGGGAAGGGTGTTATGCGCTGGGGTATGGTGTTCGCTTGTGCAATTGCAACTGTGCCCGTCCGCTAGCCGGGCCTCCAGGGCAATGCACAAGGTCGCCAGTGGTGGCGGCCTTCCCGGGCCCGTGTGGCTCTTCTGAGTCGCCGGGATACTGCTCAACCTCGAAGTCGCCTCTGGCTCCTTCTTCTGAGCAAGTCCCAGCCCCCACTGATTCGAGTCGCTAGCTCCGCCGCATTGGTCCACTGCAGTTCCGGGTTAACCGGAAATTTCAGCTCCATCGGTTTCTTGCGCCACTCGATTCAGTCACGCCACTCCCTGTGAGTGGTGGTCCAGCTGGCGTATCTCCCTCCTTATGTCCATCGGCATTCTTGGGAAGAAACTGGGCATGTCCCAGTTCTTCGACGACGAAGGCAGGGCCATCCCGGTCACCGTGATCGAGGCAGGTCCTTGCCGCATTACCCAACTCAAAACCGACAGCACCGACGGCTACACCGCCGTTCAGCTGGGCTTCGGTGATATCCGCGAAAAGCTCGTCAGCAAGCCCGCTAAGGGCCACCTGGCTAAGTCGGGCGACGAGCTGCTGCGCCACCTGAAGGAATACCGCGTTGACTCCGTCGACGGTCTGGAACTCGGTGGTGACGTCACCGTGGCCGCCTTTGAGGCGGGCCAGAAGGTCGATGTGAGCGGCGACACCATCGGTCGTGGTTTCGCTGGTTACCAGAAGCGCCACGGCTTCAGCCGCGGTCCCATGACCCACGGTTCGAAGAACCACCGCGAGCCTGGCTCCACCGGTGCGGGTACGACCCCCGGCCGCGTGTACCCCGGCAAGCGCATGGCTGGTCGCTACGGCGGCAAGCAAATCACCACCCGCGGCCTCACCATCCTCAAGGTGGATGCTGAGCGCAACCTGCTCGTGGTGAAAGGCTCGGTTCCCGGTAAGCCCGGAGCCCTGCTGAACATCCTCCCCGCTAAGCGGGTGGGCGCCAAAGCCGCGAACTGAGGAGGACAGAGATGGCTAACTGTGTTGTTCGCGACTGGCAAGGCAAAGAGGCCGGCAAGGCCAGCCTTGACCTGAAAGTCGCTAAGGAAAGCTCCGCTAACGATCTGGTGCACCGCGCTGTGGTGCGTCAGCTCGCCCATGCCCGTCAGGGCACGGCCAGCACCCTCACCCGCGCTGAGGTGGCCGGCGGTGGCCGCAAGCCCTACAAGCAGAAGGGCACCGGTCGCGCCCGTCAGGGTTCGATCCGGACCCCCCTGCGTCCCGGCGGTGGTGTGGTGTTCGGGCCGAAGCCCCGCACCTACAACCTTGCGATGAACCGCAAGGAGCGTCGCCTGGCTCTGCGCACTGCGCTGATGAGCCGCGCCGCTGACATCACTGTGGTGAAGGGCTTTGCTTCGGGTCTTGAAACCCCGAAGACCAAAGAAATCACCGCTGCCCTGAGCCGCTTCGGCATCGCCGCTGGCTCCAAGGTGCTGGTGGTGCTGGATGCCCCCAGCGAGGTGGTGCGCCGCTCGGTGCGCAACCTCGAAAAGGTGAAGCTGATCGCCGCAGATCAGCTCAACGTGTTCGACCTGCTCCACGCCAATTCCTTGGTGGTGAGCGAGGAAGCACTCGCGAAGATTCAGGAGGTCTACGGCGATGACTGAACGCTTTCAAGGTCGCCTGGCGGATGTGATCCGTCGGCCCCTGATTACTGAGAAGGCCACCCGCGCCATCGAGCTCAATCAGTACACCTTCGAGGTGGACCATCGGGCTGCCAAGCCCGACATCAAGGCTGCCGTTGAGCAACTGTTCGACGTCAAAGTCGTTGGTGTGAGCACCATGAACCCCCCTCGCCGCTCCCGCCGCGTGGGCCGATTCGCCGGCAAGCGTGCCCAGGTGAAGAAGGCTGTGGTTCGCCTTGCCGATGGCAATGCCATCCAGCTGTTCCCTGAAGCCTGAGGGGTCTGAAGAACTATGGGAATCCGTAAGTACCGCCCCATCACCCCCGGCACCCGTACCCGTGTCGCCAGCGATTTCGCTGAAGTCACCGGTCGTGGTCGCGAACGGGGCCTGGTGGTGGCCAAGCACCAACGCAAAGGTCGCAACAACCGCGGTGTGATCACCTGCCGCCATCGCGGTGGTGGCCACAAGCGCCTCTATCGCCTGGTCGACTTCCGCCGCAATAAGCACGGTGTGGTCGCCAAGGTGGCAGCGATCCACTACGACCCCCACCGCAACGCCCGCCTGGCTTTGCTCTTCTACGCCGATGGCGAGAAGCGCTACATCCTGGCTCCGGCTGGCGTGACCGTGGGCTCCACCGTGGTCTCCGGCCCCGATGCTCCGATCGAGACCGGCAATGCCCTGCCCCTCTCGGCGATCCCCCTGGGCTCCAGCGTTCACTGCGTTGAGCTCTACGCCGGTCGCGGTGGCCAGATGGTCCGTACCGCTGGTGCCAGCGCCCAGGTGATGGCCAAGGAAGGTGACTACGTCGCCCTCAAGCTGCCCTCCACCGAGGTGCGCCTGGTTCGCCGTGAGTGCTACGCCACCCTCGGTGAAGTGGGTAACGCTGAGGTGCGGAACACCAGCCTCGGTAAGGCCGGCCGTCGCCGCTGGCTGGGTCGTCGCCCTCAGGTCCGAGGCAGCGTGATGAACCCCTGCGATCACCCCCACGGTGGTGGCGAGGGCCGCGCTCCGATTGGCCGCTCTGGCCCTGTCACCCCTTGGGGCAAGCCTGCACTGGGCCTCAAGACCCGCAAGCGGAACAAACCCAGCAATCGGTTTGTGCTCCGGAAACGTCGCCGCACCTCCAAGCGGAGCCGTGGCGGACGCGATTCCTGATCAACCTCACCGCTTTGCTGTTCGTTTAAACCGCTATGGGACGTTCACTCAAAAAAGGTCCGTTCATTGCCGACAGCCTTCTGCGCAAGGTTGAAAAGCAGAACGCCGCCGATGACAAGTCCGTGATCAAGACCTGGTCACGTGCTTCCACGATCCTGCCGATGATGATCGGCCACACCATTGCCGTGCACAACGGCAAGGCCCATGTGCCCGTCTTCGTGACGGAGCAGATGGTGGGCCACAAGCTGGGGGAATTTGCGCCAACGCGTAACTTCCGCGGCCACATCAAGGACAAGAAAGGAGGCCGCTGAGGACATGGCAAACACCTCATCCACGACTGCCCAGGCACACGGCCGCTACATCCGCGGTTCCGTGTCCAAGGTTCGCCGGGTTCTCGACCAGATCCGCGGTCGCAGCTATCGCGATGCGCTGATCATGCTCGAGTTCATGCCCTACCGCTCCACCGGACCGATCACCAAGGTCCTGCGCAGCGCTGTGGCCAACGCCGAGCACAACCTGGGTCTCGATCCCGCCTCTCTCGTGATCTCTGTCGCTACGGCTGACATGGGTCCGGTGATGAAGCGCTATCGCCCCCGTGCCCAGGGTCGCGCCTATGCGATCCAGAAAAAGACCTGCCACATCAGCATTGCTGTGGCTCCTGCCGCCTGACCCCCGAGGACACCGATCGATGGGACACAAGATCCATCCAACCGGCTTGCGCCTGGGGATCACCCAGGAACACCGGTCCCGCTGGTACGCCCCCAGCAAGACCTATCCGTCTCTCCTGAAGGAAGACGATCAGATTCGTAAGTTCATCCACAAGAAGTACGGCGCCGCTGGCATCAGCGACGTTGTGATCGCCCGCAAGGCCGATCAGCTTGAGGTTGAGCTCAAAACTGCCCGCCCCGGCGTTCTCGTCGGCCGCCAGGGCAGTGGCATTGAAGAGCTGCGCAGCGGCATCCAAAAAACCATTGGTGACACCGCCCGTCAGGTGCGGATCAACGTGGTGGAAGTGGAGCGCGTTGACGCTGACGCCTTCCTGCTGGCTGAGTACATCGCTCAACAGCTCGAGAAGCGTGTTGCCTTCCGTCGCGTCATGCGCATGGCCATCCAGCGTGCTCAGCGCGCCGGTGTCCTGGGCATGAAGCTTCAGGTCAGCGGCCGCCTCAACGGTGCAGAAATTGCCCGTACCGAGTGGAGCCGTGAAGGTCGGGTGCCCCTGCACACCCTCCGCGCCGACATCGACTACGCAACCAAAGTGGCCACCACCACCTACGGGGTGCTGGGCATCAAGGTTTGGGTCTTCAAAGGGGAAGTGCTTCCCGGCACTCAGGACAAGGTGCCCGTGGGCGCTGCGCCCAAGCGCCGCGCTAGCCGCCGGCCCCAACAGTTCGAAGACCGTTCGAACGAAGAGTGATCAGGAGGCCTGAACCATGCTGAGTCCAAGACGCGTCAAATTCCGTAAGCAGCAGCGCGGCCGCATGCGCGGTGTCGCCACCCGTGGCAACACCATCGCCTTCGGTCAGTTCGCTCTGCAGGCCCAAGAGTGCGGGTGGATCACCTCCCGCCAGATTGAGGCCAGCCGCCGTGCCATGACCCGCTACGTCAAGCGGGGCGGAAAGATCTGGATCCGGATCTTCCCCGATAAGCCGGTGACCATGCGCCCCGCCGAGACCCGGATGGGTTCCGGTAAGGGCAACCCGGAGTTCTGGGTGGCTGTGATCAAGCCCGGCCGCATTCTCTTTGAGATGGGCGGTGCCGACATCACCCCCGAGATCGCCAAAGAGGCCATGCGCCTGGCGCAGTACAAGCTGCCCGTGAAGACCAAGTTCCTGACCCTGGCGGATCAGGAAGCTGACCAGGCTGCCGCCGCGGCCGCCACCACCGTGGAGTCCTGACCATGGCCCGTCCCGACATCGCCGAGGTGCGCAAGCTTTCCGACGGCGACATCACCACGCAGATCGACGACACCCGTCGCGAACTGTTCACCCTTCGTTTCGAGCAGGCCACCCGCCGTCTCGAGAACCCGCACCGCTTCAAGGCCGCCCGCATCAAGCTGGCCCAGCTGCTGACGGTGCAAACGGAGCGCAAGAGCTCCGCCGCTTCCTGATCCCCTAAGTAACCGTTATGGCAACCAAGGAAAGGGTCGGCACCGTCGTCAGCGACAAGATGGATAAAACCGTGGTGGTGGCGGTGGAAAACCGCTTCCCTCACCCCATCTATCAAAAGACGGTGAGCCGCACCAAGCGCTACAAGGCGCACGATGAGGCCAACACCTGCAAGGTGGGTGACCGCGTCCGCATCACCGAAACCCGTCCCCTCAGCCGCACCAAGCGTTGGTCCGTGGCCGAGGTGCTGAACAACAGCAGCGCCAGCTGAGGAGAGCTCCCGATGATCCAACAGGAAACCTTCCTCAACGTCGCTGACAACAGCGGCGCCAAGCGCATCCAGTGCATCCGCGTGCTGGGCACCAACCGTCGCTACGCCCACGTGGGCGATGTGATCGTGGCCGCCGTCAAGGACGCCATGCCCAACATGGGCGTGAAAAAGTCCGACGTGGTCAAGGCTGTGGTGGTTCGCACCAAAGCCACCATGCGTCGCGTCAACGGCAACTCGATCCGTTTTGACGACAACGCTGCCGTGATCCTCGGCACTGACAACAACCCCAAGGGCACCCGCGTCTTCGGTCCTGTGGCTCGCGAACTGCGTGACCGCAACTTCACCAAGATCGTGTCCCTCGCTCCGGAGGTGATCTGAGATGGCGACTGCCACCCCTAAAGCCCAAGCTCAGGTGCGCACCAAGATGCGCATCAAGAAGGGCGACACCGTTCAGGTGATCAGCGGTAAGGACAAGGGCAAGACCGGTGAGGTCCTGCGCACCCTTCCCTATGAGAACCGTGTGGTCGTGCAGGGCATCAACCTCCGCACACGCCACATGAAGCCCACCCAGGAAGGCGAAACCGGTCGCATCGTGACCGAAGAAGCTTCCCTGCACGCTTCCAACGTGATGCTGTATTCCACCGATAAGAAGGTGGCCAGCCGCGTGGAAATCGTGGTGGAGAAGGACGGCACCAAGAAGCGCCGCCTCAAGAAAACCGGCGAGATCCTCGACTGATCTCTCTTACATCGACCTTGTCCGCCTTCTGACCAAGCCCAGAAGCGCATCTCCTTTCCCCGTCATGTCCCTTAAACAGAACTATCGGGAGAAGATCCAGCCCAAGTTGCTTAAGGATCTCAGTCTCTCGAACATTCACGAAGTCCCCAAGGTGGTGAAAGTCACCGTCAACCGGGGCCTCGGCGAAGCCGCCGCCAATGCCAAGGCCCTCGAGGCCTCGATCGAGGAGCTGGCCACCATCACCGGTCAAAAGGTGGTTGTGACCCGCGCCAAGAAGGCCATCGCTGGCTTCAAAATCCGTCAGGGCATGCCGATTGGCGTGGCCGTCACCCTTCGCGGTGACCGCATGTATGCGTTCCTCGAGCGTCTCATCAACCTGGCTCTCCCCCGCATCCGCGACTTCCGCGGTGTGAGCGAGAAGAGCTTTGACGGTCGTGGCAACTACACCCTCGGGGTGAAGGAGCAGATCATTTTTCCCGAGATCTCTTTCGACAAGATCGATGCCATCCGGGGCATGGACATCACCATCGTGACCACTGCCCGTAACGACGAAGAGGGCCGGGCCCTCCTCCGCGAGATGGGAATGCCGTTCCGCAGCAACTGAGCCCTCTTCGGACCCGACCTATGGCTAATCACGACCCGATTTCCGACATGCTCACCCGCATTCGCAATGCGAGTGAGAAACGTCATCAATCCACCAAGGTGCCTGCTTCGCGCATGGCCCAAAGCATCGCCAAGGTGCTGCAACAGGAAGGTTTCATCGCCGAGATCACCGAAGAAGGTGAAGGCGTGATGAAGCACCTGGTGCTGGAACTCAAGTACAGCGGCAAGCATCGCCAGCCGATCATCCGCACCGTGCAGCGAGTCAGCAAGCCTGGCCTGCGCGTCTACAAGAACACTCGTCAGCTCCCCAAAGTGCTGGGCGGTCTCGGCGTGGCCATCATCTCCACCTCCAAGGGTGTGATGAGCGACCGCGACGCCCGCAAGCAGGGCGTCGGTGGCGAAGTGCTCGCTTACGTCTACTGATTAGGGGGATTGATTCATGTCTCGTATTGGTAAATCGCCGATTCCCGTTCCGGGCGGCGTCACCGTCAGCCTCAACGGCCTGGACGTCAAAGTCAAAGGCCCTAAGGGCGAACTGAGCCGCACCCTGCCTGATGGCGTGGCCATTGCTCAGGACGGCAGCACCCTTGTGGTCTCCCCCTCCAGCACCAGCCGTCGCTCCCGCGAGCGCCACGGTCTGTGCCGGACCCTCGTGGCCAACATGGTCGAGGGTGTCAGCCAGGGCTTCACCCGCAAGCTCGAGATCGTCGGTGTGGGTTACCGCGCCGCCGTTCAGGGCAAGAAGCTCGTCGTCAGCGCTGGTTACAGCCACCAGGTCGAAATGATCGCCCCCGAGGGCGTGACCTTCGCCGTCGACGGCAACACCACCGTGATTGTCTCCGGCCCCGACAAGGAGCTGGTCGGCAACGAAGCGGCCAAAGTTCGCGCCATCCGTCCCCCCGAGCCTTACAAGGGCAAGGGCATCAAGTACGCGGGCGAACGCATCCTCCGCAAGGCCGGTAAGACCGGTAAGAAGTGAGGTCTGCTTAAGCGTTTTTACCCAGTACTTCCATGTCCACCCTTTCCCGCAAGCAGCAGACACAAAAGCGTCACCGCCGTCTGCGCCGCAATCTCTCTGGCACCGCCGCGCGTCCTCGCCTGGCTGTGTTCCGCTCCAACAACCACATCTACGCACAAGTCATCGACGACGTTGCGCAGAGCACCCTCTGCTCTGCCTCCACCGTCGATAAAGAGCTCCGCAGCAACGTCACCATCGGCGCCACCTGCGATGCTTCTGTCGCAGTCGGTCAGCTGGTCGCCAAGCGTGCCCTCGCCAAGGGCATTCAATCGGTGGTCTTCGATCGTGGCGGCAACCTCTACCACGGCCGTGTCAAGGCCCTGGCTGACGCCGCCCGGGAAGCGGGCCTTCAGTTCTGATCCCTGCTCTCACCATGACCGAAACCAACAACACCCAGTCCAACGCCGTGCCAGCGGCAGCTGACGTGCCCGCAGCGGCCGAAGGTCAGCAGCAGGACCAGCGCCGCGGTGGTCGCGGCGAAGGCCGTGGCGACCGTCGCGGTGGCGACCGCCGTGGCCGTCGCGGCCAGGAGCGTGACTCCGAATGGCAGGAGCGCGTGGTGCAAATCCGCCGTGTCTCCAAGACCGTCAAGGGCGGTAAGAAGATGAGCTTCCGGGCCATCGTTGTCGTCGGCAACGAGAAGGGCCAGGTCGGCGTCGGCGTCGGCAAGGCTGGCGACGTGATCGGTGCTGTCCGTAAGGGCGTCGCCGATGGCAAGAAGCACCTGGTCAAGGTGCCTCTGACCCGTGCCTCCTCGATCCCCACCCTGAGCAACGGCCGTGATGGCGCTGCCAGCGTCCTGATCCGTCCCGCTGCCCCTGGTACCGGTGTGATCGCGGGTGGTTCCATCCGTACGGTGCTTGAGCTTGCCGGCATTAAGAACGTGCTCGCCAAGCGCCTAGGCTCCAAGACCCCCCTGAACAACGCCCGCGCCGCCATGGATGCCCTGGCCGGCCTGCGTACCCACAAGGAGACCGCCAAGGAGCGTGGCATCTCCCTCGAGCAGATCTACTCCTGAGGACCGCCATGACGTCGCTCAATCTCCAGTCCCTCTCCCCCCAGAAGGGGGCCCGTCGCCGCAAGCTGCGTAAGGGACGCGGCATCGCCGCCGGCCAAGGCGCCAGCTGCGGTTTCGGTATGCGCGGTCAGAAGTCCCGTTCGGGTCGTCCGACCCGTCCTGGCTTCGAGGGTGGCCAGATGCCTCTGTACCGCCGGGTGCCGAAGCTGAAGCACTTCACCGTGATCAACCCCAAGAACTACACGGTGATCAACGTTGCCAAGCTGTCCGAGCTCAAGGCCGGCAGCACCGTCAACATCGACACCCTGGTGAAGGACGGTCTGGTGACCAACCCCAAGGCCCCCCTGAAGGTCCTGGGTAATGGCGAACTGAGCGTGAAGCTGACCGTCCAGGCGGCCGCTTTCACCGCCTCGGCCCGCCAGAAGATCGAAGCCGCTGGTGGCACCTGCGAAGAGATCTGATCTCCGCTTGTCCACGGCCCATTAAGGTCAATGCCGTCTGGTGATCGGATCGATCGCTAGGCGGTTTTTTCTTGTTCGTCTGCACCTGCCATGGTCGTCAGCCGGGGGCGTAACCCCAGTGCCGGTGAAATCCTCACGCAGCTGGTCCAAGCCAAGGATCTGCGCGACAGGGTTCTCATCACCTTGGGGCTGCTGCTCCTGGTGCGTCTGGGCATCTATATCCCTGTTCCCGGGATCGACCGCCAGGCCTTCCAGGCCTTCGCTGCCCAGGGGGGCTCCCTGCTGGGCTTCCTGGACATCTTCACCGGTGGTGGCATCTCCGCGTTGGGCGTTTTCGCCCTGGGGATCCTTCCCTTCATCAACGCCTCGATCATCATTCAGCTGCTGACCTCCGCCCTGCCGCAGCTGGAGGATCTGCAGAAGAACGAAGGCGAGGCGGGACGCCGCAAGATCGCCCAGTACACCCGCTATGTCGCCCTGGGCTGGGGACTGTTCCAAAGCATCGTCTTTGCCCTGATCCTCCGGCCCTACGCCCTTCCCGGCACACCGGATCTGGTCTTCGTCGTGCAGACGGCGATCGCCCTGGTGACCGGTTCGATGGTGGTGATGTGGCTCAGTGAGGTGATCACCGAGCGGGGCATTGGCCAGGGCGCGTCTCTGGTCATCTACCTGAACATCGTGGCCACCCTCCCCAGGGCCTTGGGCTCGACCATCGAGTTGGCCCAAACCGGCGGCCGTGAGGCTGTTGGCGGCATCGTCGTCCTGGTGGCGGTCTTCCTGATCACCATCGTTGGCATCGTCTGCGTCGAGGAGGGCAGCCGCCGCATCCCGATCGTCAGCGCCAAGCGCCAGGTGGGCGGGGCCGGGATCTCCGCCCGCCAGAGCTACCTGCCCCTGAAGCTCAATGCCGGTGGCGTGATGCCGATCATCTTTGCCTCGGCCGTGGTCTTCCTGCCGCTGCAGATCGCCAACTTCAGCAAGAACCCCACGCTGATTCAGGTCGCCAGTTTCCTGAGCCCCAACAGCAGCACCCCCTGGGTCTATGCGCTGCTCTTCTTCGGGCTGATCATTGGCTTCTCCTTCTTCTACGCCACCCTCACGGTGCGCCCGGTGGACGTGGCCTCCAACCTCAAGCGCGGGGGCGTCGCCATCCCTGGGGTTCGCCCTGGCTCAGCGACCACGGCTTACCTGACGGGTATCCAGAACCGTCTGACCCTGTTGGGTGCCCTCTTCCTGGGGGCTGTGGCGATCGTGCCCTCGGCCGTGGAGTCGGCCACGCGCGTGCAGACCTTCCAAGGCTTGGGTGCCACGAGCCTGTTGATCTTGGTTGGCGTCGCGATTCAGACCGCCAAGCAACTGCAAACCGCCGTGATCTCCCAGCGGTACGAAGGCATGGTTCGCCAGTAACTCCCCCCTCCTTGCTCCTTTTCTTCCTTCCTTGCCATGAAGCAACGTCTGCTGTTCCTCGGTCCCCCCGGCGCCGGTAAGGGCACCCAAGCCCAGAAGCTTGCCGAGAGCCAAGGCCTGCTCCACCTCTCCACCGGTGATCTGCTGCGGGCTGAAGTCGCCGCCGGCAGCGACCTGGGCAAAGAGGCGGAGGCCGTGATGGCCCGCGGTGAGCTGGTGAGCGATGCCCTGGTGCTGGCGATCGTCCGCAGCCGCCTGCAAAACCACAGTGGCGGCTGGTTGCTGGATGGCTTCCCCCGCAACGTCGCCCAGGCCGATGCCCTGGCCAGCCTGCTCGAGGAGCTGGGCCAGCAGATCGAGCTCGTCGTTCTGATGGAACTCGATGACGGTGTTCTGGTGCAGCGATTGCTCTCCCGCGGCCGGGCCGACGACAACGAGGAGGTCATCCGCCACCGCCTGGAGGTCTACCGCGAGCAAACCGAGCCCCTGATTGCCTATTACCGCGAACGCGGGCTGATTGCCCCGGTCGAAGCGGCCGGCACAGTCGACGCCATTGCCGATCGGATCGCAGCCCTGTTGGGTTGACCCCTGTGGTAAGGTCGCTGTTTGGAAATTTGGAGAGACCGCTCCCATGAAGGTGCGTGCCTCGGTCAAGAAAATGTGCGACAAGTGCCGCGTGATTCGCCGGCACGGTCGGGTGATGGTCATCTGCACCAACCCGAAGCACAAGCAGCGCCAGGGTTGATCCTGCGCTGACCTTGCCCCCGGTCCCTTGGGACCAAAACAACTGGCTTGAGTGTCTCTCGGTTCGTTCTGAGGGCAACCGCTCAAGTCCTTCCCCTGCTCACCCCCAACGTTTTTTCAGTGGCTCGTATCGCCGGCGTTGATATTCCTCGCGACAAGAGGATCGAAATCGCCCTGACCTACGTCTACGGAATCGGCCTGACCACGGCCCAAAAGATTCTGGCCAAGACCGGTGTCAACCCCGACACCCGCGTCAAGGACCTGGATGATTCCGACGTCCAAAAGCTGCGCGGTGCAACCGAGAGCTACACCCTCGAAGGCGATCTTCGCCGTCAGGAGGGCATGGCCATGAAGCGCCTGCAGGACATCGGCTGCGTCCGTGGCCGTCGTCACCGCGTCGGTCTGCCCGTTCGCGGTCAGCGCACCCGCACCAATGCCCGGACCCGCCGCGGCAGCCGCAAGACCGTGGCCGGTAAGAAGAAGTAAGCCGCGGCTTGCTCTAGCCCTTTGGCCCCCCAGCACCTGCCGTTCGGCCGATTGCGTGCCGTCGTCACCAGGTTGCCCCCCTAAGACCCCCGATCACCTCCCTGCGACCGCAGGGCTTTATCCATGGCCAAGCCCGCCAAGAAATCTGGTTCCAAGAAGACGAAGCGCAACGTCCCTAACGGCGTTGCCCACATCCAGAGCACGTTCAACAACACCATCGTCTCCATCACTGACACCGCTGGTGAAGTGATCTCCTGGAGCTCCGCTGGTGCCAGCGGTTTCAAGGGCGCCCGTAAAGGCACCCCCTTCGCCGCCCAGACCGCCGCAGAAGCAGCAGCCCGTCGCGCCCTTGAGCAGGGGATGCGCCAAATCGAGGTGCTGGTTCGCGGTCCTGGTTCCGGTCGTGAAACCGCCATCCGTGCCCTGCAGGTTGCCGGTCTGGAGATCACCCTGATCCGTGACGTCACCCCGCTGCCCCACAACGGTTGCCGCCGTTCCAAGCGTCGCCGGGTCTGATTCGACGCATCGACTAGCCCCAGAGGGGGTCCATCCACCTATCTGAGCTTCAGACCGTGTTGCAGTACCAGATCGATCGGGTTGAACACCAGATCGCTGACGATCGTTCCCAAACCGGCGTCTTCGTCATTGGCCCCCTTGAGCGTGGCCAGGCGACGACCCTCGGTAATTCCCTGCGCCGCATGCTGATGGGTGCCCTGGAGGGCAGCGCCATCACCGCCGTGCGCATCGCTGGCGTGAACCACGAGTACGCCACCGTTCCTGGCGTCCGCGAAGACGTCCTCGACATCCTTCTCAACTGCAAGGACGTTGCCGTCAACAGCCGCACCCGCGAGCTGGAGATCGGCCGCCTGGTCGTGAATGGTCCTGCGACCGTCACCGCCGGTGACCTGCAGTTCTCCTCACAGGTGTCGGTGATCGACCCCTCCCGCCCGATTGCCACCGTCGCCGAAGGCCACAGCCTGGAGCTTGAGGTGCACGTCGAGCGTGGCGTTGGCTATCGCCCCGTTGACCGCCGCGTTGAGGACACCAGCGCTGTCGATCTTCTCCAGATCGACGCCGTCTTCATGCCTGTCCAGCGGGCGAATTACACCATCGACGAGACCGCTGTCGGTGAAGGCGGATCGGCCCGTGAGCGCCTGCGTCTGGAGATTCAGACCGACGGCTCCCTGACGCCTGACGACGCGATGGCCCAGGCCGCCAACCAGCTGATCACCTTGATCCAGCCCATGGCGACCCTGACCATGGAAGAGGAGCAAGGCCAGGAGCCCGAGCCCTCCGCCGAAGCTCAGATTCCCCTGGAAGAGCTGAACCTCTCGGTTCGCGCCTACAACTGCCTGAAGCGCGCCCAAGTCAACTCCGTGTCTGACCTGATGGGCTTCAGCTACGAAGATCTGCTCGAAATCAAGAACTTCGGTTCCAAGTCGGCTGACGAGGTGATCGAGGCCCTCGAGCGCATCGGTATCTCCCTGCCCCAGAGCCGCACCAGCGCCTGATCGCGCAGCACCCTGTCTCCCGCGTTAACCCGATTTAGTCATGCGTCACCAGTGCCGAGTCCCCAAGTTGGGGCGTCCCGCCGACCAGCGCAAAGCCATGCTTCGCGCTCTGACCACTCAGCTGATCCGTGAGGGTCGTCTGACCACCACCAAGGCCCGTGCCAAGGCGCTTCGCGATGAAGCTGAGCGCATGATCACCCTGGCCAAGGACGGCAGCCTTGCCGCCCGCCGTCGTGCCATCGGCTACATCTACGACAAGCAACTGGTCCACGCCCTGTTCGACAAGGCCCAGGAGCGTTACGGCGACCGCAATGGCGGTTACACCCGCATCATTCGCACCGTTCCCCGCCGTGGCGACAACGCCGAAATGGCGATCATCGAGCTGGTCTGAGTCCGTGGGTCCGAGCGGACCTGCTGTCGATCATCCGCACCGCGTGGGGGGCTCTCCTCCGCGCGGTTTTTTATGGCTTTGGTGCAGCAGCTTTGACTGACGCGACGCCAGCAGGGGGGCTTAGGCGCATCGCCCTCTGCCTGCAGTACGACGGCTCGGCCTATTGCGGCTGGCAGCGCCAGCCCCGGGACCCCAGCGTCCAGGAAGCGCTGGAGCGGGCCTTGGCTCAGTTGGATCCAGATGGCCCCGCCACCGTTGTGGCGGCTGGTCGAACCGACAGCGGCGTTCACGCCGCTGGCCAGGTGGTGCATTTCGACTGCGCCGGCCCGATCCCTCCGCACCGCTGGCCCGCGGCCCTCAACGGCCGCCTGCCGGCCAGCATCCGCGTGCGTTCAGCAGCTTCCGTTCCCGCGGACTGGCATGCCTGCTTCAGCGCCACCTACAGGCGCTACCGCTACACCATCTACAACGCCCGCATCCCCAATCTGTTTCTGGCTCCCTGGAGCTGGCACCGCTATCAGTTCAGGCTCGATGAGGCCCGGATGCGCGAGGCCCTCGAGGGCATGCTCGGGGAGCACGATTTTGCGGCGTTTGAGAGGGCGGGTAGCGCCCGCTCACACTCCCGTACGACCCTCCAGGAGGTCTCGGTGCAGCGCCGCGGTGACCTGCTGGAGGTGGAGCTTCAGGCCAGCGGCTTTCTCTACGGGATGGTGCGCCTTGTGATGGGGCAGCTGGTGGCCGTCGGGGAGGGACGCCTCAGCCTGGAGGCCTTCAGTCGCCGCTGGCGAAACCAGGCCCGTGAGGAGGTCAAAGAAGCCGCTCCCCCGCAGGGGTTGTGCCTGCTGAGGGTGGGCTACCCGAGTGAAGTCTTCCCCCAGGCTGCCTGGTACGATTGTCAACCGCGGTATTTGCTGGAGGGCTCTGATGCACCGCCAGCAGCACCGGGTCAGTCCTTGCACTGACTGGGTCTGCCGGTCTCAGAGTTGACCTGCCGATGTCCATCGGCGGCCAGCCCCTGCCTGTGAACCCTGTCCCCCGAAGTGGGGATCGGCGAAGCGGTAGGTTCACTCAACGAGCGATTGACACCCGAGTGATCGGGTGGCTGCCGTCATTAGTCGAGACCCACAGTCCAGACACCCTGTCCAACCCCACCCGCCTAAGCGTGGTGATGGGGTCCTATCCGAACCGGCCCGCCGGCGCGATGAACAAGACTCTCGTCCCCCCCCAGGATTCCTCAGCACGCCAGTGGTATCTGGTGGACGCTGAGAACCAGACCCTCGGCCGGCTTGCCACCGAGGTCGCTTCGGTTCTGCGGGGTAAGAACAACCCCAACTTCGCCCCTCACATCGACGCCGGCGACTTCGTCGTGGTGATCAATGCTGAGAAGGTGCGTGTGAGCGGCAACAAGGCTTCCGACAAGGTCTACCGCCGTCACTCCGGTCGCCCCGGTGGCATGAAGACCGAAACCTTCGCTGCGCTGCAGGCACGGATCCCCGAGCGGATCATCGAGAAGGCCGTTAAGGGCATGCTTCCCCACAACGCTCTCGGTCGTCAGCTCTTCCGCAAGCTGAAGGTCTACAAGGGTGCTGAGCACCCCCACGCCGCCCAACAGCCCAAGGCCCTGGCCCTCGATCCCGCCGCTTCCGCCAAATGAGCACCACCAAAGTCGTCTACTGGGGAACCGGCCGTCGTAAGACCGCCGTGGCACGCGTCCGCGTCGTTCCTGGCAATGGCACCGTGACCATCAACGGTCGTCCCGGTGACAACTACCTGAACTACAACCCCGCCTACCTGGCGGCAGTCAAGGCTCCCCTGCAGACCCTTGGTCTGGGTGGTGAGTACGACCTGCTGGTCAACGTCCGCGGTGGTGGTCTGACCGGTCAGGCGGATGCCATCAAGCAAGGCGCTGCCCGTGCCCTGTGCGAGCTGTCCCCCGACAACCGCAAGCCCCTCAAGACTGAAGGGCACCTCAGCCGTGACCCGCGCGCCAAGGAGCGTCGTAAGTACGGCCTGAAGAAAGCCCGTAAGGCTCCTCAGTTCTCCAAGCGCTGATTGCGCTTTCGCCCCTCAGCCCCGTACCCGTCATGCCGAAGGCCGACATTCATCCCACCTGGTATCCCGATGCCAAGGTGATCTGCAACGGAGAAGTGGTGATGACCACTGGCTCCACCTCCCCCGAGATCCACGTCGACGTCTGGAGCGGCAACCACCCCTTCTATACCGGGACCCAAAAGATCCTGGACACCGAGGGTCGTGTGGATCGCTTCATGCGCAAGTACGGCATGGGCAGCGCTGCTGGCGCCGATGCCAAAGCCGAGCCCAAGGCCGAAGCAGCCGAGAAGGCCTGATCGGTCACTCACGTCTGACGTGACATTCATTCCCCAAGCCGGATGCTCTAGGGCGTCCGGCTTTTTGCTGGCTTGAGCCGCTTCCATGGATGCTTCTTTCCTGCGTGAACGTCTGGAGACGGCACGCACCACCTTTGAAACCCTGGAGCGGCAGCTGGCAGACCCGGATGTGGCTGCCAACCCAGCGCAGCTGGAGCCCATCGCGCGGGAGCGGGCCCGACTGGAGCCCCTGGTGCTGGGCTACGACCAGCTTTGCCAGTGGCGCAAACAGGAACAGGAGGCCAGGCAGCTTCTGAAGGAGTCCCGCGGCGACCAGGAGATGGAGGCCCTGGCCCAAGAGGAGCTCAGCGGTCTGGCGACACAGATTGCCGCCATGGAGGAGCAGCTGACCTTGGCGCTTCTGCCCCGTGATCCCCGGGACGAACGCAGCGTGATGCTCGAGATTCGCGCCGGTGCGGGTGGCGATGAGGCGGCGATCTGGGCGGGGGATTTGGCTCGGATGTACGAGCGCTACGCCCAGAGCGTCGGTTGGAAAGTGCAGCCCGTCAGTGCCTCGGAGGCGGAACTGGGGGGCTACAAGGAACTGATCCTGGCGATCCAGGGCGACAGCGTCTTCAGTCAGCTCAAGTACGAAGCCGGTGTGCACCGGGTGCAGCGGGTGCCCGCCACCGAGTCCCAGGGCCGGGTCCACACCTCGACGGCCACGGTGGCGGTCATGCCCGAGGCCGACCCGGTGGAGGTTCAGATCGACCCCACGGACCTGGAGATCAGCACCGCCCGCTCGGGCGGCGCCGGCGGCCAGAACGTCAACAAGGTGGAGACGGCCGTGGACCTGCTGCACAAACCCACCGGCATCCGGGTGTTCTGCACCCAAGAGCGCTCCCAGCTGCAGAACCGTGAACGGGCCCTGGAGATCCTGCGGGCCAAGCTCTATGAGCGCGAGCTGGCCGAGGCCAACGCCAAGGAGCGCTCGGCCCGTCTGGCCCAGGTGGGCAGTGGGGATCGCAGCGAGAAGATCCGCACCTACAACTACAAGGACAACCGCACGACCGATCACCGCCTCGGCCGCAACTTCTCACTGGAGCCGGTGCTCCAGGGCCAACTGGCTGAGTTGATCGGCGCCTGCGTCTCCGCTGACCAACGGCGGCAGTTGGAGGAACTGGCTGATCAGGCCAGCGGGGTCAACTAGCGAGCGGGTTCTCCCAGCCGTCCACGTACTTGGCCCATTCCAGGTGGCCGCCCTTGGCCATCTGCCGTTGGGCCTCGAAGACCGCACCGCTGAGCGGCCGCCGGGGTGCCGATTGCAGGGGCATGCTCGCTTCCTTGGGCGTGCGATTGCCCTTGTGCACGTTGCAGCGCAGGCAGGCCGTGGTGACGTTGTCCCAGCTGTGGCTGCCGCCGCGGCTGCGGGGCAGGACGTGATCGATCGAGAGCCGTTCGCTGCTGCTGCCGCAGTACTGGCAGCGCTGACCATCGCGGTGGAAGACGTTCCGGCGGGTCAGGGGCAGTGGCCGGAAGGGCACGCGGACGAATTGCCGTAGACGAATCACCGTTGGCAGTCCCAGGCCTGGCCGCAGTTGCCGCCCGGGGGAGTGCTCCAGCCCCTCGGCTTTTCCCTTAAGCACCATCACTGTTGCCCTGCGCCAGGTGGTGACGTTCAGGGGCTCGTAGGAGGCGTTCAGAACCAGAACCGAGCCCATGGGAGCGCTGCCTGGGGAGCTGCGCTGGGCAACCCCGTAATTTCTATGCATGCTAGGTGCACTGCCAAGGGCGGATGGTTGACGCATCGCCTGCTGCTGCCTTCGAGGACCCGGCGGCCGCTGCCTTGGCGCCGCAGCCCCATCCCCGTCAGCGCGCCTGGGTGGAAATCGATGAGGCGGCGATCCAGGCCAACGCCGAGGCCCTGAGGCGCTCGCTGCAGCCGGGCTCTGCGCTGATGGCGGTGGTCAAGGCCGATGGCTATGGCCACGGCGCGGTCCCGGTCGCCCGTTCTGCCGCCGCCGGTGGGGCCAGTTGCTTTGGGGTGGCCACGCTTCAGGAGGGGGTGGAGTTGCGCCAGGCGGGCCTGGATCAGCCCGTCCTGGTGCTGGGCAACCTCAGCCATCCGGATGAGTTGCGCGCCTGCCTGCATTGGCAGTTGATGCCCACCCTCAGCGGCATGCGTGAGGCGTTGCTCTGCCAGAACCTGGCCAGCGGTAGCGGTCGTCAGTTGGCGGTCCACCTCAAATTGGACACCGGCATGAGCCGGCTCGGCGCACCCTGGGAGGAGGGGCCGCGCTTGGTTCAGGCCATCGCCGGTCTGGAGTCGCTGCAGCTGGCCGGGGTCTATTCCCACCTGGCCGGAGCCGATGCCCCGGGAGATGGACTGGATGCCCTGACGGCCACCCAGCAGCAGCGCTTCGACTCTGTCCTGACGGGACTGCAGCAGCAGCAGTTGCCCTCGGGTTGCCGCCACCTGGCCAATTCCGCTGGGACGCTGCGCAGCCGTCAGTTGCACTACGACCTGGTGCGGGTGGGGCTGGCCCTCTACGGCCAGCGCCCCTCGGATCACCTCGGTTCCGGTCTGGACCTGCAGCCGGCGATGCACGTCCGTGCCCGGGTCAGCTTGATTCGGGAGGTCCCCGCCGGGGTTGGCGTGAGCTACGGCCATCGCTTCATCACCCAACGGCCCAGCCGGCTGGCGGTGGTGGGGATTGGCTATGCCGATGGCGTCCCGCGGCTGCTCTCCAACCAGCTGGAGGTGCTCTTCGCCGGTCAGCGGGTGCCCCAGGTGGGGGCGATCACCATGGATCAGCTGGTGCTGGATGCCACGGATGTACCGGAGCTGGAGGCCGGCAGCGTCGTCACGCTGCTCGGGGAGGAGGCCGGTGAGCGGATCGATCCCACGGCCTGGAGCGACCCGATCGGCACCATCCCCTGGGAGATCCTCTGCGGTTTCAAACACCGCTTGCCGCGGCTGCCCCAACGGGCCGTTCGCGGTGCCAGCGCCTGATAGTCTTTGCGGGCCACTGGAGAGGTGGCTGAGTGGTTGAAAGCGGCTCCCTGCTAAGGAGTTACAGGAGGCAACTTCTGTCGAGGGTTCGAATCCCTCCCTCTCCGTTCCCGACCGGGACACCCCGATCAAACCCCAGTCCGACCACGGGCTGGGGTTTTGTTCGTTTAGAGGCCAATCAAGCGCCGGCAGAGCTCCGGTAGGAGTGCCTCGTCCTGGGCGCGCTCGGGGCCATCGCTGAGCACCACGATCAGGGCCGGAGCCTTGCCCTCCAGTTCGATGTAGGCCGCGTCATGGCGGGCCTGGCTCATCCAGCCGGCCTTGCTCCAGAGCTGGGCGCCCTCAGGAAGGCCACCACCCAGGAATCCATCCACTTGGTTCTCGGGGTCAGCGGCGCGGGCCGCGGGCTCCAGGCTGCGGGAGAGCAGCTCTTGCATCCGGCTGCAGGCGCTGGGGGAGAGCAACTCCCGGGCCATGACCGCCTGCAGCACCCGGGCCGTCAGGTTGCTGCTCAGGCGATTGCGGTTCTCCAGCTCGGGGCCATAGGACTGACGCTCGCGGCCATAGGGGCCGTCTCCCCAGGTCTTCTGGCAGGCGTTATTGCCCGGCCATTCCGGCCAGCCCAGCTCGCCGTACCAGCGGTTGATCAGTTGGCGCTGCTGGCTCCACTGCTGCAGGGCCGCCGCCGGCAGCTCCGGTCCGCTGCAGGTTCCCGTCAAGAGATCCACCACGAGCCCCGTGGCGTCGTTGCTGGAATCCCGGATCATGTCGGCCAGGGCCCGCCGCAGCTCCGGGGTGTCGTCGATGAGCTCGCGCTGCAGCCAGGCTTCCGCGGCAAGGAGATAGAGGAGCTTCACCACGCTGGCGGGATAGCGGGCTTGGTTGCCGCGCCAGTGGGTCCCCTGCCCTTCGCCAGCTGTGCCGCCGCGCAGGGACTGCCCGTAGCGGATCCAGGTGACCGACAGCTGCTCGCTCAGCCCCGGCCGGCCCTCCTGCTCCAGGCTGCTGATCGCCGCAACCAGTGCTTGCTCCATCTCCCCATCAGGGCAGTAGAACGCCATCGCAGCCACTCGGGGTCATGGCGAGGTTAAGCAGGTTGTCCGTGGGAACACCCGTGGCCTTGGAGCTGCTGCACCCGGGCAGTTCTTGGCGCATCGATGCGCCGCTCAATCTCTACAGCCATTGGTCGGGGCCAGGCCTTGCCACCCAGGCCTGGGCCGGCCGAGCCCTGCAGGTTCTGGGTCAAGCGGCGCCGACCGGGAAGCGCCTGCGGGTGCGGTTGCTGGAGGACGGCTACCCCGGCTGGATTGATCCGCGGGACCTGCTGGGCCATGCCCGTTGTATCGCGGGCCAACGGGCGCAGCTCTGGTCCGAGTCGGCCATTGCTGAGCGCCTGCCGGCCGTCTTGGCCTTTGCGGAGGCCGCGCGCCAGCAGGCCAACCACTACCTCTGGGGCGGGAGCCTGGGGCCCGACTTTGACTGCTCAGGCTTCATCCAGGCGGCCTATGCCGCCGCGGGGGTCTGGATCCCGCGGGATGCCTACCAGCAGGAGCGCTTCTGCCAGCCCGTGGCGGTGGCGCCCGGTTGCTATGGCCTGCTGCGTCCCGGCGATTTGATCTTTTTTGGTCGCCCCCAGCGCTGCACCCATGTGGGGCTCTATCTCGGGCAGGGCCGCTACCTGCATAGTTCTGGCCGGGAGCACGGCCGCGATGGCCTGGGTGTCGATGGTCTGGATCCCCAGCTGATCGATCCGGTCAGCGTTCACTACCGAACGGAACTGCGCGGCGCCGGCCGTGTGGTGCGCTGCCACGACGGCTCCACCCTGCCTTGATGTCCATGGTTTGGTCTTTGCTTCTCGTTCTCGCACTCACGGCCCTCGGCTGGCTGCTGGCGCGCCGCACCGCTTGGGGCCGGCAGCTGGGCATGACGATGGTGGTGCTGCTGCTCGGCCTGCTGGTGAGCAACCTGGCCGGGGTGCAGCTGCAGGCTGAGGCCGCCTCTTGGGTCAATGGTCCCTTGACCTCGCTGGCGATCGGCCTGCTCTTGCTCGCGGTCGATCTCCGGCGCCTCTGGCCCCAGGCCCGGCAACTGCTCGGACCGTTTCTGGTGGCGGCCCTGAGCACGGTCTTGGGGGTGCTGCTGGGGGGCTGGTTGCTGCATCCCCTGCTCGGGGAGGACTGGGACGTGCTGGCGGGGATGTACACCGCCACCTTCACCGGGGGCAGCCTGAATTTCGTCTCGGTGGCCCGGACGCTGAATCCCCCAGAGACCTTGCTGACCCTGGCGACCGCCGCCGATTACGTGGTCTTCGCGGTCTGGTTCGCCATCAGCACCTGGCTTGGACTGAGGGCGGATGCCGCCCCGGAGGCGACCTGGGCGAATGAGGCCCCAAGCGATCAGCCGGAGCGCTCCTGGTGGCTGGCCGGTCTTTGGGGCTTGGCCGTGTTGGCGTTGAGCCAGGGGCTGACGGGTGTGCTGCAGGGCGTCCCCTCGATCCTGGTGCTCACAACGGTCGCGCTGCTGGTGGCCCAGTTGCCGGCGCCCGCCAGCCGTCGCGGTTGCTATGGCCTTGGCTTGCTCTTGATTCAGCCCTTCTTCACGGTGATGGGCCTGAGCTCCCCGGTGGCGGGCCTGCTGGGGGAGGGCTTGCCGGTGTTGCTCTATGCGGCTGTGGTGGTGCTGGTGCAGGCCGCGTTGCTGCTTCTGATCTTCCGCCGCTGGCTGCGCTGGCCCATGGCTGAGACCCTGGTGGCCTCCCAGGCCTCCATCGGCGGCCCCAGCACGGCCCTGGCCCTGGCGACCGCCATTGGCCGCGCTGAATTGGCCGTGCCTTCGGTGGCGATTGGTTTGCTCGGCTATCTGCTCGGGACCTACTTGGGCCTGGGGGTGGCTTGGCTGCTGCCGGGCTGAGCCTCTTTTGAGCGCTTTCCTCTAGGTTCCAGCCAACTTGAGCCGTCCCTCTTGAGCAGCGCCAGCGTTCCAGACCTCTCGATCGTGGTGCCTCTGTTCAACGAAGAGGAGAGCCTGCCGCTGCTCGTCGAGAAGCTGCTGCTGGCCCTGCGTCCCCTGGGCCGCTCCTTTGAGCTGGTGCTGGTGGATGACGGCTCATCCGATCGCACGGCCGAGGTCTTGCGCCAGCAGGCCGCCGGGGCCCCAGAGCTGGTGGCGGTTCTGTTGCGCCGCAATTACGGCCAGACCGCTGCGATGGCGGCTGGCTTTGACGCCAGCCGCGGGCGCTTGATCGTCACCCTGGATGGGGACCTGCAGAACGATCCGGCCGATATCCCGATGCTGCTGGAGCGCCTGGAGCAGGGGTATGACCTGGTGAGCGGCTGGCGGCACCAGCGCCAGGACCATGCCGTCAGCCGGCTACTCCCCAGCAAGATCGCCAATGCCCTCATCGCTCGGGTGACGGGGGTGCGGTTGCACGACTACGGCTGCTCCCTCAAGGCCTACCGCCGCGAGCTGGTGGAGGACATGAACCTCTACGGGGAGCTGCATCGCTTCCTGCCGGCCCTGGCCTTCATCGAAGGGGCCCGCATCGCCGAGGTGAAGGTGAACCACAACGCCCGTCAGTTCGGCCAGAGCAAGTACGGGATCGATCGCACCTTCCGGGTGCTGATGGATCTGTTCACGGTCTGGTTCATGAAGCGCTTCTTGACCCGTCCGATGTACGTCTTCGGTTTCGGGGGGCTGAGCGCCATGGCCATCGGGGCGCTGTTGAGCGCCTATCTGCTGATGGTCAAGTTGGGGGGCGCGGAGATCGGCAACAGGCCCCTGTTGCTGGTGGCGGTCCTGGCCCTGATCACGGGCGTGCAGCTCTTTTGTTTTGGTCTGCTCTCGGAGGTGCAGATGCGCACCTATCACGAGAGTCAGGGCCGTCCGATTTACCGCATTCGCGAGACGTTGCGCGGCAGCTTGAGCGGCTGAGGCGAGGCAACAGGCAGGCTGCTGCGGCCACGGAAGTGGGTCATGGCTTCAGCGGCGAGCTGGGCGACCACCTGGTCGGCATCGCGCAGGCCGCGGCGAATCAGGGGCAGGGCCTCGCGGTGGCACCAGAGCTGGCAGATGGCCATGGCCGTGCGGCGCTGCTCACCCCCCGCGCGGAACTGTTGCTCCAGCTGTTGCAGCAGTTGGTGGCGGCCGCGCCGGTCGCTGGCGGCGGGGAGGACGACCGTGTCCTGGCTGCCCTGATTGCTGGAGTTGCTCCCGTCAGAGGGGATGACCAGCTCCATCTGCCCGCGGTTCAGGGCTGCGATGCCGGACGCATCGGTGGAGCGCAGGATGTTGCGCTTGGGCCGGCCAAGGACCCAGCAGGCCGCCAGGACGCCTGCGATGACGATGCCGGTGAGTGCCTGGGTCATGGGCTGGGGGTGTGGTCTGAACTTTTATGTCGCCCCTTGAGGCCCCGAAGAGCAGCTCCGGCAGGGCTCCTTACAGTGCCGAACGGTAGCTGTATTGGCCCACGCTGATGACCGGAGATTTCGTCGCCGCCTGGATGCCCTCGGTGTTCGTGCCACTTGTCGGGATCCTGGCTCCTGCTGTGGCCATGGCCCTGCTGTTCAACGTGATCGAAGCCCGCGACTGAGCTGTCGCCGCTTCATTCCGCGCCACCTGACGTTCTTCCCCCGATGACCGTGACCCCCGTGGCCGACCCCTGTGTCGGCAATCTGGCCACTCCCGTCAACAGCAGCTACTTCAGCCGCGCTTTCCTGAGCGCGCTGCCTGCTTATCGCCCCGCCCTCTCTCCCAACCGTCGCGGTCTGGAAGTGGGCATGGCCCATGGCTTCTTCCTCTACGGCCCCTTCGCCATCTGTGGCCCCCTGCGCGCCACCGAGTACGCCAGCACCGCTGGTCTTCTGGCTGCTGTGGGTCTGGTCTCGATCCTGACGGTTTGCCTCTCGATCTACGGCACCGCTGGCCGCGGCCCCAACGTGCAGCCGGCTGACGCCACCATCGACAACCCCCCTGCTGACCTGTTCACCAAGGCGGGTTGGGCCGAGTTCGCTAGCGGCTTCTGGCTCGGCGGTTGCGGCGGTGCTGCCTTCGCCTGGTTCCTCGCCGGCACGACCATCGTTGCTCCCCTGGTGAAGATCGCCGGTGGTGTTTGGAGCGTCGGCTGAGTCCAGCCTGCTCATCTTTGATTCACTCTTCGCCCGCCAGATCCTCAGGGGTCTGGCGGGTTTTTTGATGCCTTGCCGTTGGCTTGGGCCATGGCTATGGAGTCAGTAGAGCTGTGGTGCTGTGATGACGCGTTGGCCTGCTGTTGTTCTTGCGGCGACCCTCTCGGCCTTGCCTGGGGTGGCTGTGGCTGAGCCCCTGCCGCCGCCGATTGGTCCGCTCCCCTCTTCGGCGCAGGCTGATGCGGGTTACCCGGGGGATGTGGAGAACGCCCTGAGTGATTTCACGCGTTTTCAGTGCGATTTGCTGTTCTTTTTGACCCCACGGCAGAACTGCCCAAGCGATTAATCGGCAAAATCGGAGTTTTGTAATCGCCTGAACGACACGGCTGGTTTTCCTGCAGCTAAAACAGTGCTGTAGCAACCGCTACAAAACGTTCACCTCGGCACCTTTTGGTTGCCTGAGGCGCAGTTCGATCCAGGCCATGGAACGGGGACCTGGGCTGACTCCGAGGAACTATCCATGACCCTCACCTATCGCGGCCAGAAGTACCAGCAGAACAAAGAGGCTGTCTCCCAGAAGCACCCTCAGCTGAACTACCGAGGTCTCAAGTACGTCAAGTGATTCCTGCTTGATTGATTTGCCTTTATGCCCCGCTCTTGCGGGGCTTTTTTTTGTTTCGTGCGCTGCTCTTGCTCTGGTGTTTCAGCGTGTGGTCAATGCAGTGGTGCCTTCGTTTGAGCATCTCTAGTCTTCGCGAACAAGACTGATCTGCCAGG
>VMBT01000422.1_pt1 | contig 27479 bp, 25 predicted proteins | sample 4404301 | NCBI WGS metagenome assembly VMBT01 (sample SAMN12238535, study PRJNA552566) | marine metagenome | isolation source: Coastal seawater | place: USA: coastal Georgia, Sapelo Island | collected 2008-08/2009-08
CAGGTGTACTTGAGGCTTTTAGGCTTATTGGATCAGAGCAGATACAAGGAAGAGCTTCTTTAGGTGGTAATTTATGCAATGGATCGCCTGCAGGTGATAGTGTACCAGCTCTTATAGCCGCTGGCTGTATTGCTGTAATAGCAGGCCCAGATGGTAGAAAAGAATTACCAATTGAAGAATTTCATGAAGGTCCAGGTAGAACTATATTAAAAAATGGCGAAATGCTAGTAAGTCTTAAATTTCCTAAGAGAGTAAAAAATTCTGCTGATGCTTACTTAAGAATGACACCCAGGACAGAAATGGACATAGCGGTAGTAGGATGCGGTGTTAATATCTCCTTAGAAAATGACATTTGTACATCAGCCAGAGTTTCTCTTGGTGCTGTTGCTCCTACCCCACTTCTTATCAAAGAAGCCTCTGAAATCATGGTTGGAACTAATCTTAATGATGAAGTTTTAGAGAAAGTATCTAAGTTATGTATGGACTCTTGTAACCCTATTGATGACAAAAGAGGCACTATTGAGTACAGAACAAAAGTAGCTGGAGTATTATTTAAAAGAACGACGCTAATTGCGATTGATAGAATAAAAGGAAAATAAAATTATGGCAAAAATTCAAGTTTCAACTAAAATTAATAATGAAAGTATCGATTTTCTATGTGATCCACACGACACAATGCTCAATGTATTGAGAAATGAGTTAGAGCTCACTGGATCCAAAGAAAGCTGTGGATCAGGAGATTGTGGGTCTTGTAGCATAATCCTTGATGGTGAATTAGTTTGTTCTTGCTTAATGTTAGCAGCTGAAGCTGAAGGAAGTAAAATAGAAACCATTGAAGGCATGTCTGAAGGTGGAAAACTTCATGCTTTACAGCAAAAATTTTTAGAAAAAGCTGCACTTCAATGTGGAATATGTACACCAGGTTTTTTAATGGCCTCCAAAGCTCTTTTAGACCACAACCCTTCTCCAACAGAAACTGAAGTAAGGTTTTGGCTTGCAGGGAATTTGTGCAGATGCACTGGTTACGATAAAATTGTTAAAGCAGTAATGGAAGTAGCAGATGAAATGAAGGAGAGAGCATAATGAATGAAATAAGTAATAAATGGATTGGAAAAAATACTATTAGACCTGATGGTGCCGAAAAGGTAACTGGACGTGCCCAATATTCATCTGACACAACAATGCCTGGTATGATTTGGGGTCATGTTTTAAGAAGTCCTCATCCTCATGCAAAAATTATTTCAATCAACACAAAGAAGGCAGAGGCTTTAGAGGGTGTTAAAGCAGTAATTACATCCAAAGATATAGTAGATTTTCCACTTGATAAGCCAGTTATATTAGGCATACAAGATATGCGCTGGATGTGTAGAAACGTTATGGCTAGAGACAAGGTCTTATTTCACGGACATCCATTAGCAGCAGTAGCGGCAACTACAGAAGAAATAGCCCAAAAAGCTTGTGAACTTATAGAAGTTGAGTATGAAGTTTTACCGTGGGTAATTGACATTGAAGATGCCATTAAACCTGACGCTCCCATTTTGCATGATCATATTAAGTTTAATGATAAGCCTTCTAATATAGCAGGTACTCTAGAACATAAAAAAGGTAATTTAGAAGAAGGATTTTCACAAGCTGATATTATAATCGAAAGAGAATTCAAAACAGAGCCAGTTCATCAGGGTTATCTAGAAACTCATTCCTGCTTAGTGAGTGTGGCAGCTGATGGAAGAGCTACCATTTGGAGTTCTAGTCAAGGACAATTCATGGTTAGGGCCATGACTTCTTTCCTTACTGGGATACCACAAAGTAACATCAGAGCTATACCTGCAGAGATTGGAGGAGGATTTGGTGGAAAGACAATTGTTTACTTAGAACCTTTAGCTACTGTCTTATCTAAAAAAACAGGTCGTCCTGTTAAAATTGTAATGAATAGAGAAGATACAATGAGAGCATCCGGACCAACTTCTGGATCCAAAAGCAAAATAAAAATAGGAGCTACTAAAGATGGTAAAATTGTTGCTGCACAAGGAACATATTATCTTCAAGCAGGAGCATTTCCTGGATCACCTATTAGAGGAGCTGTTGGATGTTCTTTAGCACCTTATGATATACCTAATGCTCATACATTTGGATATGATGTCGTTTCTAATAGATCTAAGGTTGCAGCATACAGAGCTCCTGGAGCACCAATTGGTGCTTATGGAGTAGAGTGCGTATTAGATGAAATTGCAGAAGCACTAAAAATGTGCCCTCTTAAACTTAGAAAATTAAATGCCGCAAAAGAAGGTACAGTTGCAGTTCATGGACCTACTTATCCTAAAATGGGGTATGAAGAAACAGTGGATGCAGCTTTAAATCATCCTCACTATAAAGCTCCTTTAGGAAAACACCAAGGTAGAGGAGTCGCAAGTGGTTTTTGGTTCAATGCAGGTGGTGAATCCAGTGCTCAACTTAACATCACTGAAGATGGTAACGTAGTCGTAACAACTGGCCACCCAGACATTGGTGGATCAAGAGCATCCATTGCTAATATCACTGCTGAATTATTGGGTATTCATCATGATAGAGTTTCAGTTTTAATTGGAGACACTGCTACTATAGGATATAGTAATTTGACCGGTGGAAGCAGGGTTTTATTTGCTTCAGCAATGGTGGTAACTGAGTCAGCTAAAATAGTTATCAAGCAACTTAAGCAAAGAGCTGCTAAAATTTGGGGAATTGACGAGGAAGCAATTGAATGGGAAAATGGTGAAGCTCGTCCAGCTGGAGATAATGCTGGTAAATTTGACCCACTAACTTTGGCTGAGTTAGCTGACAAGGCAACAGCTACAGGAGGCCCAATTGGTGCTGGGTATCAAGTTAACACAGAAGGTGCTGAAGGAGGCTTTGCTACACACATTTGTGATGTAGAAGTTGATGTTGATCTTGGTATAGTCAGAGTAAAAAGATACACATCTATTCAAGATGTTGGAAAAGCTATACACCCAGACTACGTGGAAGGACAACTTCAAGGAGGTTGTGCACAAGGAATAGGATGGGCATTAAGTGAAGAGTATATCTACAATAAAGATGGTCACTTAGACAATACTGGTTTTTTAGATTACAGAATGCCAGTATGCTCCGACCTTCCTATGCTTGATACTGTATTAGTAGAAATACCTAATCCTAAGCATCCACAAGGTGTAAGAGGTGTTGGTGAAGTTCCATTGGTTCCACCATTGGCAGCGATTTCAAATGCTGTGTATCAAGCACTTGGCAAGAGGTCTTATAGCTTACCAATGTCGCCACCTAAAATCTTGAAAATAATAGAAGGTTAAAATTATAGTAGTTTTGTTATTCAATTGAATTTATTAATAACAAAACTACTTTTCTTAATTTTTTCTAAATTTTATAATTCTTCTATAACATATAATTTAATCAATATCTTGATTAGGTGATCATACTTTATCAAAATATTTTATTTCAGCATAATTACATATTACAATAAGAGTAATTATAATCAGTTAATGAGGCGAAAAAGATATGAATATTGGATTAGTTGGACTTGGTTCAATGGGCCTAAACCTGGCAAAAAATTTCATATCAAAAAAATATACAGTTTATGCCTACGAAAAAAATGAGGTATTAATTAATACCTTAAGAAACGATCATATTCAAAATTTAATATTGAATCATTCCTTGGAAGGTATGTTATCAAATTTACCTTCACCAAGAATTGTCATGCTTAGTTTGCCAGCAGATAAAATTGATGATTGTATAAATGAGTTAATAAAGTATTTAAAGCCAAATGATATAATTGCCGATCTAGGGAATTCGCTCTATTTAAAATCTATTGAAAGATACGAATTATTGAAAAAGAATAATATAAGCTTTCTCGGAATTGGTGTCTCAGGAGGTCCAAGAGGTGCAAAAAATGGTCCTGCTATTATGGCAGGAGGTTGTAAACACGCTTGGGAAAATGTAAATCATATTTTTGAAGATATAGCTGCCAAGAAAGATAATAAAAAAGCTTGTTGTTTTTTTGGTGGTCCAGGATCTGGTCACTTTGTAAAACTAGTACATAATGGTATCGAATACGCTTTAATGGAAGCATTGGCAGAAATAAGTGTCATATTAAGACAAGCTCACGGAATAAACAATCAAGATCAAACAAATATTTTTAATAAAATTCTTAAAACAGAAACATCTTCTTTCCTTTTAAAAATTACATCAGAAATCATTAGTGCTAAAAATCAGGAACAAAATTATTTTTTAGATGATGTTGAGAATAAGATAGATCAAAATGGAACAGGAATTTGGACTATAAAAGCAGCTCTAGACCTTGGAGTTGCTATTCCTTCTATCTATGAAGCTGTCTCAACGAGGTCAATTTCTAAAAATTTTAATTATAAATCTCTAAATATAAATGAGAATGAAAACGACTATTGTGAAAAACAAAATGTTAAGGAAGGTGAAATTGAAAAAGTCATTTTTTTTAATTTCGTATGTTCTCTTTTTCAAGGACTTAATTTAATCAATGAGTCAAATAAATGGGAGTTTTTTAATTTTAAATTAAAAGATGTTCTTCAAGCATGGGGTGCTGGTTGTATTTTGCAAGGTGAATACCTCAATTTTATTTCACAAAAACTTATAGATAATCAAAATTTAAATTTAGATCTTCTTTTTAACTTAATTGAAGAAAAATGTTCCAAAAATATAAATGCTATAAGATCATTCAATGCTAATGCTATAAAATTACAAATCCCCTGCCCTGTTTTATCTTCAAACATTGCTTATTATGACTTAATTTTTTCAAATCATAAAATTGGTGAAACAATTCAATTACAAAGAAGTTTTTTTGGCCTTCATCCACTGAAAAGTAAAAAAAATAGCAAAAAAATTAAACCTTACTGGACAATTTTATGAGTAATAAATTTTGTACTTTTCTGATTATGGGAGTAGCAGCTTCTGGCAAAACAACAATAGCTGAAAAACTTGCTGAAAAAATTAATGGTTTTTTAATTGAAGGTGATGATTATCATACTAAAGAAAATATTGACAAAATGAGCTCTGGAGTAGCTTTAAATGATGATGATAGGTATGAGTGGCTATTAAAAATCAAAAAAGGAATCCTTAATAGAAATAAAAACCAAAACCTCGTTGTTACCTGCTCAGCTCTTAAGGAAAAATATCGGGCTTTACTGGGTCCTCAAAACTTTAATTTAGTTTATTTGAAGGTCAGTAAAAAAACTGCACTTCAAAGAATTAGAGCCAGACAGGGACATTTCATGCCTGATAGCTTAGTTGATAGTCAGTTTGCAATTTTAGAAGAGCCTCAAAAAAGTATTGTACTAGATGAATCATTGAACACTAATGAAATGGTTGAAAGACTACTATCAATCTATAAATCTGCTTATCAATAAAATGAAAAATGGTTTTATTAAAAACAACAGAATAAATGACATCATAAATATAGATGATGAATTTGTGTCAATTTATAATAAAATGGAGTTCTCAAACGAAAATCTCTTTATAACTGGTAAAGCTGGGACTGGAAAAACAACTTTACTAGAATATTTTCGTGTTAATTCTAAAAAAAATTTTATAATACTCGCCTCAACCGGAATATCAGCAATTAAAGCTAAAGGTAAAACTATACATTCCTTTTTCTTATTTCCACCAAGAATATTAATTGATGAGAAAATTAAAAGATTAAGAAGTCAGGTTATTAAAAAAGTAGATACTATTCTAATAGATGAGTGTTCTATGATTAGATGCGATGTTCTTGATGCCATAGATAAATCACTTAAACTTAATAGAAATACAGATAAAATTTTTGGTGGTGTTCAAATTATTCTCTTAGGAGATGTTTACCAGCTACCACCAGTAATCAGAGAAAATGAAAAGGAAATTTTTAATAATTTTTATCCAATGGGTCACCAGTTTCATCATGCAAAATGCTATGATCAAACTAAAATCAAAACTTATGAACTAACAAAAATACACAGGCAAAAAGACAAAGTATTTATTGATATTTTAAATAAAATTAGAATAGGTATGGTTGATCATTCAGACCTGTTAGCATTAAATAATAAAGTTTTAAATGAAAATTCTAAAATACCATTAGAAACAATAATTTTATCACCAACTAATCGAAAAGTTGATGAAATAAACAATGCTAACCTTCATAGTATTAATAGTAAGGCTTTTTCATATCATTCTACTCAAACTGGAGATTTTAAAGACAAACCTGCTGATGAAATTCTTGAGTTAAAAATCGGAGCTCAAGTAATGTTAATCAAAAATGATAATAAGTCACCTAAGAGGTGGGTTAATGGATCAATAGGAATAGTTACTGATCTATCAAACGATAGTATTCATGTGAAAATAAAAAATAATATTTATAAAATAAACAAAGATACTTGGGAAAAATTTGATTATTTGATTGAAAATGACAAAGTTAACCATCAAGTCGTAGCTACATTTACTCAATATCCAATTAAACTAGCTTGGGCTGTTACAATACATAAAAGTCAGGGACAAACTTTTGAAAAAGCAATAATAGATTTGGATACTGGTTCTTTTGCTTATGGCCAAACCTATGTAGCCTTAAGTAGAGTAACGTCACTTGAGGGATTGTTTTTAACAAGAGCAATAAAAATATCAGATATAAAATTTGAAGATAATTTAAATTTTCTTTCTGTTTAAGATTCTTAATTTTCTCTCTCTAAACGCAATTAAGATGCCTGAAATAGCAATTAAAGTCATACCAAAAAGATTTAAAAAAGTAGGCCATACATCAAAAAATAGTTTACCCCAAATTATTGCAAAAAATAAATATGAATAGTCAATTGGAGCCAACCAACTACTTTCTGCTGTCTGATAAGCTTTAGCTAGTAGAATATTACCAGTAATATTTAAAATAGAACATGAAAAACAAAAAATAAAAACTATTAAAGTTAAGGTTGGCCATCCAACAAATACAAAAGGAGCATTTTCTTTTGAAATAAGATCTACAAAAATATATTCAAATATAATTATCCCAAGTAAAGCTGATATAAAAAACATTATCCCTACTGCTAAAGTAAGAGACATCACAGATTCTTGCCTACAATGTTTTCTTATTAAGATAATATTACAAGCGAAAAAAAAGCCCGCCATTATTGGTAAAATCTGTAAAATTGAAAAACTTTCTGACCAAGGCTCTAAAATTAATAAAGCACCTAAACTACCTATAAAAAGAGCTAATATTCTCCATAAACCAATTCTCTCTTTGAGAAAAATTATTGCCAGGAAAGAAACAAAGATAGGAAAAGTATATAATCCTGCAGCCATCTGGGCAAAAGTTAAAATTGGTGATGCAGCAAAAAAACAAAACATACAAGTTGTCATTATAAATGCCCTGAAATATACAGGCTTCCAGTTTTTAGGGATAAGTATAGCAAGGCCATTTGTTAAGGTTGCCAATAAAATTAGCAAAAAAATATTGCCAATTGATCTTATAAATTGAAGCTGCCAAAAGCTTGTCTCACTTGACATAAACTTTATCAAACTATCTTGTAATGATAAAATTATAACACCTATCACCAACATGGTCAGCGATGTTAATGGGTCGTCTTTATTTTGAGGATTAAAAAAATTTAAATTCAATATTTCACAACCAAAAAAAAATTAAATATTAGAATTATTATAAAGTTTTTGAATTTCATTATAATAATTTGAAAAAATTTTATGTCTTTTAATCTTAAGGGTTGGAGTTAACATATTGTTATCAATTGTAAAATATTTTTCCAGGATAATAAATTTTCTAATCCTTTTTGTTGGAGATAAGTCTTTATTTATATTATTGATTATACCCTGAAATTGTGTGGTTAAATTTTGAACATTGTTTGAATTAGAATTTAACAGGTTTTCATTAGGTACTAGCAAGGCGATTAAAAAAGGTTTGTTATGTCCATAAACCATTGCTTGCTCGATTTCTTCATGCTCTAATAATAGATTTTCAATAGGGACAGGAGCAATATTTTCACCACCTGAATTTACAATCATTTCATTCATTCTACCTGAAATTTTTATGTAACCTTCATCGTCAATAAAACCTAAATCACCTGTATGAAGCCAACCATTAATTATTACTTTGTCAGTATTATTTTTATCCTTCCAATAACCTTTCATAAGAGAGTCTCCTCTTACTAGAATCTCTTTTTCTTTAGATAATTTAACTTTCAAACCTTTTATTGGGACACCAACCGTATCAATTTTTATTTTGTTAATAGGATTGCACGATATCAGAGGAGAACATTCAGTTTGTCCATAACCTTGTAATATATTAATACCTAATGATTGAAAAAATAAACCAACTTGTTCATTTAATGCAGCTCCTCCAGAAATAAATGCTTGCAAATTACCACCAAATTTTCTTTGTAATTTTTTTCTGACAATTTTGTCTAATATTAAATTTTCAGCTTTTTCAATTAAACTTAAATTGAAACCTTTAAATGTTTTTGTTCCAAGGGCTACTGTTTTATAAAACAATTTTTGAGTAACTTTGTTTTGGGTTGCTAGCTGATTATTTATTTTTTTATACAAAACTTCGTAAAGTCTTGGGACAGCTGTCATTAGAGTAGGCTTTACAGATAATAAATCACTAACTATTTGATCACGATTATCATTAAAATAAATTTCAGCACCAATATAAATTGGTAAGAAAAAACCAGCCGTGTGTTCATAAGCATGAGAAAGAGGAATAATAGATAAAAATCTGTGATCTTTAACTTTTATTTCTTTTACCAATTCATTAGCTCCGACAATATTTGATAATATTGAACCATGAGTTAACATTACACCTTTTGGCTGACTACTAGTTCCAGATGTATAAATTATGCAAGAAACATCATCTTTTTTTATTTTCTTTATAGATTCTCGAAGTAAATTTTGTTTATTTTTATTTTTTGAGCCAATTTTTATCAATTCTCTATACGTGTACAACAATTTTTTAAATTTAAATTTTTTTGTTGTATTCAACTCATCTACACAAACCACGTATTTTATTTTATTTAAAGTAGGTAATATTTTTTCAATGATTGGTAATAGTTTTGAATTAATGAAAATTATTGAGGTTTCTGAATGAGATAAAAGATATGATAATTCTTCTTCATTGCTCGTAGTATAGCCAGGCACAGTTATTCCACCCAATGAAATAATAGCCAAGTCAATTATACACCATTGATAGCTGTTATCCGCTATAATACTAATTTTATCATTTTTCTTAACACCTATTTCTTTTAAGCCAGATGCTAAGTTTTCTAAAATTTGGGCTGTATTGTTCCAAGACAATCTCTGCCATTCACCTTCTTCTTTGAAACCAAACAAAGTTTTATCTTGGAATAATAAAGAATTTTTTAAAAATATTTCTGGTAAATTGTTCATTAGAAACCATTATTTTATTAGTGCTTATCAAATTAATTTATAAAAAAATTATATATACATTACATATTAATTCTAAATTATTATATAATTTTAATTTGTGTATATAGGAGTTTAAAAAATAATTTATAAAATCCTGGTTGTATTAACTTTTCTTATAATTTTAATTTTAGGAATAATAGTGTCACAAAAACCTGTTAACTTAAAAAGTGATTTTGATCCAAATATAATAGGTTCAGATATTAATGAGTATTTAATTAAATCAGAACAAAAATTTTCAGATATAAAAGAAGGTATTGCAAAACATATTATTTGGGCGAATAAAAATAATACAAAAACGCCTTTGTCAATTGTGTATATTCATGGATTTACAGCCTCTTCAGAAGAGGTACGCCCATTACCTGACCTTATAGCTAAAAACATAAAAGCAAACTTGTTTTACACAAGACTATCAGGTCATGGAAGAACATCTGATGCAATGGAAAACTGTTCAATAGAAAATTGGATGAATGATTTGCACGAAGCAATAGAAATAGGCTCAAGAATAGGTAAAAAAGTAATTATTATGTCTTCATCAACTGGTGGAACAATAAGCGTTGTTTCAGCTTTAAACGTAGAATTATCTAATAAAATATTAGGATATATATTTATCTCTCCAAATTTTGGAATAAACAATAAGTTTGCAAGTCTAATTTCATGGCCATTTTCAAATTATTGGTTAAAAATTATACTTGGGAAAACTATGAAACATAATCCTAGAAATAAACTAAATAAAAAATATTGGACAATGTCATATCCAACAAATGCCCTAATACCAATGGCAAAGCTTGTTAAGGAAGTAAACAGCAACAATTATAGTAATGTAAAAAAACCGGCACTCTTTTATTTTTCAGAAGAAGATAAAGTTGTTGATCCCAATAAAACAAAAGATTTTATTAAGAAATGGGGAGGTAAAACTACTACAAAAATTGTAAAACTTTCAAATAATGACGATAAATTATCACATGTGTTAGCTGGTTATATTATATCCCCAAACCAAACAGAGCATGCCAGAAGAGCAATGTTGAATTGGATTAAAAATTTAAAATAGATGATTCAAAAAGATATGGTGATCCCTACGAGATTCGAACTCGTATTGCCGCCGTGAAAGGGCGGTGTCCTAACCATTAGACGAAGGGACCACTAATTAACTTATTACCCATAATTTAATCAAAAATCAAGCTGCATCTAAATAAATGATATCATCTAACATTAATTCCACTGATTTACTATTATTCCAGGTATCAATAGTTAAACTTCCCAGGAAACTAAATTTTTTGTTTTCGAAATTATTTAATACAGTATTTAAATCACTATTAAGAAGATTAAATTTTTTAACTTTTAATTTATTTGATGAACCATCAGTAATATAAAAAGAAGCATGCTCGTCATTTAGACCAAATCTTCTCAAAGAAGAAATTTTAGCATTAGAAATTATAAATTTTGGCTCTTCCATTTCTGTTCCCCAGGGGCCTAAAGTTTCTAACCAATAAGCTAATTCATAAGTACATGCTGAGATTGGTAAAACTGATGAAGCAATAAAAGACGGCCTAGGAATTCCATTAATAAGTAAATTATCGATCTTCTCGATAATGAAATCATTAAAATGACTTATTTTCGAATCTTCAATGGTGAAGCCTGCAGCCATATCATGCCCTCCACCAGAACTAATTATTTTAAGATTTAAAGCTTCTATTATAATTTTACCTAAAGGAATGCCTGAAACGGACCTTCCGGAACCCTTCCCTACTCCTTTTTTATTAATTGAAATTATACAAACTGGTCTATTATATAACTCTTTCATTCTACCAGCTACTATACCAATAATACCTTCGTGAAAATCATTACCGCTTATTATAATTGCACTTGGTAATATATTGTCATTCTTAATCTTTAAATTTTCAATTTTACCTATGACTTTTTTTTCTAATTCACTAGTTAAAAATTTTCTCTTTTTATTTAAGTTATCAAGTTTATGTGCAATATCGATTGCTTTATTTTCATTAGATTCTTTTAGTAAATTTACACCTAATTCGCTATTACCTATTCTTCCACCTGCATTTATTCGTGGTCCTAAAGAAAATCCAAGAGCTTGAGTATTAGGTTTTGAATTTAGTTTACTAACATCCGAAAGAGCCTTAAGACCAAGATTTTCTCTTTTTAGCATTATTGAGAGACCTTGTTTAACAAATGCTCTATTTAATCCCTTTAAAGGAACAACGTCACAAACCGTTCCCAAAGCTACTAGATCTAAAAATTTCATCAAATCGGGTTCGCTTTTATTTAAAAAGAAACCCCTATTTCTTAATTCCCTATTCAATCCAATTAAAAAAATAAATACTACACCTGCTGCACATAAATTTTCAAAACCTTTTTCTGTATCAAATCTTTTGGGGTTTATAATTGCAAATGCTGGAGGCAAAATTTTATCAGGCAAGTGATGATCTATGACTATTAAGTCTAGGTTTACCTTTGACATTGCGTTTAGAGGCTCAAAAGATGAAATACCACAGTCAACAGTAATGATTAGCTCTGAACCTTTATTATAAAGAGATTGTAATGCCTCTTCGTTTGGTCCGTACCCCTCTAAAAATCTATCTGGTATATGAATAAAACTTTGACAACCACATTTGTCTAAATAACTTGAAATCATCGCAGCTGAAGTTGCTCCATCAACATCATAATCCCCGAATATACCAATAGGTCTATTATTAATAATTTCATCTGCAAGCCTATTAACGCCTTTTTCTAAGTCTTTAAATAGAAATGGTTCCGGTAACAAATTTTTAAGTTTAGGAGAAAGAAAATTATCAAAATCATTTAATTCTACACCTTTAGACATTAAATAGGGTGATATAAAATACGGTAAATTATATTTTTGAAATAAATAATCAGAAAATCTTTTTGTAAAATCATCAGTATCTATAAGGTACCAATCAGCATCACTAACAGAGGGGCTCTTATTAAAAATCCGTGTTTTAGACAATTTTAATCTATCTTTATTTTTAAGTATAAATACTCAGGCATACTGGCTCTGAAATTACACCATCTAGTTTACTTATTGTAATTAAGGCTTTATTTAAAACTCTATTTTCAGCTTCATGAGTAATAATTATTAAGTCTGCAGTCTTATCTTTTTGGTTAGATTTTTGAATAAAACTTTCAATGGATAAATTATTATTTTTAAATATGGTTGTTAAATCAGCTAAAACACCTGATTTATCCACAACATTAAGTCTTAAGTAAAACTTAAATTTTTCTTGATAAGATGTTGTTTTAAAATTATTTTTTATTTCATTTGCTGGTCTACCAAATGAATAAATCTGACCTTTGTTAGCGAAATCAAATAAATCAGCAAGAACAGCAGAAGCAGTTGGCTCCCCTCCTGCACCTGGACCGGTAACCATTACAGTACCAGCAAGACTAGACTTTACTTGTACCGCATTTGTAACATTTGAAACGCTTGAAAGGCCATAATCCTTTGGAATAAGCCAAGGTTCTACAGAACAAAATAATTCCTCATCTCCATCTGTGTTAGATACAATTTCAGAATTTCCCAATAATTTAATCTTATAACCGAGCTCGTTACAATAAGTAATGTCATTCAAAGTAATATTTCTTATACCCTTGATTGATAAATCATTTAAAGATGGCATCTTTCCATATGCAAGACCTGATAATATTATAGTTTTATGAGCAGCGTCTATACCATCAATATCAAAAGATGGATCTGCTTCTGCATAACCCTTTTTTTGAGCATCTAGCAATACTTCATCAAAACCTTTTTCTTCTATCTCCATTTCTGAAAGTATATAATTTGCAGTACCATTTAAGATACCAGTTAACTTATGAATTTCATTAACTATTAAGCCTTCCCTGATAAGTTTTAATATTGGAATACCGCCTGCAACAGATGCCTCAAAAGAAAAAAACAAATTATTTTTTTCAGCTAAGGTTGCTAAATCTTTTCCATATTTGGCTATTAGAGCTTTATTAGCCGTAATTAACCCTTTTTTATTCTCTAATGAAGCAAAACATAAATCTTTAGCGACACCTTCATCGCCGCCAATTAATTCAATAATAAGATCTAATTTTGGATTAGATGCCATTTCAAGCGGGTCGTCATAAAAATCAATATTGCTTATATCAACTTTTCTTTTTTTATCTTTGGATTTTGCCGAAACAGCTATTATTTCAATATCAAATAGATTTTTTTGAACCTTAAAACCATTAATAATCTGGTATGCCACCTCTTCACCTACATTACCAAGACCTGCTATTCCAATTTTTAATGATTTCATAATATTAATCCCTTTTAAGATGAATATACTTATAAATTAATTTTTTGATAAAAAAAAGGTAAACAAAGTTTAAGTACCTTAGATATTTAATAAAGCATAAATAAAAAAGGTTGCAATTTCTTGCAACCTTCTAAAGCTGAGTAGTCTTCTTTTAAACGATCAACGCTTTGAGAATTGAAAGCTTTTTCTAGCTTTAGCTTTACCATATTTCTTACGTTCAACAACCCTGGAGTCTCTTGTTAACATGCCAGCTGCCTTAAGAGGCTTTCTAAGATCAGGTTCGAAAAGACTTAATGCTCTACTTAATCCATGCCTTACAGCACCTGCTTGACCAGAAAGGCCGCCTCCTTTAACAGTCGCTATAACATCAAATTGATCTTTTCTTTCAGCAATATCAAACACAAAATTTAATTGCATTTGCAAAACTGGTCTAGCGAAGTAATCAACCATTTTTTTTCCATTAATAGTGACATTACCTGTTCCTCTTTTAACCCACACACGTGCTGTAGATTCTTTTCTTCTTCCAGTAGCGTATGATCTACCTAATGAGTCAATTTTAGGCTCACTATTAGTAATTGGTTGATCTGTATCATTGAGTTTTGATAAATCACTTAGATTATTGATTTCATTATTTGCTTCATTCATTTTTAAACCCTTAACTATTCTTTCTGTTCATAGACTTGACATCTAAGATTTTAGGTGATTGAGCTTCATGAGGATGAACTCCACCTGAGTAAATATGTAGTTGCCTCATGACCTGACGCCCTAATGGACCACGGGGAACCATTCTTTCAACGGCTTTTCTAATAACTCGGTCAGGAAAACGACCATCTAATATTTTATCAGCTTTTCTTTCTTTTATTCCACCTGGATAACCGGTATGCCAGTAATAAGTTTTTTGAGTTCTTTTATTACCAGTTAACAAAACCTTTTCACAATTAATAACAATAATATTGTCTCCACAGGCCATATGAGGAGTAAAACCAACCTTATGTTTTCCTCTCAATCTGTTAGCAATTATTACGGCTAAGCGTCCTAATACTAATCCATCAGCATCAACCACGAACCATTCTTTGTTAATGTCAGTAGGCTTAGCTGAAAAAGTACCTTTTAAAGCCATTTTATTTCCTTTAAGTTAAGTTTATCTAATACAAAAAAATTTGTTGATTTATATCTATGTTGTCACAAATAGTCAACTTAAATATACAAATATAAATCTATATAAAACAAGTACTTACATTTATGAGTATTATAATACCGCATATATTCAATATAATGATTTAAAAATAAATATTATAAAAATTATTGTAAAAAATATTAATTTAAGATTAATTAACAAAAAATATAAATATTATTTGATTGGATTGTTAATGAGTATTGCTGATGAATTCAAAAACATTTTAAAAATTGTTACTGATGGGAAAGAGTTAAATTACCATCAAAGCAAAAATGCTTTTCAAATAATAATGTCTGGAAATGCAACTGACGCCCAAATTTCATCTTTTTTAACTGCAATAAAGATGCAAAAACATAACCCTATTGTTATTTCAGCTGGAGCAGAAATTCTCAGAGAGAAGTGTTTAAAAATTTCCTCTACTGATAACACAGTCGATGTGGTAGGAACTGGTGGAGATAATTTAGGTACTTTGAATATTTCAACCGCAGTATCATTTGTTTTATCTGGTACAGGTGTTCCAGTTGCAAAACACGGAAATTATGCTGCAAGCTCTAAATCTGGAGCAGCTAATGTTCTAAAAGCGTTATCTGTAAATATTGAATGTGATATTAATATCGTCAGTAAATGCCTAAACGAAGTTGGTATTTGTTTTTTATTTGCTCCAAAGCATCACACAGCAATGAAATATGTCGGAAAAATTAGACAAGAATTAGGAATTAGAACTATTTTTAATTTACTTGGACCATTATCAAATCCTGCATTTGTAAAAAAACAACTCTTAGGTGTGTATGATAAATCACTGATTATTCCTTTTGCAGAATCTCTTAAAACTTTAGGCTCAACTAATGCCTGGATCGTACATGGTAGGGATGGCTTGGACGAGGTATCTATTACTGGAGAAACATACTGTGCTGAATTAAAAAATGGTTCAATTAATGAGTTTTCTATAAAGCCATCTGATATAGATCTTCCGACTGCTAAGATCAGTGAAATTATTGGAGGCGAACCTGAAGAGAATGCAAAAAAAATTTTAGAACTGTTCAATGGCAAAAAAAATGCTTTTCGAGATGTAGTTATTTTGAATACAGCATCAGCTCTAGTTGCCACTGGCAATTCAAACAACCTTGAAGAGGCAGCTTTAATGTCCATTAAATCAATAGATGAAGGTAAGGCATTGCTGAAACTAGAACAATTAGTTGAATTGACAAATTCTTAGGAAGAAATCAGACAATATGACAACAAAGTTAAATGAAATAATAAAATATAAAAAAGAAGAGTTTTCTTTTAGAAAATCACAAACTAATGAATTTATACTTAATTCATCTATTGATAAACAGGAAAAACCAAGAGGTTTTATTAAAAACCTTAATGATTTAAATAAATTAAATCTTATTGCTGAAATTAAAAAAGCATCACCAAGTAAGGGATTAATTAGAAAAGATTTTGATCCAGTTGATCTGGCGATCTGTTATAATAATGGGAATGCATCATGTTTATCCGTACTCACAGATGAGAAATATTTTCAAGGACATAACTCTTACATAAATCTTATAAAAAATAGGGTTAAACTCCCTATTTTAAGAAAAGACTTTATAATAGACCCTTGGCAGATAAAAGAATCAAGATCTTTAGGGGCTGACTGTATTCTTCTCATAATGGCTGCCTTATCTCTGGATGAAGCAATTTTATTAGAAAAAGAGGCCATGGATTATGGTATGGATGTATTAGTAGAAACACATACAGTCGAAGAAGTTGAGATGGCCAACATGCTTAAAACTCAATTAATTGGAATTAATAATAGAAATTTAAAGACTATGGAAGTTGATATAAATACATCACTAACACTGAAAAAATATATCGATCCAAACAAAATAATTGTTGCTGAAAGTGGATTAAAACATCACTCAGATTTATTGTTACTTAAAGAAAATGATATTCATAATTTTTTAATTGGAGAAAGTTTGATGAAAGAACAAGATCTTACCTTTGCAACAAAAAAAATACTTGGTTTATTATGATGAATAAGGAAGCATTAACCCATTTTGATAAAAATGGTAACCCTTCTATGGTTGATATTAACTCCAAAGAAATGACTAAGAGGGTTGCAATTGCAATTGGCAAAATTAAAATGCAACCGAAAACACTCAAAAAAATATTAGATATAAAAATCAAAAAAGGTGATGTTTTGAATATAGCCAAAATTGCTGGAATAATGGCATCAAAGAAAACAGAACAATTAATTCCTTTATGTCATTCCATTCCTTTATCCTACGTAGATGTTGATCTGACGCCTGACATTGAAAATTCATTAATAAACATTAAAGCTGAGGCCTCTTTAATTGGGAAAACTGGTGTTGAGATGGAAGCATTCACAGCTGTTACAATTGCGTCTTTGACTATTTATGATATGTGCAAAAGCATTGATAGGGAAATGGAAATTACTGATATAAAACTTGTCCATAAATCCGGTGGCAAATCTGGAGAATTTAATGCCAAAGTCTGATTTACTTTCATTAGACAATGCAATTAAAAAAATAAAATCTAATTTTAATGAGATTAATTCAGAAGAAGTGTTTTTAGAAAATGCCATTGGAAGATGTCTAGCAGAACCTATAATCAGCAAATTAGACAATCCTAGATATGATGTGTCTTCAATGGATGGTTATGCGATTAACTTTGATAGCTTTATAAAAACTCTAAAACATAGTGATCAAAACTTTAAAATTGTTGGTGAGTCATCTGCAGGCATGCCATTTAATGGCAAAATTAAAGAATTAGAAACTATTAGAATTTTTACAGGTGCCAAATTACCTTCAGAATGTAACACTATTATAATTCAAGAAGATGTTACAGTTTCTAAAAATGAGAAATCCATTAAATTAAACACTGAGATTTATAAAGGTCAAAACATTAGAAAAAAAGGTTTAGATTTACAAAAAAATAAAAAAATCTTTGATAAAGGAACAATTATAAAAGCTCGTCATTTGGGCTCAATTGCTATGGCTGGCCATGTTTGGTTAAATGTAATACGAAAACCTGTTGTTTCTATTTTATCTACAGGAAATGAAATTTCAAAAGTTGGTTCGCAATTAAATGAAAATCAAATACCAAGTGGTAATAATCTTATGATTGCTGCAATGATAAGAGAATTTGGTGGACTTCCAAGAATTTTGCCAATTACAAATGATAATTCTCGAGACATTTACAAAACTTTAAAAAATGCCCTAGACAGCGATTTAATTGTAACGACAGGCGGGGTTTCAGTTGGAAAATATGACCTTATTCAAAATGCTTTAGCAAATTTTAAAAATAATAAGGTTAATTTTTGGAAAATTGCCATGAGGCCTGGTAAACCTCTTTTATTTACAAATATTGAAAATACCCCATTAATAGGTCTTCCTGGCAATCCTGTCTCTTCAGGTGTTTGTTGTATGATTTTTGTGAATATTGCAATTAGAAAAATGTTAGGAATCAATAGTGATTTTCCAATTTTTGAGCAAGCATCCTTAGATGGAGAATTAAAACCTAATGATCAAAGATTCGATTTTGTTAGATCAAAATTAATAAACGAAAAAGGTGTTATTAAAGTAAAACCATTTAATAAACAAGACAGTTCTATGATAACTAATTTTTCAAAATCTGATTGCTTAATAGCAAGAGAGCCGTATGAAAAAAGAAAAAAAGATGGTGATAAAGTTAAAATACTAAAATATTCAAATAATATATAAACCTCTTTTCATCTTTAATTTTATATGTTAGAACAAAAGAAGAACAAAAGAGATTTTAATGTTAACACTTAAACAAAACCAATTATTAACTTTTTTAATAAAACGTTTAGAAGAACACGGTGTCTCACCTTCATACGAAGAAATTTGCAAAGAGCTTTGCTTAAAATCTAAATCAGGAATTCACAGAATTGTTAAGTCCCTTGAAGAGAGAGGCTATATTGAACGTTTAGAAAACAGAGCTCGAGCAATTGCCCCGAAGAAAAATCCAAATGGACAACCTTACATTTCAAACATAATAAATCTTAACAATGAATTTAGTAAATCTAAAAATCAGAACCTTTCTTTAGAAAATAATACATATTTTAATAAAATTCCTCTTCTTGGCAAAATTGCTGCTGGGACACCTATTGAAGCCATATCTAACTATGATAATTTTATAGAAATTCCTAACAACACATTATCTGATGATAGTTATGCTTTAACCGTTGAGGGTGATTCAATGATTGATGAGGGCATATTAGATGGTGATGTTGTAGTTATAGATAAGAAAGCAGAAGTAATGAATGGCGATATTGTTGTTGCTTTAATAGATAAAGAAGAAGCTACTTTAAAAAAATTACGTAAAAGAGGTGATAGCATTGCTCTTGAGCCAGCTAATAAAAATTATAAAACACAAATATACGGACCTGATAGGGTAATAATTCAGGGAAAACTTAAAACACTTATAAGAAATTATAAATAATTCTTTTTGTAGTATTTTTTTCGAATAAACTAATATATTCATTATTTAATTAAAATATTTAAGAGAATTAATTTGGAAGTTGTAACTAGATTTGCGCCCTCACCTACTGGATATTTACACATTGGCGGGGCTAGAACAGCTATTTTTAATTATCTTTATGCAATGAAGCATAATGGGAAATATCTAGTTCGAATAGAAGATACTGATAAAAAACGATCTACTAAGGAGGCTGTTCAAGCTATCCATGATGGTCTTAATTGGCTAAAAATCAATTCTAAAGAAGAAATTGTATACCAATCTTCACGATTAAATTCACATATTAAAGTAGCTTACGAACTTTTAGAAAAAGGTTATGCTTATAAATGTTATCTAAGCACTGATGAATTACAAGAATTAAGAAATAAAAGCAGGGAAAAAGGTATACCAATAAAATCTCCCTGGAGAAACAAATCAACTAATGATTTAAATGAAAATTATGTGATAAGACTTAAAATGCCCACTGAGGGGTCAACAATAATTAATGATTTAGTACAAGGAGAAGTTTCTGTTAAAAATGAAATATTAGATGACATGGTAATACTGAGATCTGATAATACTCCTACATATATGTTGTCTTCTGTTGTAGATGATTATGAGATGGGAGTAACTCATATAATTAGAGGTGATGATCATTTAAATAACGCATTCAGACAAATTCAAATTATTAAATATATGAGCTGGAAAGAGCCATTTTATGCACATATACCTTTAATTCATGGAACAGATGGATCAAAATTATCCAAAAGACATGGGGCAACTAACGTATTTGAATACAATAATATGGGTTACCTTAGTCATGCAATGTTTTCTTATTTACTTCAACTTGGTTGGTCATCGAACAATGAAGACGATTATCAAATATCTAGGGCAGTTAAACTATTTGATATTAAAAAAATTAATAAATCACCATCTAAGTTCGATATAAAAAAACTAAATAATATTAATAGTAAATTTCTTAAAGAACTTGAAATAAGTGAAGTATTTGATTTGGTTTCTAAATCTTTTAACCTTAATCTTAATCAACTAGAAAAAAATAGACTTTTAGGGTTATTACCTGAGTTATTAAAAAGAGTTAATTTATATACAGAAATCCGTGATGATATAGAGTGGGTTACAAATAAAGATTTTATTTGTAAAGAAGAGTTACATAAAGAAACTTTGGAAACTAACAGTATAATGTTCAAAGAAATAAGTTTGTTACTAAAAAATTGCACTTGGTCAAAAGATAAGATTGATATTACCTTAAAAGAATATATTGTTGATAAAAATCTTAAATTTAAAGATATTGGTTATCCTCTTAGAATCGCTTTAACAGGCAAGCCGAATGCTCCAGATTTAGTATCTGTTATTTACGAACTTGGTTGTGAAATTGTTATAAATCGATTAAATTATCAATATTGATTAAGTTTATAAATCTTCAAATTTTATAGGTAAAAACATGTCTGAAAATAAAATTGTATTTAATGGTAAAGAACTAGAATTAAACAAATTAGATGGGACCATAGGACCATCAGTTTTAGACATTAGGTCCCTATACGGGGATTTAGGCGTTTTCACATATGATCCAGGCTATGGTTCAACTGGATCATGTGAATCAGGTATAACATATATTGATGGTGAAAAAGGTATATTGTTACATAGAGGATATCCAATAGATCAACTTGCAGATAAGAGTAGCTTTCTAGAAGTTGCTTACCTTTTACTAAATGGTGAGCTTCCAAAAAAACCAGAAAAAGAAGAATTTGAAAATGCTATCACCCTTCATACTATGGTGCACGAACAATTAATAAATTTTTATAGAGGTTTTAGACGTGATGCTCATCCAATGGCTATCATGGTTGGTGTTGTAGGTGCTCTATCAGCGTTTTATCCAGACTCAACAAATATTAATGATCCATATGAAAGATTGGTGTCTTCAAGAAGACTTATAGCTAAGATTCCAACAATCGCTGCGATGGCATATAAATATTCGCTAGGACAGCCATTTAATTATCCTCAGAATGACTTAAATTACGCAGAAAACTTTTTGCACATGTTGTTTTCTGTTCCTGCAGAAAAATACAAAATTGACCCAATAATTGCAAAAGCAATGGATAAAATTTTAATACTTCATGCTGATCATGAACAAAATGCCTCAACGTCTACAGTCAGAATTTCAGGGTCGTCAGGTGCCAACCCATTTGCGTGTATTGCGGCAGGAATTGCATCATTATGGGGACCAGCTCATGGTGGAGCAAATGAAGCAGTTTTAAAAATGTTATCTGAAATAGGAAATGTTAAAAATATTGGTGAATATATTAATAAGGCCAAAGATAAAGATGATCCATTCAGACTTTTTGGTTTTGGACATAGAGTCTATAAAAATTATGACCCAAGAGCATCGGTGATGAGAGTTTCTTGTCATGAGGTATTAGATTTATTAGGCATTAAAAATGAGCCTTTATTAGAAATAGCCATGGAATTAGAAAAAATTGCTTTAAATGATGAGTATTTTATTGAGAAAAAACTCTACCCTAATGTTGATTTTTATTCTGGTATTATTTTAAAGGCAATGGGGTTTCCTACCGATATGTTTACTGTTTTATTTGCAGTAGCAAGAACTGTAGGATGGGTTGCACAGTGGAATGAAATGATAACTGATCCTGTTCAAAGAATAGGTAGACCTAGACAATTATATACTGGTCATGCTCAAAGAGATTTTGTAGAATTAAATAAAAGATGATTAGTATTTATATGAATTAATAATTTCAATTATTTTTTTGCCTGAATTTTTTGAGAAATTAAATTGATTAATATCACTATAATTCATACTTTTTACAATTTTATCAGAGTTGATTGTAAAAAGATGTTTTTTTTCTTTAATTTTATCGATGTATGTTCGTAGTAATTTGTATATGTTGTTTACTGTACATTTTTCTTGAAAAAGAAATGGAACAAAGTTTTCACCAACTAAAAAATTAGGAAGGATTACATTTTTAAAATTCACCAACATTCGACCAATTGAAGCACTTATAATATCAGTTTTATAAACAGCTATAGTTGGTATCTTAAACAATGCCAATTCAAGAGTTATTGTTCCACTACAAGCTATAGCAATATCTGCTTCTTTAAGTAATTCATAATTATCTTCGAGTATAAATACTTGAATATCATTTTCAGGCTTAAGATTCTTAATTTTGTTTGAAACTTCTTTAAAATGAAATTTGGTTGTTGGTATAACCCAACTAATTGAGATTTGTTTATCATTAAATTTTTTTATTAGTGATATAAATTCAGGTAATAAATATCTTATCTCCGTTTCTCTACTTCCAGGTAAAAGAAAGCATTTAATTGTTTTGCCTCTAATTAAATTATTTTTATTATGATTTATCTTACTATTAGAGTTGGTGGATTTTAGAAATTTTTCTATAACAGGATTACCTAGATATACACATTCAATACCTAAATTGTGAAAAATTTCTTCTTCTTTTTTGAAAAGACAAAACAAATTGTCGTGTAGATTTTTCCATTTCTTAGCTCTTGATTTTCCATAAGCCCAAATTGTTGGAGGCACAAAATGAATTAAAGGACATTTAAAATCACTCACTTTGAATGATTTCTTTAGATTTTTAGCTAATAAAAATGAAAAACCTTTTGTATCTATAGTTATTACTGCTTCTGGTTTTTCTAACATAATCAGTTTAACTATTTGATCTAAAAGATTTTTAAGTTTTTTATAATTTTTGATATAGTTTAAGAAACCAATTATATTAAAATTATTCATATCATATTTTGATACCAACCCCTCTTTTAACATTAAAGGCCCACCAATACCAAAAAATATCATTTTTTTATCAAGTAGTCTTAGACCATTAATCAAAGAAGATCCTATATAATCTCCTGATGGTTCGCCTGCTAATATAAAAACTTTTTTTTCTTTGTTTGTTGACATAAAATTCAAAAAATAAATAAATTTATACTGATAAAAGGTTCATTTTGGATTGAGATATCAATGATTTAATCTTGTCTTGATCTATAACAATTGTTCCTTGGGAAGATATCACGACAGAACTTATCCCTGTTTTTATACATTCTTTAATTGTATCCAAACCAACAACTGGCAAATCCATCTTCCTACTTTGTCCTATTTTTGGAATTTTTACTAATACAGGACCAAACATACTATTATTATTAGTAATTAGTTTTTTTACTCTTTTTATAAGTAAATTAGTCCCTTCCAACCCTTCAACTGCATAAATCAAATTTCCACTTACAACTAATGACTGACCTACATCAAACTTTGAAATAGCATTCAGTAAATCAATTCCATAATTTCCGCTTTTTAATACATATTTTTTAAAATTAAATTCAGAAAATTTGTCACCATAAAAACCTCTTGGGAAAAAACAATTTTTAAAAACTGAATTTATTGGCAGAATCTTAAAACCATTAGATTCAAAAAAGTTTTCAATTAACAAAAGAGCATTATTATCTCCAACAGATAATATATCCTTAATCATTCCAAACGCCTTATTATCTTGGGGTAAATCTGAATTTTGAGGTCTATTGAATTTTCCTGCAAAGACAAGATGTGTTACTTTATTTTCTTTTAATGTCTTAAGCCATAATTGAGGGTTTAATAAAGAGACTGTTCTAGTATTGTTTTGAAATTTTTTTGAATCTGAAAAGCCCTCTATGCACATAACAAATATATCTAGGTTATCTTTAGCAATGTATATTGGAAAATTACCACTTCCTGCAATTAAGGCAATTTTCATTAAAATTTATCCATTTTAGGATGAATTAATGGACGGTTTGAATTATCTTCAAGAAAATCTAATATTTCTCTAATGAGATCATCTTTTTGAAAATTTTCACTTACTTCGGACAATCTCTCATTAAAAGTTCCCTCAGGAGCAAATAATAGTCTATACACATTTCTTAGTTTTTTTATATCGTCTTTACTAAATGATCTTCTTCTTAGGCCTACTAAATTCAATCCACTTAAGTGCCCACGACTACCTATTACTGAGCTATATGGTATTACATCACCGTCTATGGTGGTACCTGCACCAATGATAGCATGTTTTCCTACTCTACAAAATTGATGAACAGCACTTTGTCCTCCAAGGTATACATAGTCATCAATTTCAACATGACCACCAATTACAGCATTATTAACAAAAACTGTATTGTTACCAACCAAACAATCATGGGCAACATGTGATCCAACCATAAAAAAATTATTATCACCAATTGTTGTTTTCTTTATTCCTAGAAGTGTGCCAGGGTGAATAGTTACATTTTCTCTAAAAATATTGTTATTTCCTATGGTTAGATCAGTTAACTCACCAGAATATTTCAAATGCTGTGGTTGCAAACCAATAGCGGCAAAAGGATAAAATTCATTTCCTTCTCCAATTTTTGTATTACCATCAATTATTACATGAGAATGGATAGTTGAATTGTTTTCAATAACAACATTTGGCCCTATTGTAGAATAAGGACCAATTTTGACATGTTCTCCTATGGAAGCTTTATTATCAACAATAGCTGTAGGATGAATAAAATTTGTCATTTAGCTTTGTCCTGATCTACTAACATTGCAGAAAATTCAGAAGTGGCGACTAGATTATTATCAACATAAGCTTCACCACTAAACTTATATAAAGATCTTTTATTTGTTAAAAATTTAATTTTTAATTTTAAAATACAACCAGGAGTAACTGGTCTTTTAAACTTTGCTTTTTCAATACCAGTAAAAAAAACTAACTTATCTTGAGATAATTGACTATCTTCATAGGCAACAAGACAAGCAGCTGTTTGAGCCATTGATTCAAGAATTAACACTCCTGGCATTACTGGGTATTGCGGGAAGTGACCATCAAAGAAGGGTTCATTAAAAGTGACAGCTTTTATTCCTGTTATTGATTTATTTAACTCAATATCGGTAACTTGATCAATCAACAAAAAAGGATATCTGTGAGGGATAAGGTTTAAAATATCACGATGGTGTAGGCATTTCACATCACCATTTTTATCTTTAATTATCATTAGTCTTAAACTTTCTTTTTTTTAAATTAAGTTTTTGGGATGCAATAATTTTTTTCCAATCACTTAAATTTTGAGCAGGATTACCACCAATAACACTATTTTCAGGGAAAGTGTTAAATACTTTTGAAGCACCAGCTACTATTGAGTTTTCACCAATAGTTACATTATCTTTAACACTTACGTCCCCAGCTAATGTAACTTTTTTCTTAAGGTTAACTGAACCAGATAAGCCAACTTTACCAGCTAAAATACACAGATCATCAATAATACAATTATGCCCAATATGCACTTGATTATCTATCATAACTGATTTACCAATGACTGTATTTTCTATAAAACCTCTGTCTATCGTACAGTTAGAACCTATACATGTACCCTCTCCAATTACTAATCCCCCAATATGAGGCATTAAAGAGGTTTCATAACCATTCGGAATGAAGCCAAACCCAACTTTTCCTAAAATTGAATTGGAAGAGACCTTTACTCTATCTTCTAAAATAGAATATTCGATAATAACACCAGGGTAAATTTTACAGTTCTTTCCAATCATACAATTTTGTAAAATACTAACTCTTTCACCAATATATGTGTTATCTCCAATAACAACTCCTTTTTCAATATATGAATAAGGCCCAACATTAACATTTTTACCAATTACTGCTGTATCATCAATTATAGCAGTAGGATGTATACTAAAATTATCGATTGAAATTTTAGAATTATGAAGCTCCAAAATTTTTGAAAAACCTAGTTTTGGACTTTCAAATGGAATTTTAATAATATTTTTATTAAGAAAATTAATATTTTTTTTTTCTAGAATGCACAAACCTGAAAAAATTTTATTAAAATCATATTGAGTATTGTTTAAAAAAGAGAGTGAGTTTTCTTTTAAATCTTTAAAAGGAACAAAATCGTTTATAAAAATTTCATCAATATTTACATCATTATTAACTGATAGAAATTCACTCATAGAAACATTTAAAATTTCAAGTATTTCATTTAACTTTATATTAATACTAGAATTAAAAAACAGTTTATTCATTAGTTAAACTCAAATATGTTAATTTTCAGAAGTTATAACAATTTTTAATGATTTAGTTCTTTCATTAAAGATTTGAAGCACTTCATCAGTTATATCAAGCGATGCGTTGTTGTATAAGAAAACATTTTCTTTTAGAAGCACAACATTTATTTTTTTTTCTATAGATACGTTTTTAATTACTTTTGCCAACATGTCTTTAAGGTCATTTTGAATATTTTGAAATGATTTATTTAAAATTAACCTCTCTTCCTTAAATTGTTTTTGTGTTTTTAATACTTCACTTTTAAATAAATCAATTTTATTTTTATATTCTAAAGTGGATAAGTCTTTTTTCTGTTTTATTATGTTTAGTTCTTTATTTTTGAGATATACTTGTTTTCTTTTCATTTTCTTATTCATTTCATTTTCCAATGAAATAAATTTATCACCCAAAATTTTCATAGCATTTGATTTTTTTAAAATAAATCTAAAGTCAACTATACCTATTTTTTCAATTTCAATATTTTGTGATGTTAATATAATATGATTAATATCTAAGTTATTATTTTTTAGTTGTAAAAAACCATAATTAGTAGGTTGGTTTATTAAAGAAGATAAAAGCAAGAGATTAGTTAACATAATATAAAATAAAACATTTTAATTTAAAATCTAGTACCTATTGAAAATTGAAAGTTTTCTTCTTTATCATAATTTTTACTGACAATTGGAAAACCCCATAACATTTGCAATGGACCTACAGGCGTTGACATTGATAAACCAAATCCATTAGATACCCTTGGCTCCATATCGTCGTAGCCCTGCACTCCATCTTTATAATCAGTACCCCACAGTGATCCAACGTCAGTAAACAATAACCACTCAAGGCCTGTATCATCAGGAAGCCACTTGTCAGATTTTATTTGAAAAGAAAAGTTGGAAAAATTATTTCCACCGACTGAGTCATCAGGTCCAGTATCGCGAGGACCAACTCCTG
>VMBT01000423.1_pt1 | contig 27430 bp, 30 predicted proteins | sample 4404301 | NCBI WGS metagenome assembly VMBT01 (sample SAMN12238535, study PRJNA552566) | marine metagenome | isolation source: Coastal seawater | place: USA: coastal Georgia, Sapelo Island | collected 2008-08/2009-08
ATGATGATTTACTGAAAGTAGCACATGAAATTGCTGATAAAATTGCATCACAACCTCCTGAAGCTTCTCGAAGAGCTAAAAGACTTTTAAGAATGTCTCAAAATGTATCATTAGATAAAGCACTTGAAATGGCTGCCAGTCAACAGAGCATACTTCAACAGCTTAATGATCATAGAGAAGCCATAGATGCTTTGTTAGAAAAAAGAAAAGCTAATTATACAAACTCATAACCCTAAAAAACACAAATTTAATATCTAATTACCAAATAGTTTTTTATTACTTACCCCGCTTACGCAGGAATCTTAATAATGATATAATTAATAATAAATTTAATTATTGATGGTAATAAGATGAAATACAAAAATCTATTAAAAGGAATTCCGTGGCGTTTTGGTCCTAATTGGCCCGGGAAAAGATGTGAAGCAAAAACAAGAAAAGGGACACCTTGCCAGAGACCCGCAAAACTACCTGTTGGTCGGTGTAGAATTCACGGAGGTGCAAGCACAGGACCTCGCACAGAAGCCGGTCTTGCGCGCGTTGCAGCTGCTAATACTAAACATGGTCGCTATACAAAAATCGAAAAAGCAAAAGCAAAAGCCCGAGCTCAACGAGTAAGAGAAATTTGGAAAGAACTTAAAGAAATAGAAAACTGGGGTATTGAACATGGATATTTGAAAAAGAACTGGCGTAAAGATTTTTATATATAAACAATAGACTCTTAAACCAGTAACAATAGATTTAAAACCGTCATTATTCTATTTTCGTCTTTAAATTATCTTATTCTTTCTAATATTGAAACATAATTAGCTACAGATGCACCACCCATATTAAAGATACCAGCTAAGTTAGCGTTCCCTATTTGCATATCTCCTGCTTCACCAGTCAATTGCATTGATGACATAACATGTTGAGATACTCCAGTTGCACCAACAGGGTGTCCTTTTGACTTAAGCCCTCCAGATGGGTTTATAGGTAATTTACCATTTTTGTGAACCCAGCCCTCCTCAATGGCCTTATAGCCCTCACCTATTTTAGTTAACCCCATCGCTTCATATTCAATTAACTCAGCGATCGTAAAACAATCATGAGTTTCGACAAATGATAAATCATCTAAAGTTATCTTGGCATCTTGAAGAGCATACTGCCATGCTTGACGTGCACCTTCAAATTCAGTTTTTTCTCTTTGACTAAGAGGGAGTATGTCATTCACATGTCTTCTTGATCTAAACGCAATCGCTCTTTTTGCAGAAAGTGCAATATCAATATCTTGGATTATTAAAGCTGCAGCGCCATCAGAAACCATAGAGCAATCAGTTCTTCTTAAAGGCTCAGCTACATATGGGTTTTTTTCTGATACGGAATTACAAAACTCGAAGTCTAGTTTTTTTTGCATATGTGCAAACGGGTTTGCACATCCATTTTCATGATTTTTTGCAGCAATTTTTGCCAAAATATCAGATTTATCACCATATTTTTGAAAGTAGGATTTTGCGATTGTAGCAAAAACGCCAGTAAAGCCACCTTTTGTATCGCCCTCTTCTGGTCTATAACTGGCACCTAGCAATATATCTCCAACTCTTTCAGAAGATACATCTGTCATTTTCTCAACACCTACAACAAGTGTCGTTTTAGCTTTTTTTGCCTCTATTGCATTCATCGCAGTATGAATAGCTGCAGAACCAGTAGCACATGCATTTTCTACCCTCATTGCAGGTACGTATCTCAAATCAGATTGTGAAACTGCGGGTAATGCACCGTGAAAATCTTGTTTTTGAAAGCCATTATTGAAGGTTCCAACAAAAATAGCGTCTATTTCCTTAGGTGATATCTCTGCGTGTTCAATAGCTTTTTCAACAACGTCTGCAATCATATTTTCAGATGTTTGCTCTGAATTCACTCCAAATTTACTATGAGCCCAGCCTGTAATACATGATGACATTTTTCTCTCCAAAAATATTATTTACAAATTTTCATTAATAAATTTAATGTTTCCTGTGGATGTGTAAACATCGCATTATGACCTGATTTTAATTCAAATATTGGCCAATTCATTTTTTTTACAATCTGCCTTGAACTCTCTAAAGATTTATAAATTGGATCAGTACAAACAATATAACTTAGAGGTAATCCATTACCAACTTCATTCTTCAAAATCAATTTTGATCTAAAGGTGCTTATTGGATGTGGTGTTAATTTGCTTTCTAAGGTTATGGCTTTTCTAACATCAAAAACGCCAAATGCTTCAGCTTTAGGCGGAGGAATTGATAGTTTCCCTTCTGATTTTTCTGCAAGAGCAGTTCTTTCTTTAACCACCTCATCGGGTGCAATATCAAAAGGAGACTGACCGTTTAATAAAATAACAGCATCTAAATAAATTAATTGTTTAATTCTATCTTTTAATCTGTCAGCCACGCCACTTATGGTACTTCCAGCAAAGCTGTGTCCAACAAGTATAATATTATGTAAATCTTCTGAAATTATATGATTTACGATATCTTCTATAAATACTTCTAGAGAGATATCAGAAGAAATTAGATGTTTTCTTTCTCCCAAGCCAGTCTGAGTTGGGCAGGATACACTGTAACCTTGATATCTCAGCAAATCAGACATTTCTTTCCAAACCCATCCACCGTGCCATGCTCCATGCACTAATAGAAAATGGGGTTTATTATTTTTCATATTACACTCTTTATATTTTTAAGCATGCTGATAGTATATACCATTATAAAAAAAGTACATTAATCAATCTGATTGTATATTTAGAAATCTAGTTATTAAAATGAAACCATTAAATATTGCCATATTTGGAAGTTCTGGTGCAATTGGAGAAGCCTTATGTATTGAGTATGCAAATAAAGAAAATATTGAAAATGTTTTTGCATTCTCCAGAAAAGGAGACAATTTAAATCAAAGAAATATTACTTCCAAAACTGTCAATTACTTAGATGAAGATAGTCTTCAAAAAGCGTCATTATCAATAGATGTTAAACTGGATATTGTGATTGTCGCTATAGGTCAATTAGACAACCCTGAAAAGTCTATTAGAGAGTTATCTGCAAAGAAGTTTATAGACATGTTTAACGCTAATACAATACCCACAGCATTAATCGCTAAATACTTTTTACCTCTCTTTTATAGAGATCGTACAACTAAGTTTGCTTCTATATCAGCAAGAGTTGGAAGTATAGAAGACAATCACTTGGGAGGTTGGTATTCCTATAGAGCATCTAAATCAGCATTAAACATGATACTTAAAGGATTATCTATTGAACAAAAAAGATTAAATCCCAATAGTATCGTTTTTGGACTTCATCCTGGTACTGTGGACTCTAAACTTTCAAAACCTTTTCAGAAAAAAGGTAAAGAATATTTTTCTCCTGAATTTTCTGCTAAAAAATTAGTTGGTGTGATTGATAACAAAACAACTGATGATGACGGCAAAATTTTTGCATGGGATAACAGTGTAATCCCATACTAACCATTTGGTTTATATTCTGGTATGTTTGAATTTGTAAAATGCTTAAGCCAAAATTCTTCAGTAAATTTTGCACCTAATCTCATAAAAACATACACAATGCATAAGGTAATAATAGCTCTTAAAAATAGAGTTATAATTATATTAGCGCCAATAAACGAAACAACAAAAGTATCCTCAATTATACTGTGAAGCATCCCTACTAAAACTAAAACACCAAAAACATCTTTGTAATGGAGTTTTCCAGTTTTTACTTCTTTTATTAAAAGACCTGCGCCAAAACCAATACCGAGAGTAACTCCAACTACTGCAATTGTTGACGCTTTTTCTCCAACCCCTAAGAAGTTAAGGAATGGTTTTAAGGCTTTTTCAATAAGTTTCTCAACACCTATATATTTTAAAAAATCTAAAATTATAACTAGCGCCACAATAATGATGAAAATCATTCCAAGACCTTTTAGCTGTGCAATTCCCCAACTAAGTAGATCTGATGTAGTTTCTAAACTTGGTAATAAAATAGTAGCGGGATAATTCATATAACCTGTAAATTGAAAAAATAAGTTTAGAAAGTAACAAGAGATAATACCTAAGCCTAACCTTATAAATATCATTGCTCGTGCCCTGACGCCTGCCTTCCTGCAAATAATTATTTCTATGGGTAATGAGTGTGTGAACAACATAAGAAGACCCAATATACTTGCTTGTGCTGCTGTAAATGGAATGTCTGCAGGTAGTCCAGAAAAAACAATCAACCCTGCGTAAGGACTTGTAAGCATGGAGGTGGTAAACACTAAAGACATTTGTTCTGGCAAGCCTAATATAAACATCAAAGGTGCAAAAAATTTATTTAATATTTGAACAAAGCCTAATTCATCTAGTATTTTCACGACTATAAGAGTAGGGATCATTATGATGAATAATTCATAAGTGATTTCAAGACTTGATTTTGATAGCTCTTTAATTTTATTCATCAAAAACTCGTATTCTAACTGTAAATTAACTTATCTTTTTGAAAATAAATCTTCCACATAATAAACGTGACAATAAGTAAATTAGTTAAATTCCAAAATATACCATTAACAAACGCAAGTTTGTAAGATTGCGTAATATCAAAAATTTCTCCTGACATCCAACCACCTAGCCCCATACCAACAATGGTTGCCATGATGACTAGTCCAACTCGTTCTCCTACTTCTTTGAGTGGCAGGTATTTCCTAACGATCATTGCATAAGCTGGAACTATTCCACCTTGTGATAAACCAAACATTAGAGAAACTATGTATAGTGATAATTGACTATCAAATGGCAAAAAGAACACAAGAGAAATCATTTGCAGTAAAGAGCCTATAAACAAAGTATATACCGGACCAATCTTGTCAGATAAAAATCCAAAACCAACTCTACTAATCATTCCAGAAAAAAGCATCACTGCTAAAATTTCAGCTCCTATACTTAAACCAAACCCTCTTTCCACACATAATGCTACGATATGCACCTGAGGCATTGCCATTGCAAGACAACAACCAACACCAGCTAGAATTAATAATGTTTGCAGTGTGCTTGGTGATAAATTCGTTAATTTAGAGTTACTAGCTTCAACATTTGTATTAGCTTCATTTTGAGAAATATTATTTTTTAAAAAGAATGAAATTGGTATCATTATAATTATACATATCAAAGCTATATATAAATAGACATCCTTCCAAGTCGTCGTCTCGAGGAAATAACTTATTATCAATGGCCAAAAAGCTCCAGCCACATAATTTGCACTAGCTATTATAGCTACAGCTAACCCTCTCCTTTTTTCAAAAAAGTTACCAATATCAGCCATTGATGGGCCAAAAAACGTAGAAGCAGCAGTCCCCATAAAAATTTGTAAGATTAATAAATGCCAGAATTCAGTTGAAACCGTTCCAATCAGGTATGAAAGCACTAATGTAATTGTTGCAACGATAATTGGTAATTTTAAACCATACTTATCAATTATTTTACCGATAAGAAAATTACCAAGTCCAAAACCAACCATTGTGGTTGCATAAAGTAAACTCGCTTTTCCTCTATCAATACTGAAATCACTTTCAATAGCTGGCATCACTACAACAACTGACCACATACCAACGGTACCAGTGATGCCTAGAGCAAATAAAAGTATGAGCCTAATCCATGAGTTTAGGCTATCATACTCAATATTTAAGATAGTTTTATCCAGTTTAATTTATACCCACATTTTATCTAGGATGAGCAATAGTTATACTATACCTTCATCCTTTAATTTTTTAATTTCACCCTCAGACAATCCTAATGATTGTGATAAGACTTCATCCGTATGCTCACCTAACATAGGCGGAGACAATCTATAGGATGGAGGTGTGTCCTCCATTTTTATGGGATTAGCTATAAGCTTTAATGGAGCATTTCCAGTTTTTTTATGATCCATTTCAATTACCATTTCTCTTGCCTTAACATGAGGATCGGAAAATACTTCTTTTAAAGTGTTAATCGGACCACAACCAATTTTTTGTTTTTCTAGTTCAGTTAACCACCAAGAAGATGTTTGTCTTTTAGTTATTTCATTAAGTGTCTTGGTTACAAAATCTCTATTAGAAACACGATCTGCATTTGTTTTAAATTTAGGATCATTTATGAGTTGCTCTTCTCCAGCCAACTTACAAAATCTTTCAAATGTTGGGTCATTTCCAATTGAAAGAACAATATATCCATCAGAGGTTGGCATAACCTGATAGGGAACAATATTTGGATGCTGGTTTCCAAGTCTATCTGGATTTTGCTCAGTTGATAGGTAATTCATTCCCTGATTTGCTAGCCAGGCAACATGAGTGTCTAACATACCAATATCAATAAACTGACCTTTCCCAGTAGTGATTTGATGCCTTACGGCTGCAAGAATTCCAACAGAAGCAAACATGCCAGCCATTAAATCGCCAATGGGAACACCAACTTTCATTGGCTCTCCATTAGGTTCTCCTGTCAAGGCCATGACTCCACCCATAGCTTGAATTAAGCCATCATAACCTGGCCTTGCAGCGTACGGTCCTGTCTGACCAAAACCAGTAATAGAGCAGTAGATTAATCTAGGAAATTCAGACTTCAAATCATTGTACCCAAGACCATATTTTTCTAGAGTTCCTGTTTTAAAATTTTCTACTAAAATATCACAATCTTTTAGTAATTTTTTTACTAATTCTTGACCTTCTTTGGTACTCAAATTTATTGTTATTGATTTTTTATTTCTATTAGCACCGCAGAAATATGCACTTAAATCAGTTTCATCACCTTTTTCATTTTTTACAAATGGGGGTGCAAATCCTCTAGTGTCGTCTCCAGCTCCCGGTCTTTCTACTTTAATTATATCAGCTCCCAAATCTCCAAGCATTTGGGTACAATAAGGCCCTGCTAATACTCTAGTTAAATCTAATACTTTAATTCCATTTAATGAATTGTTCATAATATATTCTCTTATTGTTTTATAAAAATTTTTAGAAAATTATCTAATTATATCTATTAACATCGTTTTAATTAAATTTTAGATTTACTAGAACTTAATTAAGATTCATGTATATTCTTAACATCTTAAATAATAATTACCAACAAACTTATTTACGAGATTTAAATGACAAAACTAGAAGTTACCAAACCTAAGTTTGGAGAATTAACTCAAATAGCCAATGATTTATACTGGGCGCATTTTGAACTTCCCTTTAGATTAAATCATGTCAATTTATTTCTCATGGATACTCCTAAAGGTATTTTAATTTTAGACGCTGGCCTGAAATCTGATCACTCAGAGGAACATTGGGAAGTTCTAATTAATGGCCCACTAAAATCTAAAAAATTTGCCGGATTACTAATTACTCACTATCACCCTGATCATATTGGTATGGCGGGATGGTTACAGAATAAATTAGATATAAAATGCTATACTAGCAAAAAAGAACTTTTTACTGCTAAAACTTTTAGAGCTATGCCAGATGACGAATATTCTAAAATTTTTAGGAATGTATTTGTAAGAGCCGGTATGAGTGAAGAAGATATTATAGCCAAAGGACCTGCCACTAGATTATATAAGAATAGAGTTCATGAATTACCTGAATTTGAAATCATTGAGGCTGGACATGAAATTGAATCAAATGAAGGTATGTGGATAGTTAGAACGGATTCAGGACATTCTCCAGAGCATATTTCTATGTTGGATTCTTCAAGAAATTTATATTTATCAGGAGATTTTTTGTTACCCAGAATATCTCCAAATATTTCTGATAATTTTTTTGATCCTTTAGATGATAGACTTGGTGGGTATTTTAAATATTTAAATGACATCCAGTCTATTGGGAATGATACAAAGGTATTTCCATGTCATGATTGGCCTTTTCAGGATGGAGCTGAACGTGCTAAAAATTTAGTTAAGCACCATAATCACAGATTAAGCCTCATACTAAATGAATTAGAAAAAAGAAGCATAACAATTATGGATTCTATTGAAATTATATTTGATAGGAAAATTGGTGATGAACAAATGCATTTTGCTATTGGTGAAGCAAGAGCTCATTTAATTCATCTTGATGTTACTGGTCAAGCTAAGAGCCATGTTGATGAACGAGGAACAGTTCATTATATGAAAAATTCCTAATTATAATATCAACTAGGTGAATTAATTATAAAGTTTTGATATAAAAAAATTAGAATAAATTAAGAGAGTTCTTAGCTTTTGAATGTGATTAATAAAGAAAAATTTCAAAGGGCTCACGGTGATATTAACGTCGAAATAGATAATGACGACATTAAACGTTTTTATCAATCAGGTTCAGCAAAAGTTTTTTATCACAAACATAATCAACCAATTAAAGAGTTAGTTTTAGTAAATACTGCAGGAGGATTAACAAGTGGTGATAACTTTAATTACAATATTGATATCATCAAAAATTCACATACCTTTGTGACAACTCAAACCGCAGAGAGAGTTTATAAAGGTTTAGAAGACAATGCCAAAATTAATATAAATCTAACAGTTGACAACTCAAGCAAACTGTTTTGGATTCCCCAAGAATTAATCTTATTTAACCTTTGTAATTTCACTAGAAATATTGAAGTTAATATTCAACCGAACTCAAATTTTTTAATGGCAGAGTCTATGATATTTGGACGAACTGCAATGGGTGAGATTTTAGAAAAAGGTTTCATAAAGGATAATTGGAAAATCTTTTTAAATGAAAAACTAATACATGCTGAAGCAATTTGTCTGAGCGATAATATAAAAGATAATCTATCGAATATTGCATCTGCCCAGGATGCTGTTGCCGTGAGTAACATTTTCATATACGGCAAAAAGTTTTTCTCTAAACAGAATAATCTCATAAAATTAATAAAAAATTCAGATGATGTTTTGTTATCTCATTCTATTTGGAATGATAAAATTTTAGTCAGAATAGTTGCAAAAGATGCCTTAGATTTGAAAAAAATACAAAAAAAATTAATATTATTATTTTCTGACAATATTCTTCCTAAAGTTTGGAATAATTAAGGAGTAAATATGAAGTTATCACCTAGGGAAAAAGACAAACTTTTAATCAGTTTAGCAGCCATAGTTGCTCGAAACAGGAAAGAGAGAGGTGTGAAGCTTAATTACCCAGAAGCTATTGCTCTCATTAGTGATTTTGTTGTTGAAGGAGCACGTGATGGTAAAAGTGTTGCTCAACTAATGGAAGCAGGAGCTCATGTAGTAAAAAAAGAAGACTGCATGGCTGGAATTCCAGAAATGATACACGAAGTTCAAGTAGAGGCTACATTCCCGGATGGAACTAAATTAGTAACAGTTCACCACCCTATAAGATAATGGAGACTATTATGAAACCTGGCGAAATTATTACAAAAAGTGAAGAAATTATTCTCAACGAGGGCTCTCAAGCTATTACTTTAAAAGTCTCTAATACTGGAGATCGTCCTATCCAAGTGGGAAGTCATTATCACTTTTATGAGACTAACGAATTTCTTTCTTTTGATAGAGAAAATAGTAAGGGAAAACGTTTAAATATCCCTTCGGGTACTGCAGTAAGATTTGAACCAGGTCAAACGAGAGAAATCGAATTAATTGACTTTAAAGGTAAAAGAGAAATCTTTGGGTTTAATCAAAAAATAATGGGAGCACTGTGATGAGTTCAAAAATTCTTAGGTCATCATATAGCGAAATGTATGGTCCAACTACTGGCGACAAAGTTAGATTAGCTGATACCGATTTATTTATAGAAGTAGAAAATGATTTTACCCATTACGGTGAAGAAGTAAAATTTGGAGGTGGGAAAGTAATTAGAGATGGCATGGGACAATCTCAAGTTACAAGAAAAGATGGAGCTGTTGACACCGTGATCACTAATGCCTTGATAGTTGATGTTGGCGGAATTTATAAAGCAGATATTGGAATTAAGGATGGTTTAATACACAAAATTGGTAAATCAGGAAATCCTGACACACAACCTCAAGTTGATATTATAATTGGACCTGGAACAGAAATAATTGCTGGCGAAGGTAAAATAATTACTGCAGGTGGTTTTGATTCACACATTCATTTTATTTGCCCACAGCAAATTGAGGATGCTCTTCATTCTGGTTTAACCACAATGCTTGGAGGAGGTACTGGACCAGCTCATGGAACGTTAGCTACCACATGTACTCCTGGCTCTTGGCATATAGGAAGAATGATACAAGCAGCAGATTCTTTTTCTATGAATTTAGCATTTGCCGGTAAAGGAAATTCTTCAAAGCCAGATGCATTAATTGAACAAGTCAATGCAGGTGCATGCGCCTTAAAACTTCATGAGGATTGGGGGACTACACCTGGCGCAATTGATAATTGTTTAGATGTTGCAGAAAAAATGGATATTCAGGTAATGATCCACACCGATACTTTAAATGAAAGTGGTTTTGTGGAAAATACAATTAAAGCAATAAAAAATAGAACTATTCATGCGTTTCATACTGAAGGTGCAGGTGGTGGTCACGCACCAGATATAATAAAAGTTTGTGGTAAAGAAAACGTAATTCCATCATCAACCAATCCTACAAGACCATATACTGTAAATACTCTCGAAGAACATTTAGATATGCTTATGGTATGTCACCACTTAGATAAATCCATACCAGAAGACGTGGCCTTTGCGGAAAGCCGTATTAGAAAAGAAACTATAGCAGCAGAAGATATTCTTCATGATATGGGTGCTTTTTCTATTATAGCTTCAGATAGCCAAGCTATGGGAAGAGTTGGTGAAGTCATTATAAGAACTTGGCAAACAGCACATAAAATGAAAATTCAAAGAGGAAGACTAAAAGAAGAAACAGGGGATAATGATAATGTAAGAGTAAAAAGGTACATTGCAAAATACACAATTAACCCCGCAATAGCTCATGGTATTTCTCACCATATCGGTTCTATAACTGAAGGTAAGCGAGCTGATATTGTGATATGGGATCCTGCTTTTTTTGGAGTAAAGCCTGAAATGGTGGTTATAGGAGGCAGTATAGCTTGTGCACAAATGGGAGATCCAAACGCTTCTATCCCTACCCCACAACCTGTATATACAAGACCTATGTTTTCGAGCTATGGAAGATCATTAGAATCTTCTTCTGTAACTTTCGTGAGCAAAGATTCTCTAAAACTGGGCAGTCTGGAAAGTTTAAAAATAGCAAAAAATACCATAGCTGTTGAAAATACTAGAAATATATCAAAGAAGGATATGGTATTTAATAATTATTGCCCAGACATTTCAGTTGATCCTGAGACTTATGAAGTTACAGCCGATGGAAATGTCTTGACGTGTGAACCTGCAAACGAGCTTCCTTTAGCACAAAGATATTTTTTATTTTAGTTGGATAAAATGTTAGTTGAAAAAGTAATACAAAAGCCTACCAATAAAAATGTAATAGATACAATCACTCTTAATTATAATGATAGATTTATTAGAAGAAAAAAACTTGTATCTGACAACAACCTTGAATTTTTAGTTAATCTGCCTGAAACAATTTCTGTTAATAAAGATGATGGTTTTTTATTAGATGACGGTAATGTAATTTTAATTAAGAATGCAAAAGAAACCTTAATAGAAATTAAAAGTGAAGACCTAATAAAACTTGCATGGCACATTGGTAACAGACATATACCATGTCAAATTGAAACTAATCGTTTATTAATTCATGAAGATAAAGTTATTGAGAATTTAATTGTCAGGTTAGGTGGTTCAATAAAAAAAATATCTGAAGAGTTCTCTCCAGAAGGTGGTGCTTACGGCTTAGGAAGAACACATGGACACAAACACTAATAAAAACAAATATGATTTTGATTACCATCAATTATTAGCATCATGGTTTTCTCCTAGCTTTCCCATTGGTAGTTTTAACTTCTCTCATGGTTTAGAAGCAGCAATTGAGATGAACTTTATTAAAGACGAATTTAATTTAAAAAATTGGATTCATTACTTAATTACTTATGGCTCAGGCAAAACAGACTGTATTTTACTAGTAAATTCATACAAAGGTCAGGATGTAAATGAACTTGCATTTGCTCTATGCAGTTCAAAAGAACGCTGGATTGAAACAAAAAATTTAGGAAATGCTTTTTGCAAAAACATCAAAGAAAATTGGGGGTATAATATAGAAAATAATTTAGCCTACCCTGTTGCCGTTGGCCTAGCTGGTTTACATTTCAAAATCCCATTAGAACAGCTTGTAATGGCGTATTTACAAAGTTTTGTTGCAAATCTTGTTAATATTGGCGTTAAGCATATTCCGCTTGGTCAAAGTGCTGGCCAAAAAATTCTTATTGAACTAATTCCAATTGTTAAAGATCAGGCTCTTTTATATAAAGAATGCCAAATAAATGATTTAGGAAGTTCTGCTTTTATATCAGATCTCTCAAGTATGTTTCATGAAACTCTTAAAAATAGGATATATCAAACATGATTAATAAATACGGTCCTCTCAAAGTTGGTATTGGTGGTCCAGTTGGCGCTGGAAAAACAAGTCTAACAGAAGCTCTATGTAAGAACTTATCTAAAAAAATTTCAATGGCAGTAATTTCTAATGATATTTACACCACAGAAGACGCAGAATATCTTATGAAAGCACAAGCCCTTCCCTTAGAAAGAATTAAAGGTGTAGAAACAGGGGGGTGCCCTCATACAGCTATTAGAGAAGATGCTTCTATTAACTTACTTGCTGTTGACGAATTAAAAGAAAAATTTCCTGATTTAGATTTGATTTTAATTGAATCGGGAGGAGATAATCTAGCTGCAACTTTTAGTCCAGAGTTAGTTGACTTATCGATATACGTTATTGATGTTGGAATGGGAGCTGATATTCCTAGAAAAGGAGGTCCTGCCATCACACGATCAGATCTACTTTTAATAAATAAAACAGATTTAGCTCCCTATGTGGGTGTAGATCTTACGCTTATGAAGAAAGATGTTGAGCAGGCTAGAAACTCCCTACCCTATGTATTTGGCCAAATGAAAAATAACGAGGGAATAGAAAAAATTTCAGCTTTTTTAAATGATAAGGGTGGATTACAACTATAATTTTAAAACAATTAATTATTCAGATTTAAAATTTGTTATCCAAATAGTTTGGTATGGTTTTAGTTCAATTTGTTCATTATCTTGAAAATTAGTCTCAGGGTTTAATAAATCGAACCATTTTTCATCATCAATTAAATTTATCATATTAGTGTTCAAAATAAATTTTGATGAGGTAACATTTGTAATTGCAAAGATACTTTGTTTTCTATCTCTACTTTGTCTCCAAACTGAAAAAATACTTTTATCTATATTCAAAGTAAATTGAGTTGCGTTAGGATGGAATGCAGGCTGAGACTTTCGTATGTGTATTAATTCTTTTAAAATAGAAAAACATCTATTTTCTAGTGAATCACCATTATTAATTCGTGAAACTAAATCTGAATAATTCCATTTATGCCTATTGAGATCTCGTTTAATGCCATTTTTTGAGTATGATGCTTTATCATTTTTAGTTGCAAAAAATGAATTAAAATAAAAAGCAGGCACACCTTCAATAGCCAGAATAATACAGTGTGAAGCAATAAATCTCTTTAAAGCGAAGGCTCCTGAATTATCATTGTCTGTGAATTCAAGGGCACTAAACAAAGATATATTCGCCTCATATACCTTATCTTCATCCGCTTGTACTTTTCTCATTGAAAACTCGCTACCATTCTTTTTTAAACGCAAAAGCATATTATCAATCTCGTTATCAGACAAAACTCCCTCGGCAGGTCTCATGCCTATACCATCATGACTGGCTATGAAATTAAGGTATGCATTTCCAAATTGTGCAGGAGGCATTTTCATACTCCATTTGGTAATGGGCGAGGAGTCTTCAAATAAAAATGTATAAATAATCAGTGGCGGTAGTGGAAAATTATATATCCAATGAGCTTCATCATTTTTACCAAAATAACTGAGGTTTTCATTCTTAGGTAAATTTGTTTCTGTTACTATAACAATATTTTCATCAAGCTGATCCACTATATCTCTAAGTAATTTAATTATTTCATGTGTTTCTGGTAAGTTAAGACAAGTAGTTCCAGTCTCTTTCCAGATAAAGGCCACAGCATCTAGCCTAAATATTTTGATCCCATAACTTGAGAATTTAATTATTAGTTTAATAAACTCTAATAAAACATCAGGGTTTTTAAAGTTTAAGTCAATTTGGTCATAACTAAATGTACACCATAGAGTTTTACTACCATTTTTAAACTTAACATCTTTTAGAAGATTATGATCTCTTGGCCTAATAACTTTAGAACAATCATAACTTTCATCTACAGTGAAAAAATAATCTTGTCCTGGGTCTTTGTTATCAATAAAATTTTTAAACCATTTTCCCTGTGAAGAGGCATGATTTAGGACTAAATCTGTCATAATATTAGTGTTTTGGGATATTTTTTTAATATCTTCCCAACTACCAAAAACAGGATCTATTTCTTCATGATTTTTTACTGAAAAACCACCATCACTGCTTGACGTAAAAAATGGTAAAAAATGAATAGTATCAATGAAATTTGAAAAATATTTTTTATAAAATAAAGTGAAGTCTTCTAATGTTTTTCCACTGACACCTTTATTAATATTGTCAGCGTATGTTATGAGTAAAATTGTATCTTCAGACCAAGACTCAGATTTTTTTTCAAAAGAACTCTTTGATTTATAATTATAAATCAACTCATTAATTTGTTTTGCATAACCTAGTGTTTTTTCTTCAGTAATTATTGACCCATATATATATCTTAGTCTTTTTAAGATATCTAAGTTAATAGAGTTATTTGATTTATTTTGTGAGTTCTGCATTATCTAATTCAACTGATTTTTTAAACCTTTCTAGAAAATCAGGGATAGCACTCAAAACTCTATTCCATGTAGGTATAAAAGGTGTTTCCATAGGGTTTTCAAAAAATGACTCCCCCGCTTTCATAATATTTAAAGCAAAAAGCTCAACAGCTTTTTCTTCAAGGTGAGAGTCAAATGATAAACCGTTCATCCTTGCATCACTTCTATATATATCAATCATATCTAGTGCAGCACGATAATATGTAGCTTTAATACTTCTAAAAGTCTCTAGGCTGAAGATGTTTCCTTGTGTTGCAAGCTTCCTAATCAATGCTTTTGTAATATCAATAGACATCCTAGATAGACCAGTATTGTCATTATTCTCTGACAAATCTTGGTGCTTGTGGTCATAAGTTTGAGCTAAGTCTACTTGACAAATTTTATTACTGGAATGATTTCTTTGCATTTCAGAAAGGACACCAATTTCCAAACCCCAATCAGAGGGAATTCTTAGTTCTGGTAATAAATTTTTTGTAAATGAGAACTCACCTGCCAATGGATATCGAAAAGACTTCATAAAATCTAAATACTCACTTCTTCCAATAGTTTTTTCCATTGCTAAAAGTAGAGGAAACACTAATAATCGAGAGACCCTTCCATTCATTTTTCCATCAGCAACCCTTGGATAATAACCCTTACAAAATTGAAAATTAAAAAACGGGTTTGCTACAGGATAAAATAACTTAGCTAACATTGATTTTTCATATGTTAATATATCGCAATCATGTAACGCGATTGACTCAGCTTGTCCTCTGGCTAATGTCATCCCTATGCAATACCAGACATTTCTGCCCTTACCAAACTCACGAGGAGATAAGCCTTTTTCAGAAAGTTCTTTATCAAGCTCCATAAGCCTAGGTCCATCATTCCACAAAACAGAAAAAGGAGTCTTCAACTTAGTAAAAAATTTAAATGCGCTCTTATATTCTTCTTTATTAGCCCTGTCTAAACCGATTACAACATGATTTAAAAATCTTGTTTTATTTATTTCATCGATAATATTGGGCAGTGCTTTTCCTTTTATTTCAGAAAACAAACAAGGGAGGATTAACTCCATTGGGTTTGTGTTTGAAAACTCTATTAGCTCTTTTTCTAACTTTTGATAATTATCATTACCTGATCTTCCATAAGAAAAATCGTGTAAATTTGCTACAATTCCATTTTGATAAAAACTACCCATATTTTTAACCCATCAAATTAATATCTATTTTTTTTAATGACAATCGTATGACTTCTTCCCAACCTTCTGGAGCACACTGCTTTGCTCTTAAAATGTTATTAAATTTAAGATCTTTTAAATTACATTTATTGGGCAATGGTACCACACATGGTTGATTGGCTTCTTCAAGCATAGAGATGTCATTTGGACTATCGCCAACTACAATAATATAAGGATTTAATGAAATATCTTTTTTGATTTTACTAACTAAAGTTTTCATTGCACTACCCTTAGAGCAATTATCACTTATGTTAAAAACTCTTCCACCTTCATGTAATTTTAAATCCAATCTCTCTAAAATTAATTTAAATTCATTAATAATTTGATCAGAGCCATTAAACGTAAAAGGTATTGAGTAATCTCTGTTAAGAGCAAGTGGTATAAATTCTTCACTTAAACCTAAAATCTGCTTTTGCATTTTTCTATTCATATCTTTAATGAATGAACATTTATCTATTAAATGTTTAGGAACTTCCTTCATTATGATTTCAAAAATTTCTTCAACGGTTCGACTAAAAATCAGTGAATCATTAACTTCTTTAAAATCAGAACTAACAATATCAAGGTTATGAATGGCAGAACCATTTTCTACAATGTAAGGTAATCTTTTGCCGAGCTGGTTACAAAAAAGATCAATTTCATTTTTTGTCTTACTAGAATTAGGGATTATCTTAATACCGATTGAGAGACACTGTAATATAAAGCTTTTAATTTTTTTAAAATCAAAATTATTATGATTTAGTAAAGAACCATCTAAGTCAGTAAAAATCATTATATTATTTGTATTCATGATGAAAATTTATACAAAATAATCAATTTTTATAAAGATTTTTGTTTGGCCAACTCAATGTTTGGTTGTTTATTAGGCAAAAGTAATCCTGATATAATTATAGCAATAGATATCAAAGCTAGAGACTCAAGAATAAATGAAAAATTATAGCCATTTTGGAGTAAAAAAGATGTTACCGGTAAGACACTTGCTCCTGCACATAAATTTATCATAAACTTTATTGAAAGAACCCTACCCCTCCAGCTATCTTTAACATATTTAACTAAAATTGCGTCTGTAATAGGAACCTGACCAAAAACGAAAATCATTGCCACGAGCATTATAAATAACAAGTCATAATTAAATGAAACACTTGCAAAATAAATAAAGATTAATTGGCCTAAACCCATTGCTGCTAAAACAAATTTTGGAGGTATCTTGTCTACTAACCAGCCAGTTCCAATTTGAGAAAAAGAGGCCACAGCATAAACAAAACCAGCTAACAAACCAGTAATGGCAACATCATTAGATATCTGTAACATATTAACTTCGAATAATCGTGGTATAAGGAAAGTTAAAGACCCAAATATAAAACCTCCTGAGAGAGTAACAATACTTAAACAAATTAAGACTGTTTGCCAATTAGACGACATTACTGTTTCTGTTTTATTTCTATCATTTGAACTTTTCTTTACAAGAACAGGATCATCTGATTCTTTAAATGCAAAAAATTGTGAAATTCCAAACATTAGACATAAGATTGCAGGCACAATAAATGCCAATCTCCAGTCACTATATGCAATTAAAAAACCAGTTAATATAGGTGCTACAGCAACGCCCATATTCCCCCAAACACCATTAACCCCTATTCTTAAACCAACTTTTCCTGGCCTTTTAATTAGCATAGCAATCCCTACAGGATGGTAAATAGCAGCAAAGAAACCCAAAACACCTAAAGATATTCCCAACATATCTGTAGATTCAGACATAGCCGCTAAAAAAGCCCCTAAAGATAAACCTAGTGGATATATAGAAATTAATATCGCTCTTGAAAATTTATCTGCCAACCAACCAGCTAGTGGAGCTGCTGCGCCAAATAACACAACTCCCAAAGTTCCATAAACAATAATTTCTTCATAAGATAAGCCAAATTCTCTACCTGCATCGAATGCCGCTTTGGCAAAAATTAACATCATAAAGTGATCTAGGAAATGACCTATATTTAGATATAAGTCAGGTATTGTATAACTTTTGGAACTATCAAGATTAATTATTTTCATAACTGTAAAATCAAAGTAATTAAATGATTAAGAATAAAAAGTCGTAAAATCTTTATAATTAAGTTTTTCAACTCTTAAAGCATTTTCTGGCGCATTAGTATCTTCATATCCAATTGAGACTCCACAAACTAACATTTCATTTTCTTTAAAATTGAGTTGGTCTGCAATTAATGAATGAAATTTTGTAAAAGCTACTTGACCGCAAGAATGAAGTCCCTCTCCTCTAGCCCCAACTAAAATACTTTGGATAAACATCCCTACATCCATAAAAGTTCCAGTAGCTAATCTTTTATCCATAGTTATAAACATTCCTACCGGAGCCCCAAAAAAGTGGAAATTTTCTTGCATTTGTTTATCTCTAGCTTCGTAGTCATCTTTACTAATATTTAGTAATTTATATAATTCAAAACCTACAGCTCTTCTTCTAGATATAAATGGCTCAAACCATTCAGTTGGATAATAATCAAATTCTTGTTTAAATGATTTTACTGAACCATCTTTTATAGATTCTAAAATAGAATTAGTAATGGCTTCTTTCTTTTTTCCCTGAACCACATAAACATGCCATGGTTGAATATTATGACCACTTGGAGCGAATGTAGCACATTCCAAAATATTATTAATTTTTTCAATAGGAACTGTTTTGGGCAAAAACCTTCTGACAGATCTTCTAGATGTAAAGGCTTCTTTTACATTCATACTCTAGCCTCATAATTAAGATTGATAACTATAACTATTTACTTTTTTAAATTTTAATCAATAAATTAATTATTCTGAGCAAATATTTTTCTAAAAAATTTTACCTTATCAATTCTCTCATATAAATAAGGTTGAGTTTTTTGAATTATATCAGAAATCACAACACTATTAGATTTTAGGCTATGAGATTTTTTGGAATTTTTAACGATTTGAAATGTCTCTTTATTTTTCCAAAAACTTTTTACTTTTTCAAAGTAAGGTTTATTTTTTTCAGGATCTGAAGAATGATAATGTTTTATAGCTTTATCCCAGGAGCCATACCTGTTTTTTAATTGTATTAAAAAAGATGCCGCGTAAGATATATTGGGCTCTAAGGCAAACATGTCATTAATTTTTTTGAAATAGTTTTTATGCCACTTTAAATTAATTTGCATACATCCAACATCAATATTATGGTCATTTTCCATTACATTTTTTAAAACATATTTTTCCATTTGCCTTTTTGTATTAAAAAATAAACTTTTGCCTGCATGATTTACAGTCCATGGCCAAATAACATGATTATTATTATTTAAGAACCTACCTGACTCAACTTTACCAATTGCATGTAGTAAACCATTTGGGATATCAGTCTGGGTTTCAATTTTTTTGATTGTATTATCACAAGTATCAAAATTTTCATTGGCATTTACAAATGTACAATTGAAAATAACAAAAATTGATATTACTGAATATTTAATTTGTTGCAAAAAAGTCATGCCTGACTTAAGCAATCAACATGCCAGAGGGATTGTTATCTCAATTTTTTATAATCAGGTGCTCTTTTTTCTAGAAAAGCGTCAATTCCTTCAATACTTTCACTATCTCCTTGAGAAACAACCATAAAATCTGTTTCCAGCTTTAATTGGCCTTCAAAATTATTACCATAAGCATGTCTTGTTAGTTTCTTAATTCTTGCAAGTGAGTTTTGAGGAAGCTTTTCAAAATTTTTAGACAATTCTATCGCCGTTTGCATAGCATTCCCTTTTTGTGAAATTCCATTAATTGCACCAATTTGGTAAAGTCTAGAGGCATCTATTTTCCCTCCCAGCATTGCCATTTCGGCTAGCATTTGTCTTGGCATAGTTTCAGATAAAAATTTAGTAGCAGCTCCATCAGGAGTTAAACCTATTTTAACATATGCAAGTGAAAAGAAACTATGCTCACTCATGATTACCATATCGCACGCCATTGCTAGAGAAACACCAGCTCCAGCTGCACCACCTTCTACTGCAGCGATAATTGGCTTTGAGCAATTGAATATTGAATTTATTGTTCCATTTAATTGACTTAAAGTTTCATACCTCTGCTCTTCTGTCATAGTTCGTCTGGTTTGGAGTGCATTCAAATCTCCTCCAGCACAAAAAAAATCACCTGCACCATTGACCACAATTGAAAATATATTGGCATTCTCTTCAGCATCTATAATTGATTTTTGAAATTCATCATGAAACCCCTTAATCATAGAATTTCTTTTTGAAGCGTTATTAATTGTAAGTAATAACGTGTTACCAATAACTTTATTTTCGATAATAGACATTTTGTTCCTATGAAATTTTTTGTATAGATTAATTTAGTATTGAATATATAAATTTGCTAGTTCAATCTTTATATAATTACCATAGGTCAAAATTGTTATGAATGAAAATGACACTCTAAAACTTATCATGAATAGCGCTTTAAAAGCTGCTTTGCCAAATGGTAAATTTAAAAATCTACCATCAAAACCTAAGGGGAAGTTATTAGTTATTGGTGCTGGTAAAGCTGCTGCGAGCATGGCAAAAGCGTTTGAGGAAAGTTATGACGGGCCTCTCGAAGGTATGGTTATTACAAGATATGGACATAGCACCAAAACTAAATTTATAGAAGTCATTGAGGCTTCACATCCAGAACCAGATGATATTGGATTATCAGCTACAAAAAAACTTTTTGAATTAGCAAAAAAATCTGATGTGAATGACCATGTGGTATTTCTTATATCTGGTGGTGCATCATCTTTACTCACATTGCCGGCAGATGGAATTAATTTTGTAGAAAAACAACGTATTAATAAAGAGCTTCTAATTTCTGGAGCGCCTATTGATAAAATGAATATAGTCAGAAGAGCTTTTTCTAAAATTAAAGGTGGCCGTCTTGCTGAAGTTATTTATCCTGCAAAATTAACAACATATATGATTTCTGATATTCCAGGAGATGATCCTTCTTATATAGGATCAGGACCAACTATACAAGCAACTGGCTCTAATAACGATGCTATAAAAATTTTAAATGATTACAAAATTCATATTAATGAAAATTTAAAAGAAGTTATTTTTAAAAACCAACTTCCTAAAATTTTAAATTCGCCAACTTATATGATAGCAAGCCCAATGATGGCCTTGAAAAGCGCTTACAATGAAGCTGAAAAATTAGGCTTCAAACCGATAATTATATCAGACACCCTAGAAGGTGAGGCAAGATTAGAAGGAAAAAAAATGGCAGAATTAGCCATTAAAATAAAAAAAGAAAAGAAATTTGGAGATACTCTTTTAGAACATCCCATATTACTTTTATCTGGCGGTGAGACAACTGTCACAGTCAAAGGAAACGGAAAAGGTGGAAGAAATACAGAGTTCATGTTGTCAATGGCAATCCATTTAAAAGGGGCTAATGGTATAACAGCTCTTTCAATTGATACAGATGGGATAGATGGCGTAGAAGATAATGCTGGAGCATTTATATCCGATCAAACTCTAAAAAAAGCAAAATCGAAAAATCTACAGCCTCAAAAATTTTTGGATAATAATGACTCTTATTCTTTCTTCGAAAAAATTGATGATTTAATATTTACTAAACCAACACTAACGAACGTTAATGATTTTCGAGCAGTTCTAATTCAACCATAAAATTATATTTGCTTAAGCAGGTACTGTATCTAAAAAACCAGGAAGTTTGTGAGCTATATCTTGGTACCAAGCTTTAAGTTGAGGTCTGTTATTTTCCCAAACTCTTACTTTTCTAAAAGTCATATAGCCAAGGGCCGCTCCCAACCCAATATTTGCAGCATCAAAACCTGATGGATTTGACCAGTTATTTATATCTTTTTCTATAAAATCTAGAGTTCTATCAATTTTTCCTATTTGTAAATCTAACCATACCTTAGAAGGAACTTCTCCTCCTGCATACCTTTCAGAGTAAACTACTAGTAATGAGGCATCTATCATACCCTCAGCAAGGGCTGCTCTAGTTAAAATTATATCTCTTTCCGACCCTTCTAAAGGTATTAACCCTCCACCTATTCTATTAAAATGATCAATGATCACTCTACTATCAAATAAATAACCACCATCTGGTTTTTGTAATACAGGTATTTTACCAAGAGAGTTTTGATCTCTAAGAGTTTGATTTTCAGCCTCATTTTCAGGGGAAATCAATTCTATTTCATTCCTAATTCCAGCTTTATATGCGGATAATAAAACTTTACGAACATAAGGTGACGCAGGGCTAAAAGTCAATTTATACATATCTTCCTCATTTATTTTATTTGTTTTTAAAACTTCAATAACAATAAAGCAAATTATTTGATTTAATTAGAAATTATTTTAGTGTTAATTGCATGAAATATCTTATTGTCACACAAACATATCCACCAAGAACTGGTGGTATGCAAAATGTTATGAATGCAATTTCTAATAAACTCGCATCTTTAAATGAAACGCATGTTTTTCCAGATCATTATTTTAAGTCAAAAGTTTCAAATTCAAAAATTTTTATCCATAATAATTTTTCCCCTAAGCTCATAAGACCTCTAATAAAAAAAACATTAGTAAGTTTTATCTATGAAAATGAAGATATTGTCATCTGCGATAGTTGGAAATCATTGAATGCAGTGCCTTCTAAAGCAAAAAAAATTATTGTTTTGGCTCATGGGCAAGAGTTTCTTTCAATCAAAAAGAAGAGAAAACGAATTGAAAATAATCTCAAAACTGTAAGCTCAATAATTTGTAGTTCTTCTTTTACATCTACATTAATTAATGATTTGAGTATCTCAAATGTACCAAGAATAGTCATACCACCTACCTATTCACTTAAGGCAATTTCCAACAACAGAAATGATATTTTAAAAAATACAGATAAAGTATTTTTATTGACTATATGTAGGCTCGAAGAAAGAAAAGGTATTATACCAGTTTTGAAATCATTATCAGAAATGAATAATGATAAAGTTTTAAAACCATTTTTCTGGAATATTTGTGGTGAAGGATTACAAGCTGACGAAATAAAAAAGTGCATAAAAGATCTTAACTTATCGAAAAATGTCAAATTGGTTGGTAAAGTCAATACTCAAGAAAAGGAAAGTTTTCTTGAAAAGTCAGACTTATTTATAATGCCTTCGTATAAAGTAAATAATTCAATAGAGGGATTTGGAATATCCTATGTGGAAGCTGCTGCTTACGGTGTGCCTTCTATTGCAGGAATTGAGGGCGGCGTTAAAGACGCAGTTCTTGATTCTAAAACAGGTTGGTGTGTAGATCCATTAGATAAATTAGCCCTCACAGACACTCTTAAAAGCGCTATCAATAATAAAAAACTCAGAGAAAAATATGGTAATAATGCTCAAAAGAAATTCTTAGATTATTTTTTAGGAGAAAAAGTTTTCAGGAAATTTATGGATGTTATCAGCACCTAATTCTAAAGAATATATTTCCTTAGCAGAAGTTGTGTTTATAAAACCATAATAATGTGGGAAAAGATCGCCATTTCTTGCCGGCTCCCACTTGAGATTATTGATCAAGTCATTCGTATCAAAAGCTATAAGAATTAAATCATTTTGCTTTTTAAAATGTTTTTCTACAGTTTCTTTTACTTGTTCTTTAGTAGAAAAATGAATGTAACCATCTTTAATGTCGATATCAGATCCATTATAAAAGCCTTGATACACAGCTTCTTCCCATTCATTTTTTTTACAAACTTTGAAAATTAAATTCATTACTCTTAACTAATTTCTTTAACGAAATCTTTAATCAAATTTATTAATAACTCTGGTTCATCTTCTTGGGAATAATGTCCTGCATTGGGCAATTTAAAAACTTTGGAGTTTGGGAAAAGAGCTTTAAAGTCTCTAATAGCGTAGTCTGGTTCAATAGCTCTATCTTGCATGCCATATGCTAGAAAAGCTGGTTTAGAACATAAAGATTTTAAATCACCAAGTTTAAAACCTTCTAAAATATAAGGAACCATTCTATTTAAAAGAGCATCTAATGGGAAATTTATAGCCCCTTTACAACTTGCTCGATCTGGAAATTGTGAGGAATAAGCATTAATCCAATCATCATCTATTACTTCACTATTAGTAAAGTTAGGAATCTTCATTACGGATAAAACAGTTGATCCAAGTTCACCAAGAATGCCGTCTAAAGTTTTGTCATCATAATGTTTTTTTATCCATTTAAACCAAGGTGATAAACTTTGAGGCCTTTCTTCTCTACTATATCCAAAAAGTGTATTAATCAAAAAATAGCTCTTAACATTTTTAATATTTCTAATTGAATATGCGCCTATTATCGGCCCTCCCCAATCTTGGCCAACAAAAGTAATATTTTTTAAATCTAAAAATTCTATTAAATTAGAGAGATTTTCTACATGTGTTTTAAGTGTATATTCTTTGTCTTGAGGCGTTTCAGATTTTCCAAAACCCATATGATCTGGAACAATGATACGATTTTCTTTAGATAAAGCCGGAATAAACTTTCTATAAATATAACCCCAAGTAGGTTCTCCATGAAGCATTATTATCGGTGAAGCATTTCTTGGACCTTCATCAACAAAATGCTGTGAAAAACCATTACCCTTAAAAAAATTTGGTTTAAAAGGCCAAGATCCATTAAAAGTTTCTTTAGCGTCTATCATTTATCTGGTTACCATAAATTTTAAATCTCAGTGCTTGCAGCTTCTTTTTCATATGTAAAAGTACAAACACCCACAAAGTTATTTTCTTTAAAAACCAGACTTCCCTTCAGATCGGCTATAATGTCAATGTAACGACTCTCAAATTTTTTTAATGCCTCTGGGTTTCCAAATTTGAATGAAACATTGAGGTCTCCAGACTGACTTATAAAAATATTTAAACCAACAATATTAAATTCAGAAATTTTGGAGCCAAACTTTTCTGAACAAAATGAAGCAGCTAATTTTGCCTCACTTACAGATGAAAATTTAAAATTTAAAATTTTTCCAAACATTATACTTTAAATCTGTTCCAGCATATTCATTAGTTCATTATCATTATTTGATAGATTCTTCATTCTCTTAAGTATACCAATATTAAGATTTAGTTCATCTTGAACTTTTCTTCCATATTTTGAGATTTCAATATTATTCTCTTTTTTTACTGCAATACCGAGATCTATCATTTTTTGTTTTTCTTCACTTGTAATTACATTGTTAATCAAGAATTTTAGAATAGTGATAGCATCATCAAAACTTATATTTGAAAAATTTGATTTTAATTTACTCATAATGTCAATGGCGGTCTCAGCCGTACTTTTCCTTTGATTAACTTGTACTTCAAGTTGGTAAGCTAGTTTTGCGGCCAAATCACTTAAAAGCTTAATTTTATGAGAAGACAATCTTCTTACTTTATTATCACTTACGCATAAGGTTCCTAAAATATATCCATCAGAAGTCACAATAGGAAACGCTGCATAAAATTTTACACCAAAATCTTGTACAGCAGGATGAAACATGAACCTTTTATCTTTTGTCATATCATTGATAAGAAGAGGTTTGGTTTTTTCTAAAGCAAATTGGCAAAGTGTTTGATTTCTTGGCATTTCCATTGGAACATCCTCAGGAAAACCGTCCCTAGCCAACATAAACTGGCGTTCAGAGTCAATCACACCAGTCCAACTAACTGGACATCCAGTAATTTCCTTAGCTAAAAAACAATATATTTCATAAAGTTCTGTTGAATTAGTATCTAAAACACCTGTTCTCTGAACGGCTTTTACCCGTTTATCATCATTACTTGGAATATTGGCTGGTTTAAAATTCATATTTTTCTATTCTTTTTTATTTACAATATATGAACATTTTCAAAGACACAACGAGCACGTTCACAAAAATTTGCTGTTTTAGAATTCAAAAGAAAAGAAATATGCATAACTTACAATTATTGCTGGAATACCAGAATATATAGTAGCTATCAAAGCAGCTTTAGGATGTAGAGCTATGGCTGGAAATAAGGCATCACCATCATTTGAAATTGCGTTTCCTATTTGAGCAGCTAATGGTATTATCCCATTCAAATATAGTGTGGTTACTAAAATTTGTGGACCACAACCTGGTAAAAAACCAATTAGGACTCCTATCAGCGGTATCAAAATGTAATAGGATTGAAATATAGTTTCTAAATTTATGTTACCTAAATGAACTGTTAATTCATAAGTTAAAAATGCTAAAACTACCCAAGTTGTTATGAAATTAGTATCTGCAACAGTCCTTCTTAAAATAGGTTGATCTGGTTTGGAAGGACTGTACTTTAAACCACTGATAAGTGGTATAATCCACATTATTAAACATAAAGTTCCTGCTAAAAAACCGAAGAAAGTTATAGGGTCTTCAATAATATTATTAACAAAATACTCTTCTAAATTAATTTGAAATGCTGATAAAACGCCAAGAATAATTCCAGGAATTAAAAGCATTATCCAAAAAATATCTAATGTTTTTGAGGCTTTATAATCTGAGGTTTTACTGTTTAATCTAATAATATCACAACCATTCATCTTCATAAAACTTTTACCATGAATTTTATTTACTAAAACTCCTGAAATAAAACCTACAAAAAAGCCAATTATCATTATTAAAAAACCCATTTTAGGATCTTTAGCTATCAATAAAAATGCAGCGTCTCCCATAGTTGCTGTAAGTGTGGCAACTACAGATCCAAATGAAATTTTACCTCTCGAATATTGTGTTAAAACAATAATAGCTCCTCCACATCCTGGAAGAGCACCTAAGCCAGAACTAATTAAAATCTCTAATTTTGGCCTATTATGAAGTAATCTATTAAGGTCTATATTAAAAAATTTTTCTAAAAAGAAAAAAATTAAAAGCGTCCCAGCTACAAAACTTGTTACATTAATATATGCATCAGCTATTGATGATTTAATAATTAACCAGGTATCGTTATCTATATTAAAAAAAAGAAAAGCTGCAATAATTAGAAATGAATAACTCAGCATCTGCTGGTATTTTAATGCAAAAGGAGTAACTAAAATATTAGGACTAATCTGGCTCATACAAACTTCTAAAAATGTCTTTGCAATTTATATTGCACACAGCATATATAACGTCAACTAACTAATAAAGTTAGTTGTGGCTAACTTTTGTTTTTTATAAATTATGATTTTTATAACTAATATTTGTTACATATTGTTATTTCTCTTCATTTTTGATTATATAGTTTATGAAAAGCCATTTTGAGGGATCCGCAGATGCAAATTGATAAAGACACACAAGCATTTATTGATGAACGTATAAAAAATAACGCTCCACCAC